>Ga0224530_1000184_pt1 | contig 43657 bp, 34 predicted proteins | sample CBST75metaG_FD_179873 | JGI IMG/M metagenome (GOLD analysis project Ga0224530, IMG submission 179873) | Peat soil microbial communities from Stordalen Mire, Sweden - C.B.S.T75 | ecosystem: Environmental > Terrestrial > Soil > Wetlands > Peat | place: Sweden: Norrbotten County, Stordalen Mire...
GGCCAGCTACTTCGCCTTGCTTTCCTTAGCCGCAGCCCTGATTTGCTGGAGACAGACCATATCTATTTACGGATAAGTTCTAAGAATGAACCATAAACATTTTTGCGTATCGCTTCTTGTCGGTCAAACACTCTGGGGTTGGCCTATTGTCGTTTATGTCTATACGCATAATCTCCGGATTGCCATCGCGGCAATGGGCGTAGAAATAATCTCCGGAGCGATCTTGCTTGCCCTATGGGCTTGGGCATCTGCCGCAATCTCTGATTTGAAAGAAGATATTGAAACCAAGAAGACCGGAGCGAAAATAAAGGAGAACCGTTAATCTGCCTCTTTCGCGCATCTCCGATTTTTCTATTGTGCAACCGCTTTTGGTTTAGGACCGCGTTTCTGCTGTCCGTTCTCTACTCTCTTTGCCGCCTCTTTCCGCCTGTTCATGGCGACTTTCGACACAGGTATATTGTTGCCCTTACAACGACCACTTCCACAGTCCCAGTATCCCTGTAGGCCGTCCGCCATCCAGCCCCCTTCACCGGAACAAGAGTGGTATTCATCGCCCGTTTGAACGGGCAATCATGCGATTTCCGGAGGATTTTCGGCCTCTTTCCGGCATTCCGGCGCATCTCTGCTATCCTGAATCGTTTACCCCCCAACGAGGAGCAAGAGGTCATGCCGGAGCACAGAGCGCGCAAGCATCATCAGGACCGGGTGGCGGAGACGCTGCGCCTGGAGATCATCACCATGATCGAAGGCGAACTCCACGACAAGCGTATCCATTCCTGCTACGTCAGCGAGGTGGCGTTGAACCCCGGCGGCAAGTCCGCGCGGGTCTACGTGGCCGTCGATACCGCAGTCCCCGACATCGAAAAAGCGGAAGCGGAAACCGTGGCGGGGCTTGAGGCTGCCAAGGGGTACATTCGCTATGAGTTGAAGGAGCGGATGGGTGTACGCAACGTGCCGGATCTGAGCTTCCTCGCCGACCGCTCGGGCCGCTTTCAGGCGCGCATTGTCGAGCTGATGGACAGAGCCCGCAAGCGGAAGAAGACCCCCGCGGAATCAACGCCTGAAGCGGAGCAAAAACCTGAGGCGGAGCAGAAAACTCCACCGGAACCAAAGGCTCCGGCCGAGTAGCCGCGCATGGATACCGCTCTCCAGAACCCGCCGGCCGCGAACCTGCCCAATGGTTCAATTGCCGCGATCCTTGAGGTCTTGCGTCAGGGCGAGCGATTCCTGGTCTGTTCGCACTCCAGGCCGGACGGCGACGCGGTGGGCAGCATGCTGGCCATGGGGATGCTCCTCGAACAGATGGGCAAACGCGCCGATCTGGTCACCGCCGACCGTATTCCAACCATCTATCGCGGCCTGCCGGGCGCCGACTCCATTCGCTGCGTCATGCGCGTCCATGGCCCCTACGACGCGGTGATTTTGCTGGAGTGCGACGGGCTGCCTCGCGCCAAGGTGCGAGGTTTGGAGAAGTTTTTCCTCATCAACATCGATCACCACATCAGCGGCCGCGAGTTTGCCCACCTGAACTGGATCGACCGCGATGCGGCCAGCGTGGGCGAGCTGGTCTACCGGCTGGTGAAGGCCGCCGGGGCCGCGGTTACACCCCAGATGGCCACATGCCTTTACACCACGGTGCTTACTGACACGGGCGGTTTCTGCTACGGCTCCACGGGAGCCTCGACGTTTGCTCTCGCGCTGGATCTGACGCTGGCCGGGGCCGATCCCGTCGCCATTGCCCAGGAGATCTGTTTTTCAACTCCCACCTCCAAGATGCTGTTGCTCGGCGCGGCCCTGAGCAACCTGAAGCGCGAGGGCCGGCTTGCCTGGCTGTGGATCACGCACGAGGACACGGTGCGCGCCTGCGCCGTCGAGGAGGACTGCGAGGGTATTGTGAACTTTGCCGTATGCATCTCTGGAGTGGAGGCAGCGGCGTTTCTGCGCGAGTTGCCGGAGCGGCGCATCCGGCTGAGCCTGCGCAGCAAAGGCCGGGTGAACGTGGCTGCGATTGCCGAACGGCTTGGCGGTGGAGGCCACGAAAACGCCGCCGGCTGCACACTCGATGGACCGCTGGCCCGCGCGCTCGACGAAATTCTGGCGGAATTGCGGCCCAGCGTCGCTGGTTTCAACGGGAATGAGGCCTGAGAACCCTTGAGATTTCGCGCGAATCTGTTAGCCTTGTCCCTGTCGAAACTAGAACATCCGCTCCGCGCTTCTTTTGAAGCGTGGATTGAAACTGGGCCAGGCCCGATCCACCGGTCGCCCTGGCCAAAGCCTAAATCGTGATTCTGCGCGGAACAGGCGATGGCCCGCCCGTTGGAGAAATGCTGGAAGTGGAAACATCTCAGGAACCACCCGCCCCGGATTCGCCCAAAAGCCAGTGCAAACGTCTGCCTAAATGGGCCGCTGGCTACCTGGAGCCTTTCCTGGAGCCATCCGCTCCGGATTCGCCAGATGAGCTGCATTGGCGTCTGCCCCCTTGGCCGGGCGTTTGCGAAGCGATTCTCTTTCTTGCTTTCACAGTCTTCTTTCTGGCTTACGGGCTCACTCCGTTCTTCGGCGGCGACGGCTTGGGACTGGTAGGCGCCGACGAACCCCGCTACGCCCAGATCGCCCATGAAATGCTGGGCCGGTTCGACTCCGCGCACACCGTGAAAGACCGCCTCAGCGCCTGCGTAACCCCCTATCTCTACGGCCATCCGTGGCTCGAGAAGCCGGCGCTCTACTATTGGCGGGCAATGTTCCTGTTTCAGGATTTCGGCGTCCACGACTGGAGCGCGCGGCTGCCTTCCACCACCTTCGCCTTCATCATGGTGGCGCTCATTTACCTGCACATGCGGCGCTTCCGCCCCGGCGGACACATGGATGCGGCGGTCATCACCATGGCCTGCGCCGCCATCATCGGCTTTTCCCGCAGCGCTTCCACCGACATGCAGATGGCGGCGCCGCTGGCCATCGGGCTGCTCGGCTGGTATGCCTGGTACGAGACCGATTCCAAGTTCTGGCTCTACGACATCTACTTTTTCACCGGCCTGGCCACACTGGCCAAGGGGCCGGTGGCGCCCTTTTTGGTTCTTGTCATCATCGCCGCCTTCGCCTTTCTGCGTCGCGAGTGGTCGATCCTGCGCCGTTCCTTCTGGTGGCCGGGAATGCTGCTCTACTTCGCCATGGTGCTGCCCTGGTTCATTGCGGTGCAGCATCAGAATCCAACCTTCTTCCGCGAATTCTTTCTGGAACACAACCTGGAGCGCTTCGCCACCACCCGCTACCAGCATGTGCAGCCGTTCTGGTACTACCTGGTGGTGGTGCTGCTGGCCATGATGCCCTGGACGGTCATCGCCATGCGGGCGTTGATCGACGGCATCCAGACTTCGGTGGCCGAGTGGCGGCTGCGCCGTTCCATCCACTCGACGCGCTGCGCCAACCGCCCCGGCGATGCCTTCCCTGAATTTCTGGTGCTGTGGGCGCTCATTCCCATCATTTTCTTCTCCTTCTCGCAGTCCAAGCTGCCGGGCTACATCCTGCCCTCCATTCCTCCTATCGCTATCCTCACCGGAGACTACCTCTTCCGGCGTCGGCGGCCGGGGCTGAATCGCTGGGTGCTGTTGGGTCATGCCGTGCTTTCCGGCGTGGTGACCATGGTCGTGCTGTTGCTTCCCTGGTTTGTGGCCCACGGCCGGCAGATGCCCCCCACTCACGCGCTCATAGCCGCGGCGCTTGCCGCCTCCGGCGCGGCGCTTTTGATTCTCGTCGTGGTGAACGGCTTCGGCGTGGCCCGGCTCCGGCTGGTTACCTCCGGCGTGCTGGTGGTGCTGGTCCTGTTTCTCTATGGCGTGGGACCGTTTTTCGTCATTCCCGAGGTCAGCGCAACCAAGCGCGTCATTCAACTGCTGGACCGCTCCTACTCCGCGCGTCCGCTGGCTGCCAGGCTGGCTACCCTGGCCCCTGAAGACGAGACCGTTGCGGTCTTTCGCGTCCGGCCCGACATGGAGTATGGGCTTGCGTTTTATCGCAATCGGGAGGTAGTGAACTACGAGCAAAAGGGCGTGCCCGACGAGCAGCACTTGCTGGTGGTGAGGGTGGCCGGCCGCGGCGGCGTGGACTTGCACACTCCGGCAGCACTCGATGAGTACCTCGAGGGCCGGCCTTATGAACAACTCTTCAGTTGGCCTGAGCAGGAACTGGTGGTCTACATGGTAGGCAGCCGATAAGCCAATAAGCTAAACGTCAAGTTGCGCTTGGCCGCAACTCGTGGCAAAGTGAACGGGTAGGGAATGTTGAGCCCGCGACTCCTCGGGCTGCGTATGACAGTCTAGCTTTGAAAGAGCACGGCTTTGCTGGTTGCAGAGAACTCCTCTGAGCGAGTAAATTTTCTGTTTTGAAAGGGAGCGGCATGAGTAGCGCCGCTCGATGGGCAAATGAAGTTTCGGGCTTTGGCCCCCGAGAGGATGCAAATTCCTGGCTGGGACGCTTCCAAGGGAGAAGCATGGCATCGGGTGTTTCCATTGAGATTCTCGACCTGCGGCACTTCGCGGCGCCAGCGCTGCGAAGTGTGCTGGAGGCTGAGGGCGAACTGTGGAAGCAACGATTGCACTGGGATTATCGTGGGTCGACCAGATTGCTGATGCAGTATCTCGACAGCCACATGTTGCCCGGTTATGCGGCGGTGGAGGAAGGCCAGGTCACTGGGTATGCCTTCTGCGTCTACGAGGACACCAAGGCCGTCATCGGCGATGTCTTTGCTTTGCCCTCCCGCTCCGGGCCGGGTTCAGCTCGCGAAATTGAGGAGACCCTGCTCCGGCATCTCTTTGAGACGCTGCTGAACTCGCCGCAACTTGACCGCATCGAATCGCAACTGCTGCTGCACCCCTCAGGCTCACACAGTGAAATCTTCAGCGCAGCCGACTTCCAACTCTTCAGCAGGCTCTTCATGGTGCAGTCTCTCCGAGGTGTCTGGACCCCGCCACGCGTTGACCTGCCTGGCAAACTGGAACTGCGGCCGTGGCGCGACGAGGATCTGCCAGGAGCCAGCCGGCTCATCTCCGCGGCCTATCGCGATCATCCCGACAGTTTGATCAACGACCAGTACCGCTCCGTCTACGGCTCGCAGCGCTTTCTGCACAACATCGTCCGCTACTCCGGCTGCGGGGCCTTCTCCGCACAGGTCTCGCACGTGGTGGTCGAGCGCGCCAGCCGCGAACTGGCAGCCCTGGTGCTGGGATCGCGCATAAGCCCCGAGAGCGGGCACATCACCCAGATATGCGTCCATCCCGACTACCGCCGCCAGGGACTGGCGCGGATGCTGCTCTCCGTAGCCGCCTTCCACTTCATGCGCCAGGGCGTCACGGAGATTTCCCTCACCGTGACGGAAGCCAACTCCCCGGCCATCGACCTCTACCGGGCCGAGGGGTACGTCTGCGCGCACAAGTTCGACGCCGCTGTCTGGGAGCGGAAGGGTATGGCTTGAGGGAGTGGGGAGCTTGCGGAAGAAAATCTATCGCGCAATCAGGAACATCAGCCAACTGAGCACCACGGCCGACCCGGCAAACAGCACAAAGCAGTAGATTCCATAGCGGATCATCCGCCGTGGCGTCTCGCGCTGCGTGATGCCGAAGACGACGGACGCGAACAGGGCAAACAACAGAACCGCCGCAAAGTGAGAGGGCCTGAACACTAGGATTTCCTCCCGGTGCGAAGATTGTGTGCGTCAACCGCTGCAATCACGTTCAGCAGGCCGGCCACCACGATGAAGCGCGTACCGTAGTCGGCTGTGGTCAACTGCACCTGGTCCGCGCCCAGGCCCGCAGCCCGGCTAAGGATGTAAAGCAGCCCGTTGCCCAGATCGCCGGCCAGGCCCAGAACGTCCAGAATGTCGTGTGCGTTGGCGTAGAGCTTGCCCTGCATGGCCAGTCCCAGCACAAACATGCCCAGGATCGACGCCGCCAGCAGCGTCCCGCGGCCCCACTTGCGCAGCAGAAAATGCCCCGCGCCGGGAACCAGCCAGCCGGCGATCAGGGGAAGATAGACAAACCCTTGCCGCGAGTTCTGTTTTGCCGCGATGTTCGTGTTCTGTGCCGTTGCCATTCCTTTTTGACTATACCGCACCAAGGCAGGGGTTAGGGATCAGGGAACAGGGATTAGGGAACAGAAGATCAAGGCGGGCGGTGGTTCATGCTTCTGCCATCCTTGCGCCGGAAAACGGCGCAAGAGTGGGGCGCCCGGCGCGGTTCTACTCGGACGGGAGGAGAGGGAGGGTCATGTTCACGGCCGGCGCGGGACGGCTGCGCGGGGCCTTCTTGAATGTAGCGTCGCGGCGGTGAAGCGGGTACTCAGGCTGCTTGCCATCAAGAATCTGCTGGATGGTGAGGATTTGCAGCATCGGGTAGGTGGTGCCGTCAGTCGATTTGTAGAGGCCGGCTTCAGCGGCCCGTTTCTTCATCGGCTTGGTGGGTTCCTCAAAGCAAAGGAAGACGCCGATTTCGGCCTTCTCGTGGACGAGTACGCCTTCCAGGTCACGGAGCTGTGAGTCGGTAACGCCACCACCCTTGACGCTGAAGATGATCTGCTTCGACTGGCCGGAGTCGTCGTCGTGGAAGTAGAGACGGCCATCGATGCCGCGATCCGCACCCTTCTTCTGGTCAGTTGGCCGAGCGCCGACCTGGCCGAGCGCCCACCACTGGAACTGGTACTTGTCTTCAGCGGCGAGGGCGGCGGCTCCGGCGTAGTCCGTGGGCTCGCCAACGACGTCGTAGGTAGATTTGATCTCTGGACCGAAGGCGTCGGAGAGGCGCTTTTTGATGAGGCCGATGGCGAGGTGGGTGATGTCGATGCCGATCCAGCGGCGGTTGAGGCGCTGGGCCACCTGGACTGTTGTGCCGCAGCCACAGAAGGGGTCCAACACAAGATCGCCTTCGTTGGAACTGGCCTTGAAGATGCGTTCGAGGAGGGCTTCAGGTTTTTGGGTGGGGTAGCCTAGGCGCTCTTGAGCCCCAGGACCAATCGGAGGCACATCAGTCCAGAGATCCTGAAGAGGAACTCCTTGCATTTCGTCTAAATATCGCTTGTAAGAAGGCATCCCGCTCTTGGCGTAAACTAACCTGCCCTCAGCATCAAATTTTTCCATATTAGCCCTTGAATAGGCCCAGAATCGTCCTTTATACGGCTTGACGCCTTTCCACTCATATTCCGTGTCGCCACCTGGTCGTGCAGCAGTCAAATCCCCGAGCCTGTATAGTCTGCCCGTTTCCGGCTCGACGTGCCGGTAAAATGCGTCAGTGTACGATCTGTCGTATTCCGTGAAAACCGGGTTCCAAGTCCATTTAACACCCTTTGTATAGAAGAGGATAACGTCGTGAATGTGACCGTGCAGTCTCCTTCCTTGTTTGGTGTCGCTATGTGCGCTGCTTCGTTTCCAAATGATTTCAGTGCCATAGAACTGCGGCCCGAACACCGCGTCCATCAGAATTTTGAGGTAGTGGCTGGCGGTGGGGTCGCAGTGGAGGTAGATGGAGCCTGTTTCCTTGAGGACGCGGCGGAGTTCGACGAGGCGCGGGGCCATCATGGCGAGGTAGGCCATCATGTCGGAGTTGAAGAGAAATGTTTTGAAGGCGCGGAGGGCGTCAGCTACGCGCCCGCCCTGCTCGACGATCTGCTCGTAGGCGCGCTGGGCGTCAATGTTCCACTCCCAGGTGTCTTCAAAGGCATGAATCTGGGAGCTGGACTGGGTGCCGTCTTTCTCGGCGAAGAGGACGTTGTAGTCCTGGCGGGAGTTGAAGGGCGGGTCAAGATAGACGAGGTCCACCGACTCATCCTTGACGTAGCGCTGGAGGACTTCGAGGTTGTCACCGTAGTAGAGCTTGTTTTTCAGAGCGGTCACGGGTTTGGGTAGAGAGTACCACAGAGAGTAGGGAGTATTGATCCGGTCCTCAAATAGTGTGATTGCATCCCACCCTTGCGCCTGACCACCCCACGGACGAAGACCTATCCGTGGGAACCCCGGCAAAGCGCAAGGATGGGGCACCCAATTCCGTGCTCAAGCTCGCTGGCTGAGACGGTGGACCACCCGGCGGGTGGGTGATGCAGTGGTTCTTACTCCGGCCGCTTTGCGCCTTCCTTGGCCCCATTCACCGCGCCCGTCGTCGTGTTCTTCGTCTTATGCCAGGCCTTCTTTGTGCCGTGTTTCGTCTTGTGGTAAGCCTTCTTCGTTCCCTGTTTCACGCCGCGCCCCGCGTCTTTGGTCGCGTCTTTCGATTCGTGCCCCGCGTCCTTCATATCCTGTTTTGCGCCGCTGTCCTGGCTCGGGGAAGACGGTTGACTCCATCCAAGGGCCGGCCCACACACCAGAACGGCTCCCAGAAATAACGCAGATAGCTGCAATTTTGTTCTCATATACAGGAGGATTCCTCTTTTGCCCGCTGAGTTGGCTGTCCTGAAGTAAAAATCGCCGCCAGACTCTCCGTCGCTGGATGCTAGAGCGCTCCCTGAGCGGGAAGGCGATTTGCGTCAACCGAGATCTCTTGTTCTGTGGTTGAAGGTAGAAATCAGTGTTTCCCCAGGCCTCAGAAACGAGAGAGGGGGCACCCGGCTACTGGACCGTTGCCTCATTTTGCAGGTTACCTAGGAGTCAAAATCAATTTGCAAACAAATAACCATTGCACCGCACTTGCGATAAACTGAAGTCCCGCACGATGGATGAATATCGGACTTCGGTCAACGATCTCGCCAAGGCCTGCGCCCACTCCGCCGACGCGGTGGAATGGGCGGAGTTTTTGCGCCGTTGCGCGCCCCTGGCCGGGCTGGTGGCGATGCGTATTTCCCGGATGTGGCGTTGCAGCTCATCGCCAGCAACGGTGGACGATATCGTGCAGGAGATCTTCCTGAAACTATGCGAGCGGGACCGGCGGATTTTGAGGGATTTCGAGCCGCGCGGAGAGGACTCATTCATGGGTCTGCTGCGCATCGTTTCCGCCTCAGTAGCCAACGATTATTTTCGGCGTTTGAACTCGACGAAGAGGGGTGGCAAAGTAGTAACGATGCCACTCATCGAAGACGCGAGTTCCTTCGCCTCGCCGGGCGTGCATCCGTCAGCTCAGATGGAGCGGTCCGCGCTGCTTGCGGAACTGGACAACAAGCTGCGCTCGGCGCCTGAAACGATCAGGCAGCGCGACTGCGACCTGTTTTGGCTGTATTATCTGCAAGGATTTACCGCAGAGGAGATTGCGGCTTTGCCGACCTTTGGGCTGACGGCAAAGGGCGTGGAGAGCGCGCTGCGCCGCGTGACCAAGTGGCTGCGAGGAGAGATCGAGCGAAGCGGGCCGGGTGAGCAATTTAACCCCGGCGCAGAATAGAAACAGTTTCGTGAAAGGAATTTCGCCCGCAAAACCGATAAATAATAGAGTGCAAATATGAGCGACGATTTGAACCCAGTCCGCCCGACCGACCACCCGGAAGATGCGCTGCCCCGCGCATTGCAGGAGCTGATTGAAGGGCGGTCGTCCCGCGCCGAGGTTTCGCGCGCAAGCGCCGCACACGCTGCGAGCGATTGCGTGGGCGAGGGGCTGCCGGCGGAAAGAGGAGAGGCGAGTGCGGCGGATTTTGCTGAAGCCTCGCCGGAAGAGGCCACCGAGCTTGCCCGGCTGGCCTCGGCATCGCGCGATTGGCAGCGCAAACTAGCCGTGGAGCTTGCCCGCACTCCCCATGGCGCGGCGCGCAAGAAGGCTCCGCGGCTGTACCTTTGGGTGGGAGCCGGACTGGCGGCATCGCTGCTGATCGGCGCGGCGGTCACCGTGAGCTGGCAGCGCGCCAACACTCCGGAGCGGCTGCTGGCCGAGGCCTACACGCACTCCCGCATCTTTGAGCTGCGCATGCCCGGCGCGGGATTTGCCGAGGTAACCCAGGAGACGCATCTGCGCGGCGGCACGACGGGCCGCGAATCGGCCAGGCTGCTGGATGCGCGCGCCCGCATTGCACGCCAGCTTGAGAGCGCGCCAGAGGATCCGCACTGGCTTGAGCTTGAAGCTCGCGCCGACGTGCTCGAAGAAAAATTCGATCCGGCCATTGACATTCTCGACCGGCTGCTGGCTGACGGGCCGGTAACTGCCGGGCTGCTGGTGGACGACGCATCCGCGTACTTTCAGCGCGGCGCGAGTTCCGGCAGCGAAAACGATCGCGCCACGGCGCTGGACGATCTGCGGCGCGCCGACGAACTGGCTCCCGGCGATCCGGTGGTGCTGTTCAACGAAGCTGTGGTCATGGAGGATCGCGGCCAGGTGATGAATGCGGTGGAGACCTGGAACCGCTATCTGCGCTTTGAGCGCGACCCCCGCTGGCTGGCTGAGGGCCGCCGCCGGCTTGATTCGCTGGAACAAAAGCTGAACCAGTTGAAGACCCATCAGAGCCGGATGGAGCGGGGCCTGGCCACTCCGCAGGCGATGCGCGCGCTGGCTGGCGACGCCGCCGCGTTGGGCGCAATCGACGAAGAACTATCGAGCGCTTTGCTGCCCACGCTGCTGGATTCCGCCTATCCCATGCCGGTGGACCGGTCACGCGGATCGCCGTGCGCTGAGAATTGCCAAGCCGCCCGCAATCTGCTGCACTCTTTAGCCGCATCCCTGGAACGAGACCATCGAGATTCCTGGCTCACCCAGTTTTTACCTGCCGACTCCGCTCCCCCCAATCCAAAATTCAATTTAGCCGCCCAAGCACTTGGCACGGCCATTCGCGCGGATATCGCGGGCGACGGCCTGGCTGCGCAGCGGCCGGCACTGAAAGCCGTCCGGCTTTTTCACGGCCTGGGCAACGCCGCCGGAGAAGACCGCGCGGCAGTCGAGCGGGTTTACGCTTTGCAGCGCTCTGAGAATCTTCCGGGCTGCTACAAGGAGGCGCACGCGCTGCTGGGCCGGAATCCGCAATTTGCATGGATTCAGATTCACGATCTGACGGAAGACACCCTCTGCGATCCCGCGCCCGGAACCGCCGCGGAGAACAATCCGTCTTTTCTGCGCGCGATCAGCTTGGCGCGCAATCGCCACTACACTCTGCTGGAACTGCGTGCCAGAAACCTGCTGGGAGGCGCGGCAGTGGATACGGGAGATACCGAGACCGCATGGCGGATCTACCTTCCCACGGTTCGCAAGTTCTATACGGGCGACTATCCTGCCTATCGGCTCTATACCACGCTGTCTGGCCTGGAAGAAGTAGAGGAGGGGACGCCGCGCATCCGTCATGCGCTTCTGCTTCAGCGCGAGGCGGTTAGGGTTCTTGAAGTGAGCCCGGCCCGTGAGTTGATTCCGGCTGAGAGATTCAAGTTGGCCGCCGTGGCCATTCGCGCCGGGGCAATTCCCGAGGCGCAGGAGCAGATGCGGCTGGCGGAGAGCGAATTGGCGGCCAATGGCGGGGGAAAACCGGTTCACGGCCTGCTGGCCGAAAATGAGATGAACATGGCCAGCCTGTATCTTGACCGCCGGGATCTGGCCGCGGCGGCCCGGCTGCTGGATGCGGCGCACAACCACATGGCCGGCGAGCAAAACTCCTATCACCGCAGAGATTATGCCGTGGCTCGCGGAGAGTTGGACCTGGCGCTGGGTCACCCGGAAGCGGCCGAACCAAGGCTGCTGGACGCGCTGATCGAGGAAGAACGCCTGGCGGGCAAGGCCGGCGTGGAAAGCATTGTTCTGGCCCGGCAGGATCGGGATCTCTATGCCGTTCTGGCCGGCGTTTGGCTGGCGCAGGGCCGTCCGGGCGACGAGGTTCTGGCCCTGTGGGAGAGATACAGGCTCAGGATCTTGGGAAATCCGGTGGCGGCCTGCCCGGACAAGGGCTTGGCCTGCCTGGAACCGAAACTGTCGAGCGCGCTGAAGGAGTTGGGGCAGGATCGGGTTCTGGGGCAGGTGGTGCTGCTTGACCGCCTGCTGCTTTACCGGGCCAACGCCCAAGGAGTGGCCTGGACCCAGGTTCCCATCCGCAGGGAGGACGTGCTGGCGGCAGCATCGCCGCTGGAGCGCGCCGCAAGTTCGCCGACAACCCCGCTGGACGCGGTGGACAGGGCGGCGAGGCGGGTGGGCGCAATCCTGCTTGACCCACTCGGCTCTCTGACTGGACAGGCCACCGAGCAACTGCTGATCGAGCCCGATCCCCTGCTTGGGAACCTGCCGTGGCCTTCGGTTGAAACCGCCTCCGGCTCGATCGGGTTGCAGTTCAATTTGGAGGAGTCGCCGTCGCTGCTGTTGGATCGCAGGTTTGGCTCATCGAAAGCCAGCGGCTTCAGGGAATCCGGCAAACCTCTCATTGTGGGAGCCTCGATTGCATCCGGGGAGGCGCTGCTCTTGCCCGAAGTGCTGAATGAGGCCAGGGCCGTGGCCCGCTTTGGCAACGCGCCGAATCTTTTGCTGGCCGGACAGGCGACCGAGGCACAAGTGGCCTCGCGGCTGACCACGGCCTCGGCCATCCATTTTGCCGGTCACGCCGCCCAGCAGGACGGCGCGACGCGCCTGTTGCTGGCTCCCGCAAAGACGCCTTCAGCAGGTGCAAGCCCTATCGGCGGGAGTCCGGACCGGGCCTATCTGGATAGCGGTTTTCTGCGGCGGCATCCGCCCATGGCTGCCCGCCTGGCTGTTTTTTCCGCCTGCTCGACGGGAAAAAAGGAAGCCGGGTGGAATCACGGCATGGGAGATGTCGTGGATACATTGGCTTCGCTCGGCGTTCCAGACGTGGTGGCCACTCGCTGGCAAATCGACTCCGGCTCCGCCGTTTCCATGATGGACGCCTTCTATGGCGGCCTGGCCAAGGGACTCAGCGTCTCCCAGGCGCTGACCGGGGCGCGGCTGTCTCTCATTCGCGATGCGCGCTACCGCCATCCCTACTATTGGGCGGCCTATTATGCCTCCGGCAAGGGAAATTCCGACTTGAGCGGGATCTTCCACGGTGGCAGGTAGCGCAGAGAGCCGTAGGGGCTGAAGCCCACGTTGATTTTGCAGCACTTATGGCACGACTAAAGTCGTGCCACACAATCTGAGCTTGTGCAGAAGTTCCTTAGCCTTCCTGGTGAATGAGTTTGCTTTCCCTACTTATTGCGTTCCGTCCCAAGCTCCCCGCCGCCGCCGATAAACAGTTTTTCCGCCTGGCCGCGTAGCACGCGGTAAAGGGCAAACTGGCGTTGGGTGGCGCCGCGTAACTCGAAGAGCAGTTCGCCGCGATTATCGGCCAAGGCGTCCACCGCGTCCACCAAACGCATACGTGGGTTATCGTCGAGGTGCGCGCCGTCGGTCACGTTCTTCAGCAGCACCAGCAGGTTGCCGTAAAGGTCAGGCTGGGCTACCAGGGTGACAAACTTCACCTGCGCGGCCGGACTATCGGTGTGCGCCGTCAGCACCATGGTGGCTCCGGAGCCGTAAGCAAGCTCGAAGACCCGAAACTGCTCGTCCAGCAGAGGCGCAGGCAGAGGCGGTGGCGGTGGGGGCACAGGCTTGGCTTTCTTCCGCGACGCCGCCTGCCGGGGCGCCGGAGTTGGCGCAGGGGCGGGAGGATTCAAGCCCAGCGCGGCGCGCGCCATCTCTTCCAGGGCCGATTTCATCTTGGCTTCATCGTCCGGGTTGGCCCACTCATAGCTCCACAGATGCTCGGGACGGGTCTTCGCGTCAGAGACGGCCACGGTCTGTTGCAGGTCCGACGGCAGGCCCATCATGCTGGGAATCACTTCAAGGCCGTTGCCGCTGGATTTGCCGCGCTTGAGCGTTGGCCGGTCAGGATCGGTGAGATCGGGCAGCGAATCCACGTGGCCGATATCCTCCGGCTGCTTCTTGCCCTTTTTCAATGTAGGCCGGTCGGGATCGGCGGCGGATGCGCTGTCGCTGCCACCTGTCGAACTGTCGCTGCCGGAGTCTTTTTTGTGGAGCGTAGGCCGGTCGGGGTCGCTGGGAGGGCTGGAACTTGTGCTTGTGGAGCTTGCGTCGCCGGTGCTGTCGCCGGAGTCCCTTTTGTGGAGCGTAGGTTGGTCAGGGGCAGAAGCCGTGCTGGAAGTTGTGCCTGTGGAGCTTGTGTCGCCGGTGCTGTCGCTTGGAGCTTTCTTGTGCAGCGTGGGCCGGTCGGGATCGCTGGCCTGAGCCTGCCCGCTGGAGCCGGAATCGCCGCCGCTGCCCGCGCTTCCAGTCGATGGGTCATCGGCGTGATGCTTGCGGTGCAGTACCGGCTGATCGCTTTGCGCATCGTCGTCGATCCGGGTCTTGGCCAGTTCCGGGCGCGACGGCTTGGGCCGGGCCAGGGGCATCGGCTTCCACGATCCATACCCCACCCACGCGCCCTGCTCCTGCCCGGCGTTCTTGATGTCGAACAGGCCCACCGGCTTGCCGTTCCGCAAAAGTTCGTACTCCACCTCGCCGGCCAGAGCCAGCGGCTCGGGACGCGCCAGATAGATGCCGCCATCCTGTAGCTGGCCGCCATCCAGCACGGCCACGGGAATGATGCGTCCGGTCCTGGGCTGGCCCGCCTCGCCGGTCCACTCCAACACGGCGATGGAGCGCAGCTCGGGCGTCTCCTTGCCGGTTTTGGTCACCTGCCCTGGGTATTGCGCCCACGCCGGCAGCACGGCGAGCAGGCCAGCCGCGGCCAGGAGAATTCTTGCCGTCGATAAAGTGAAAACATCTGCCTTGCGCAATGACATCTGCTGCCCGCCTCGGAAATAATCGAACCTGATGGCCACGAACGGCCCTCCAATCAACCTGCGAGGTGCTTCCCCATGGTACTCAACGAACAAGTCGACGACTTTACCCTCAAAACCGACGAGAACCAGACCGCCAGCCTGTCAGATTATGCAGGCAAGCCCGTCGTACTTTTCTTTTATCCCAGGGCGAACACTCCTGGCTGCACCATCGAGGCCTGCGGCTTTCGCGACGCCTTCACCAAGCTCCAGGCCGCCGGAGCGGTGGTGCTGGGCATCTCCCGCGACACGCCCCAGGCCCAGGCCAAATTCCGCGCCAAATACGACCTGCCCTACACACTCCTTGCTGATGTAGACGAGAAAGTGTGCAATCGGTTTGGCGTGCTGAAGGAAAAGAACATGTACGGGAAGAAGGTGTGGGGCATCGAGCGGACAACCTTTGTCATCGGCCCTGACCGGACCCTGCTGCATATCTTCCCCAAGGTTACGCCCGCAGGCCATGCCGAAGAAGTGCTTGCCTTGATTGAGAAATGGAAGAAAGCGCACAAATAACGTGAGTCCCAGGTTGCAAAATCGAAACCTGGAGCACCCGAAGACGTTGCCCGGCCAACTGCTGCAGCGCGCCTTCTTTGAGGCGTCGCCGGAGCAGGTGGCTCCGCGCCTGCTAGGCAAGGTGCTTGCTCACTTTTCGGCCTCGGGGCTGCTGGCCGGGCGAATCGTCGAGGCGGAAGCCTACCTGGGTCCGCACAACGACCCGCCCGATCCGGCCGCGCACGCCCATCGCGGCCCCACGCCGCGCAATCGCGTTCTCTTTGGCCCCGCCGCCCACGCCTACGTTTACGCGATCTATGGCCGGTATTTCTGCATGAATATCGGTTGCGAGAGCGAGGGCCGCGCCGGTTGCGTGCTGCTGCGGGCGCTGGAGCCGCTGGCCGGGGCAGGCCAAATGGCTCTGAATCGGGGCCTTGCGCCCGGCGCGCCCGGCAGGCAGCTCACCTCCGGCCCAAGCCGGCTCTGCCAGGCGCTGAGCCTCACCCGGCAGGGCCACAACGGCCTCGACCTGCTCGATCCCTTGTCGCCGCTCCAGGTGCGCGACGACGGCTATCAGGTCACAGAGCTGCGGGTGACGGCTCGCATCGGCATCCACGAGGCGGTGGACTGGCCGCTGCGCTTTGCCCTGCAAGGGCACATTTGCGTCTCCGGCCCGAAATCCTTGACCGGCGCTGCATCTTTCCTGGATTAAATTCCGTCCATCTCTACAAGCCATACCAATCCGCGAGGAGATCGTTCGCTTGAAAACTACTTCCCTGTCCCTGCCCTCAGCCGCGGTTGCCCTGCTTGCCGCGGCTGTCCTCGCCGTCACTACGGTTGCCCAGGCTCCGCAGCCCGCAGCCGGCGGCCCACCGCCCTCTCCGCCGCAGGGCCGCACCGCTCCCGCGCCCACCAACCTGAAGGTGCTGCCCAAAACCCTGACGGGAGACCAGGTGCATGAGATCATGGAGCGGTGGGAGGGCGCGCTGGGCGCGCATTGCAACACCTGCCACACGGCGGACCCCAACAAGGCCGGCCCCAACGGGCGTCCGCAGCTTAATTTTGCCGACGACTCGAAGCAGGAAAAGGCGACTGCCCGCTTGATGTTCACCATGACCGAGGAGCTCAACAAGAATTACGTGAGCAAGATCCCGATCAAGGCGGAGGCTCCCGCGCCAGCGGTGAGTTGCGGCACCTGCCATCGCGGCCACTTGGAGCCGGAGCCGTTCGTCGCTCCCGCCGAAGACCGTTCGCGGCCGCCCCAGGGCCCGCCGCCCGCCGGGGCAATGCCACCACCGCCGCAGTGAGTGCCCGCCTAACCCAATGAACCCGGCCCGCGGCGCGATTTCTGCTCTACACTTGTAGGCAATCATGCGCCGCCCAACTTTCACTTTCGCCTGCCTCGCCCTTGCCGCGGTTGCCGTCCTCACGCACGCCCAGGCTCCCAAACCCCACACTTCCGAGCCGGAACTTCGCGCCGCCCGCGCCTTTGATGCCGCCGTGCATCAGGGCCCGCTGGCGTTGCACGCCCTTCTGGCCGAATTCCCCAAGGGAGCCGACCTGCACGTCCATCTTTCCGGGGCGGTATACGCGGAGAGCTTCATCCGCGCCGCCGGCGAAGACGGCCTGTGCGTTGACCCCGCCACCCTCAGCTTTGCCAAGCCGCCCTGCGCGGGAAAATTGATTCCGGCTACGCAACTCTCCGGAAACATTACCGCGGCCAGCCAGGATCTCTACGACCAGCTTGTGGACTCCTTTTCAATGCGCAGTTTTGTGCCCACCAGCGGCTTGAGCGGGCACGACCAGTTTTTCGCCACTTTCGGCCGCTTTGGAGGGCTCAGCAAACGGCATACCGGCGAGTGGGTTGACGAGGCGGCCAGCCGCGCCGCCGCCCAGAACCAGCAGTACCTTGAACTGATGCAGACGCCGCCCTTTGCCCACGCTGCCGAAATCGCCCGCGAGATTGGCTGGAACCCCAACCCCACAGCAGCCGATTTTGCAGCCTTCCGCCAGGCGCTGTTGGACCACGGCCTGCGCGACGAAGTCGCAGCCGATCGCGACGACGTACGCGCCGCCGAGGCCCAGCGCCGCCAGATCGAGCATTGCGGTACACCGCAGGCCATGCCCGCCTGCCAGGTCGAGATTCGCTACATCTACCAAGTGCTGCGCGGAGCGGCGCCGGAACAGGTCTTTGCGCAAACATTGTTGGGATTTGAGACCATCCAGGCTGGCATGGACGCCCACGAGCAAGGCTTCGTCGGCATCAACTTCGTCCAGCCGGAGGATGGCTTCATCTCCATGCGCGACTACACGTTGCAGATGAAGATGCTGGACTGCCTGCACTCCCTTTACCCCAGGGTTCACATCAGCCTGCACGCCGGCGAGTTGGCGCCAGGGCTGGTGCCGCCCGAGGGCCTGCGGTTCCATATCCGCCAGGCCGTCGAGCTGGGCCACGCCGAGCGCATCGGTCACGGCGTGGACGCACTGTATGAGGACAATGCCCCCGCCCTGCTGAACGAACTGGCCCAGTGGCACGTGATGATCGAGATCAACCTCAGCTCGAACGAAGGCATTCTGGGAGTCAAAGGCGCCGAGCATCCGTTCCCCCTCTATCGCGCCGCGCACGTTCCAGTCGCGCTCTCGACCGACGATGAAGGCGTCAGCCGCATCGACATCACTCATGAGTACGTCCGCGCCGCCCTGGACTACCACCTCACCTACAGGGATCTGAAGCAATTGGCCCGCACCGGCATGGAGCACAGCTTTCTCTCCGGCGAAAGCCTGTGGGCCGAGCCAGATGTTTTCACCACCGCCGCAACCTCATGCAAGGCTCAGCCGCTTGGCCGGGAGACGCCAACTCCCGCCTGCGGGGCCTTCCTTGGCAGCAGCGAAAAGGCCACCGCCCAGTGGGAACTGGAACGGCGCTTCAGGGAGTTTGAAGCAAAGTTTTGAATAGCACGAACCAGGTAAAATTCTGGCAGTGCTACCCTTGCCGGTGGAGCAAAAACAGGAGGAACTTGTGCGTATTTTCTTGCATCACTTTGCCGCGGTCTCGCTCGCAATCTCACTCAGTGTCGCCTTGACGGCGCAAACACCCGCGCCGATAGCGAGACAGGCAGCAAAGCCCTCCGCTGCGGCACTGGCAACCCCGGTGGTTCAGGCTAGGCTACTGGAAGCAGTCAACGATCCTGTGGCCGACCCCAAAGCCGTGGTTACGCTGGGCAAGGCGCGGTTTACCGTGCTCACGCCCGAACTGATCCGCATGGAGTGGGCCGCGGACGGCAAGTTCGAGGATCACGCCTCGTTCGTCTTTCTCAACCGGCGGCTGCCGGTGCCGCAGTTCGAGAAAGTAATCGGCGGCGTCGGCCCGGAGCCTAATCCGCCAGCTACCCTGACTATCAAGACCGATGCGCTGACGCTCACTTACACGCCATCAGCCGATGGCCGCTTTACGCCGGAGAATCTCTCCATCGAACTGACCGTCGACGGCAAACCGGTGGTCTGGCATCCCGGCCTCGCCGACCCCGAAAACCTGCTAGGCACGACGCGAACCCTGGACGGCGTGCGGGGCGGCCAGACCAGGGAGCCCATCGAGCAAGGGCTGGTTTCGCGCTCAGGCTGGGCGCTGGTGGACGACTCGACCCGTCCGCTCTTCGACTCGGCCGACTTCCGCTTTCTTCAGGGCGAAAAGAGCCCTTGGCCGTGGGTCGTGGAGCGGCCCGCCGGCGAACGACAGGATCTGTACTTCTTCGGCTACGGCCACGACTACCGCAAGGCGCTCGGCGACTATGTGCGCGTGGCCGGACGCATTCCGTTGCCGCCGCGCTTCGCCTTCGGGGCGTGGTGGTCGCGCTACTGGGCCTACAGCGACCAGGAACTCGACGAGTTGGTGCGCGGCTTCCACGAGAACGACGTGCCGCTGGACGTGTTTGTCATCGACATGGATTGGCACATCAACGGCGAGCAACTCAAGGCCGCGGGGCAGGTGGACCAGTCGGGCCATGGGCTGGGATGGACCGGCTATACGTGGAACAACCTGCTCTTTCCCGATCCGGATCAGTTCCTTGCCAAGCTGCACGCCGAGGGCCTGAAGGCCACGCTGAATCTGCATCCGGCATCCGGAGCGCAGCCGTGGGAAGATGCGTATCCAGCAATGGCCAGGGCCATGGGCATCGATCCGGCAACGAAGAAATACGTGCCCTTCGACATCACCGACAAGAAGTTCGCCACCAACTATATGAATCTGCTGCATCATCCGCTGGAGAAACAAGGCATCGACTTCTGGTGGCTGGACTGGCAGCAGGAGCAGAACACCAAAATGCCCGGCGTGATGCCCACCTGGTGGCTCAACTACGTCCACTTCACCGACCAGCAACGCGAGGGCAAGCGCCCGCTGCTCTTCCACCGTTGGGGCGGCCTGGGCAACCACCGCTACCAGATCGGCTTCTCGGGCGACACCGTTTCGGTGTGGGATTCGCTGGCCTTCCAGCCATGGTTCACAGCTACAGCGGCCAACGTGGGCTACGCCTATTGGAGCCACGATATCGGCGGCCATATGCCGGGCGCCGTGGAGCCGGAACTCTTTACGCGCTGGGTGCAGTTTGGCGCTTTCAGCCCCATCCTGCGCACCCACACCACCAAGAATCCTGAAACCGAGCGGCGCATCTGGGCCTACCCTGAGCCCTACTCTTCTATCCTGCGGTCCACCTTCCAAATGCGTTATGCGTTGCAGCCCTACATCTACACCGAGGCACGCCGCACCTACGACACGGGAGTGGCCTTCTTCCGGCCGCTCTACTACGACTGGCCGCAGGAGGCCGCAGCCTACGAAAGCAAGGGCGAATACCTTTTTGGCGACCAGATGCTGGCCGCCCCGGTAACCGCTCCCGCGAACAAGACAACCGGCCTGGCAACGGAAAACGTCTGGCTGCCAAAAGGTGAGTGGATCGAGTGGCCCACAGGCAAGCACCTGACCGGCCCGGCCACGGTGGAGCGCAGTTTTTCCATCGATCAAACGCCCGTCTACGTGCGCGCCGGGGCCATTGTGCCCATGCAGCCGCCCATGCGCTACACCGGCGAAAAGCCCGTGGACCCGCTGATTGTGAACGTGTGGCCGCTGGCGCCCGGTACCACTTCCAGTTACTCCGTCTATGAGGACTCAGGCGTCTCGGTCGAGTACCAGCGCGGAGTCTTTGCCCGTACGCCGATCAAAGCCACGCAAACAGGCGACACGCTGCGGGTGGAAATAGGGCCTGTCGAAGGCGGCTACCCAAAGATGCCCAGGGCGCGCGGATTTGAGCTGCGTTTGCCCGCTGACTGGCCACCCGCATCGGTCACGGTGAACGGCGCGGCGGTCAAGCTCGCCGGCGTGACAGGCAAGGATGGCTGGAGCTTCGAGGGCAACACGCTGACCACTGTAATTCCCATCCCCAGCGGCAGCGTTGTGGCCAAGGTTACGGTGGAGGTGCGCCGGGCAGCCGGCCTGACCGCCCGCCGTAGTGAGCTGGATGGTTTTGCCGGCGCCATGATCCGGCTGCGCGGCGCTTATGACGCCATGCACCAGATCTCCGACCCGCCCGATCCGCTGATCGATGCCATGCAGACGGGCGACCGGCTCAGCTATCACCCCGAGCGCTGCCCTGAGCAGATTGCCCACTTCCACGATGTGCAGCCCAAGGCCCAGGCAGCCGTGGCCGCGGTCGGCGCAGGCCTTGCGCAGCGACAGACGACCGGCAATCGGCAGCCTGCCAACCCGGATGCGCAGGGACAACGCAGACTGGACGCGGCGGCCCGCGCTGAAGAGCAGGTGAACGAGGCGGGCAAGTAACACACAACGAAGGAACGCAATGCGCCGCGGAGGAACGATTCTCCGCGGCGCATTGCGTTTGTGATGGCATTCTCAGAGGCCCGGAGCGGCGGCAGACGCTGCTTTACCGCAGGTCAAAGCCAACGAACCCAGGGCTGCTCTCGTGTTATGCTCCCCGTCATGAGAGCTTTGACTATTGCCGTTCTGTTGTTGGCTGCCGACAGTGTCTGCGCGCAGACGCATCCGGTTGCGGCTCAGCCCGCCCCGGCCAGCCAAACCCAAAACGTACCCGTAAAGAAAACCTGGTTCGTACGGCTTATTGCGCCCCGGCCAGCCTTCCTCAAAGATATGACCGAGAACGAGCAGAAGCTCATGGAGCAGCACTTCGTCTACTGGAAGGGTAAGTTTGAAAAGGGCGTATGCCTGTTCGGAGGGCCGGTGCTCGACCCCAAGGGGATCTATGGCGTTCTGGCTATCGAGGCCGCCAGCGAGGACGAGGCTCGCGCCATCGCCGCCGCCGATCCCAGCGTTGTGGCCGGCGTAAACCGCATCGAAGTTGCCGAAATGAGGGTAGCCTTCCTCAAGAAGGCACAGTAATTTTTCTAATTTCCCTGGAGAAGACTCAAAATGCCCCTGACGCACCTTGATCGCCGAGGATTTCTGACCGTATGCAGCCGCGCAGGGATTACATCCGCGCTGCTACCTGGCATTCTGTACACGCTGGCCGCGCAGGCGCAGGAAGCCAATCCCGCCGCGAAGCCCGTGGAACTGGTGAAGATCACGCCGGAGATGCTCGACCAGGCCGCCGCGATGGCCGGGGTCGGACCGTTCACCGCGGATCAGAAGAAGATGATGCTCGGCGGGCTGAACGACCAGCGGGGATCGTATGGGGCGATTCGCGCGCTCAAGATGGCCAACTCCGTGCCGCCGGCGTTTGTGTTTCATCCGTGGCCGGCAATCAAGTCCGTCTGCGATCCAAACTGCGAGAATATCCCCCCTGCTGATAGCGGAATGGTAATTAGCGTCACCGATGACGGTGGTTACGGCCATCGTCCGATTCCAGAGCGAATCGAAGACATGGCGTTTTGGTCCGTACTCGAGTTGGGAAAGGCGCTCGGCTACGGCAAGATTAAGTCCGTTGATCTAACCAAGATGTACCTGGCCCGCCTCAAGCGCTACGACTCGAAGCTGCACTTTGTGATCACGCTGACCGAAGAGCGCGCGCTGGCCCAGGCCAAGGCTGCCGATGCTGAAATAGCCGCAGGCAAATATCGTGGGCCGCTGCACGGGATTCCGTGGGGCGCGAAGGATTTGCTGGCGGTGAAGGGCTATCCGACGACCTGGGGCGCGGGAGGATTTGAGCATCAAACCTTCGACGAGGACGCCACGGTGGTCCAGAGGCTCGATGCGGCCGGCGCCGTGCTGGTGGCCAAGTTCGCGCTGGGCGCGCTGGCCATGGGCGACAAGTGGTTTGGCGGACGAACACGCAACCCTTGGAATATGGAGCAGGGTTCAAGCGGGTCATCGGCGGGCTCGGCCAGCGCTGTCTCCGCCGGCTGCGTGGCCTTCGCCATCGGCTCTGAGACACTGGGCTCCATCTCGTCGCCCTCCACGCGTTGCGGCGTTACCGGCTTGCGCCCCACCTTCGGCCTGGTGCCGCGTACCGGCGCCATGGCGCTGAGCTGGACCATGGACAAGCTGGGGCCCATCGCCCGCTCGGCGGAGGATTGCGAGCTGGTGCTTGAGACGATTTCCGGACCAGACGGAAAGGATGCTTCGGTTGCACCTTACGATCTCCCTTGGGGAGTCGGATTGAACTGGCAAGAAATGCGCATCGGCTATCTGAAAAGCGAGTTCGATCCGCCCGCGCCGCTCAAGCTCGCCGAACCCGCCACCAACGAAACCACCGACGAAAAGAAGAAGCGAGAGGAGCGCAACGCGGCGATGCAAGAGGCCCGCGCACGGCGCGATTATGACCGGCGCTATGAGTTGGCCGCTCTCGACAAGCTGCGGGCCATGGGGGTGAAGCTGATTCCAGTGGAACTGCCCAAGCTGCCCTGGGACGCCATGACGCCGCTGCTCACCGCCGAGGCCGCCGCGGCATTCGACGACCTGACCATGACGGGCCACGACCGGCTGCTGACCGAACAGGGAGTGGAGGACTGGCCCAATGACTTCCGCATCGCGCGCCTGTATCCGGCGGTCGAATACATTCAGGCCAACCGGGCGCGGACGCTGGCCATCCGGCAGATGTCGGCGCTGTTTGAGCAGGTGGACATCATTGTGACGCCGACGACCGATACGCAATTGACGGCAACCAACCTGACCGGGCACCCGGCGCTGATTGTGCCCAACGGCCTGCGCGGCGCGGATGCTCCGAAACCGCCGGCAATCGACGATGGCAACCACGACGATATCGGCGGGCCGGGCACTCCGATTTCGCTCACCTTTTTGGCCGGTCACTACCAGGACGCCAGGCTGGCCGCCTTTGGCCACGCCTACCAGCAGGCCACCGGTTTCCATAAGCTGCACCCGAAACTGGACTGACACCATCGGGGTGCATACGTTAGCGGCGTCTTTGTCGTCGCCGCTAACGTGGGAGGGATGCGCGCGTATACCATCGATTCATGGCGTTAGTTGAGGTCAACTCGGCAGGGAAGAGCTATCCCCGGCGTGTGGGAGTGCGAACCCGGCAGCAGGCGGTCGTCGAGGATGTGTCGTTCACGATTGAGGCCGGCGAAACGCTGGGGTTGGTGGGCGAGTCGGGGTCGGGCAAAACCACAATGGCGAGGATGATTCTTGGATTGGTTGAGCCCAGCAGCGGCTCGGTGCGCGTGAATGGCATCGACGTGGCCCGTGCTTCACATGCCGAGTTGCACCGCCTGCGCCGCCAGATGCAGCCCGTATTTCAGGATCCTTACGCCGCTTTGAATCCGCGCATGAAAGTGCTCGATATCGTCGCGGAGCCGTTGGTGATCCATGGCGGCGAGACCGGGATCAAGACGGACCGCGCCAGCCTGCGCGCCAAGGCCGTCGAGCTTCTGGTTCAGGTTGGCTTGGATGAGTCGGCGCTGGGACGCCATCCGCACGAGTTCTCCGGCGGGCAGCGGCAGCGCATCAACATTGCCCGCGCGCTGGCTCTGCGGCCCAAGCTGCTGATTCTGGATGAGCCGGTTTCGGCCCTGGATGTGAGCGTGGGTGCGCAGATCGTGAACCTGCTGCGAAGGTTGCAGCGCGACTACGGACTGACCTATCTGTTTATTTCGCACTCCATGCCGCTGGTGCGCTATTTAAGTACGCGCATTGCGGTGATGGAGCGCGGGCGGTTGGTGGAGACCGGCGAGGCGGTGGCGCTGTGCGCCAATCCGAAAGAAGCGTATACACGCCAACTGATCGCGGCCACACCGGAGTTGCCTGCCGGCGCGGCTGAGGTGGTCCCGGGACGCCGGCAGAGTTTCCAATTCTGAACCAAATAGATCTCGGATCCCTTGAGGACGAGCCTTAAGTGTCGATGGACGGAACGGGACCGTATGCACCAACATCGCGGGTGAACCTAGTGTAGTGCGTCACACAGATAGGCGTTTATTGAGAGCGGCCTGAGCGCGGGTGCCCGTACCCTTCAAAACGGATAAAGGATCATCTACGTGAGACACACCACTAGAACTTGAGTGAAGCGGCACGGGCTGAGATTCCGCTCAATTCGGCGGCCTTGGCTTCAGCGTAGGCGGCGGCGCCAAGCAGTGCGGAGCGGCTCTCCAGGATGATGCGCACCGGCATATTGACAAGCAACTGGCTCAACCGCCCCTTGTCGGTGAAAGCCTTCATGAAGGTGCCGTCCTTGAGCTTATCGAGGATGCGGGGCGCGATGCCGCCGCCGACGTAGAGGCCGCCCACCGACAGCACCTTGAGGGCCAGATTGCCGGCCTCGGCACCGTAGGCGGAGACGAACATGTCCATCGCCTTCTCGCAGATCTCGCTCTTGGCTGCCAGCGCCAGTTCGGTGATGACGGCGTTGGGGTCTTCCGCAGCCATGCGCGCGGTCAGCCAGGCGGGCTCTTCCAAGCCGCGGACTTCGCGCAGGAACTCGTAGATGTTGGTGAGGCCCATGCCGCTAACCACACGCTCAAAGCTGATGCGCCCGTTGTATTTTTGCTTGAGATAGCGCAGCAGATCGATCTCGTCCTCGTTGCGCGGCGCATAGTCGGCGTGGCCGCCCTCGGAGGGAAACGGGACGTGGCTATGGCCGTTCCAGACAAGATAGCCCTCGCCAAGGCCGGTTCCGGCAGCGAGCAGGGCGCGGTTGCCGGTCTGGCTGGGATCGCCCTTGCTCAGGGTGTAGACTTGGCCGTCAGAAAGCTCGGCCACGCCGTAGCCGTTGGCCTCAAGATCGTTGATGAGGAAGACGTGCTGAATGCCGAGGCCCGCCGACAGCTCGTGGCTGTCCAGCGTCCAAGGCAGATTGGTGAGCCGCAGACGACCGTCGCGCACCGGTCCCGGCACGCCAAAACAGGCCGCGGTCACCTTGTCCGCGCCCAGAAACTCTTCGATGATTACTTGCAGGCCAGGGTAATCCTTGGCCGGATACAGCTTGTCGCGGGTGCATTTGAGCTTGCCATTGGTAAAGTCATACAGCGCCAGATCGACCTTGGTGCCGCCTACATCGCCCGCCAGAATCATCGTTCCCTCTCCAAAACACCACAGCCTTCCCCGTCTGTCGCGGGTAAAAGAGCAGCTGCGGCCTTGTCCAGAATCAGTGTAAGTATACCGCTAACAGGCCATATCAACTGACTGGGCAGTCGCTCCGGATCGCGCGGCCCGATTAGAACTTCCCTCAACACCGCGGCCTTATCCGCGCCCGCGATGAGGAAAAAGACCGAATCGGCGTGGTTGATCACCGGCCAGGTGAGCGTGATGCGAGAGGTGTCTTTCTGGGGTACCGGATTGACAGTGACCAGGCGGCTCAGCTCGTGGATGGCCTCGGTGTGGGGAAAGAGCGAAGCGGTGTGGCCATCGGCGCCCATGCCCAGGGCCACCAGGTCGAAGCGCGGGCTTTCGGCACCCTCCAGGCGGAAACTATTTCTCAGCTCCGACTCGTAGTGGGCGGCTGCCACCTCCGGCTCCAATTCGCCCTCGATGCGGTGAATCTGATCGGGGCGGAGCGGAACGTGGTCCAGCAGGGCCTCGCGGGTCATGCGATAGTTGCTCTCGGCGTGATCGGGGCCAACTGTCCGCTCGTCCACCCAATAAAGGTCCAGGCAATCCCAGGGCATGCGCGAGCGCCAGGGCTGGCAGGGGTCGGCCAGCATCTGAAAGGAGGATCTGGGGGTTGAGCCGCCGCTGATGGCAATCCGCGCCCGTCCACGGTAGGCTACCGCCTCCCCAGCCATCTCCACAAAATACTGCGCCGCGCGACGAGCCAGCGCTTGCGCATCAGGCTCCACGTAGTATTTGATCTGCAACTGTCTGCCCGCGCGCATTTAGTTCCTCTTATATCTACTCTACTCGGGAATGGGCAGTGTGTGCGGGATGTTCATGAGCTTGTTACAAAGGGCATAAGAAGAATTAGTCCCGCACCAAGACCGGCTTAGCGCCCCAGATATACCCGGTACTGCTGCTCGATGATGCCGGCAGCGCGGGCCAGGGCCAGCTTGGAGAGGTTGTACTGGTAGAGGCTTTCCACCAGGTTGCTCTGGGCGGTGGCGAGGGTGGCCTGGGCGGTGACCAGAGGCAGGTTGTCGTCCAGGCCAGCGCTCACGCGATCGGTCTCGTCGGTGAGGGCGCGGGTGGCCAGATCGACATTGGAGCGGGCGACCTCAACCAGTCTTGAGGTTGCGTCCACATCCAAAAGGGCCGAGCGCACCTGCTGGTCGATGCGGCCGCGGAGATCGGCCAGTTGGGCATCTACGGCGGACCTTTGGGCCTGGGCGGTTTCCACATCGCCGCGCAGCCTGGCTTCGCGAAAAAGCGGCACGCTGAGGGTACCCTGGGCGACAAAGTTTCCGTGTGAACCGGCGCCGCCGACCTGGCTGACGCCGTAGTAGCCGCCGAAGCTGAGGCTGGGCAACCGCTGGCTGCGATAGGCGGCCTGAATGGCTTTGAACTCGACCGCCTGATTCTGGAGTGTCTGGTAGTCTTGGCGGTTTTTATAGGCGATTGCGCGCACCTCTTCAGGGGTTTGCGCGGACAGCTCGCTATAAGGTGCCGGGTCAATGAGCGCGATCTTCTGGCCGGAGTCGATGCCGATCTCGCGCTTGAGCAGGATCAGATCCTTCTCACGGCTGTTTTCGGCGGCGATGAGGGCTTGCTGCTGGGCCTGCAACTGGACCCGCGCCCGCAATTCGTCGAGATTGGCAGCGGTTCCGGCCTCGTGAGCGGCGTGGACCTGGCTGAGCAGAAGTTGGTCCTCCGACTCCAGGGCTTTGGCATTGTCAACCTCGCTGGCGGCGGCAATGGCATGGAGATAGGCCGCGGCCACCTGCTGCACCACCTCGCTGCGGGCCGACATTTTGGTGAAATAGGCCGCCTTCTCCGCCGCGCCGACCGCCTTCCAACCCGCAATGACCGGGCCGGAAAAGAGCGTCTGCTTGAAGTGGATTTGCCCCTCGGTCAGGTCGTCGCGGGTGATTTCAGAGAGCCCGGCGGGCACCTTGCCGCCGGGAAAAAGCGGGGCAAACATCTTTATGACGCCTGGTCCAAAGCCCAGGGCAGCCAGGTTTTGCTGGTGGACGCCGAGATCGCCGCCAACCGTGACGGTGGGCAGAAATTCCTGGAGCGCCTCGTTCTTTTGTCCCTGAAGCGACTTTTCGCTATTTTCAGCCTGCTTCAAACCGAGGTTGTTCTTAAGGCCGAGACCGATGGCGTCATCCAACGAGAGCTTGAGGGTCTCATCGCTGACCGGATGGGCGGTGACGCTGCCGAAAAAAGGGTTGGCGGCAGAGGTCGGGTTGGGGGCCTGTGCCAACGCGACCTCTCCAGCGAAGGATCCTAAAACGACGACGGCCGGCAATACAAAAAAGGCCAGACCCGCCGCCCGCCGGAAAACTAGATGTTGCGCTCTATTCACTGCCATTATTCTCTCAGATGAGTCAACGGGCGCGATGGATTCCAGATTGGGGCGGAAAACCGGCGGGAAGAGACGATCTCAGGGCGCTCCTGAGCGTTTCCCGCCTGATTTCGTGCGCGCCAACGGTTTGGTTCAGCAGATTGCTAGAGCATCGCCCGTTCCTTCACCATGAGGTATTGATTCAGCACCGACGCCGTGAGGGCCTCGGGATTCAGGTCGAGGGTGAGGGCGCCTTGCTCGTGGAGGCGGGCGAGGAGGAGTTCGCGGCGGGCGGCCATCTCTTGGGCGGCGGCGGCGCGGAACATCTGCTCTACATTTTTGGGCCGCGCCTCGGCGATGAATTCGACTTCCGGCTGGGCCATGGCGACGAATAGGAGCACATGGCGGTGAAGCAGTTGCATTGCGCCGTCGATTACCTCGGGGCGCATAGCTGTTTCGGCCAGATCGGTGACCCAAAAGATGAGCGAGCGGCGCGGCTGCAGGCGGTTGAGCGTGGCCGTGGCCCGTAGGTGATCGGCCTCGCCGGCCTCAGCATGAACCTGTGCGAGCGCCTCGATCAACTGGCGCAGATGGGCCGCGCCACGGCCGGGCAGCAGGCGCTGTTGGATGCCCTGCCCATACGCCAGCAGGCCCACGCGGTCGCCGGAGAAGAGGGCCAGTTGCGCCAGCGCCACGGCGGTGGTGCAGGCGTGGTCGAGCTTGGAGGGGCTTGGCGCCTGGCCGGGGTTGTTGGGTGACTGTGCGAGAGCCACCCGCGCCCGCATCAGGCGGCCGCAGTCCAGGACGATCCAGACCGGCTGGCTGCGCTCGGTCTGGTACTGGCGCGTAACCGGGCTGCCGCGCCGCGCGGTGGCCGTCCAGCAGATGTCGCGCAGGTCGTCTCCCTCGCGGTATTCGCGCAGGCTCTCGAAGTCGCGGCCCAGGCCGCGCTGATTTGCCCGGCGCAGTTGGAGGTCGATCTGCCGGCTGCGCGCCAGAAAGATTTCCTGCTCCTCCCCGGTGCGCAGGGCCGGGTAGACTCGCACTGTCTGGGTGATCGGCGCCTTGGCCCAGCGCTCGGCCAGGCCCAGCGGCGAGCGATAGCGCACGTAGAGGCAGCCCGACTCCCAGTCGCCGCGCTCCTGGGGTTTCATGCGGTAGCGTAGGCTGGCCTTGACGCGCGGAAAAGCGGTGAGCCGGTGGGTCGCCGGTTGCGCGAGCAAAGCCGGCGGCAGGTCGTCCACCAGTCGGCAATCCACGATCGTCTTGCCCTGGTTTTCGACCGTCAGTTCGATCTCAATCTCCGAATCGAGGGCCAGAGCGTTGGACCAGGAGCGGCCGGCAATCAACTGCGCAGGCCGCGGCAAACGCAAGCCGTCAAGCAGCGCCGCCAGCAGCACCAATGCGTCCCAGGCCGGCATTGCATAGGCCAGCCGCCCGTCCCAGAAGCCCGGAATGAGCCACAGGAAGCCGACCGTCAAGAGCGCAATCGCCCTCGGCGTGAGGCCAAAGGCCCAGCGCCGCCGCCGTTCGCAGGCGGCGCGCACCGGATCGGGATGGCGCGAGGGAGAAATCATTGCCCGGGCACCGGGACCGCCGCAATTACGTCGGCCAGCACGCGATCGGCGTCAAAGCCCTCCAGCTCGGCCTCGGGCTTGAGCATGATGCGATGGCGCAGAACCGGCTGCACGGCGCGCTTGACGTCGTCGGGAACCAGAAAATCGCGCCCGTCGAAGGCAGCCGAGGCCTGGGCCACGCGCATCAGGCTCAGGGCGGCGCGGGGACTCGCGCCCAGCAGCAGCGTGGGCCACTCACGGGTGCGCCGCGCCAGCGCCAGGATGTAGGTATACAGCTCCGGCTCGATGCGGATTGCGCGCACCTCGGCGCAAGCCGCGGCCAGCAACCCATCTGGAATGGGCGCGATGGAGGCGTCTTCCAGCAGGCCCGCGCCCGAGCCGCCATGGTGCCGCTCCAGAATCTGCAACTCCTCGGCCTCAGAGGGGTAAGCCACGCGAATCTTCAACAGAAACCGGTCCAACTGCGCCTCAGGCAAGGGGTAGGTGCCTTCAAAATCCACCGGATTCTGCGTGGCGAAGACGGTGAACCACGGCGGCAGCGGGCGGCGCACACCGTCGCTGGTCACCTGCCGCTCCTCCATACATTCGAGAAGGGCGGCCTGGGTGCGGGGAGGCATGCGGTTGATCTCGTCCACTAGCAGTAGGTCGGTGAAGACCGGGCCGGCATGGAAGCTGAAGGTCTCAGCGCCGGGCCGCAGGATGGTGGTGCCGAGGATATCGGCGGGCATCAGGTCGGGGGTAGCCTGGACGCGCTGGAAGCCGAGGCCCAGCAGCCGTCCCAGGGCTTTCACGATCAGCGTCTTGGCGATGCCCGGTACGCCTTCAAGCAGCGCATGGCCCTGGCAGAGAATGGCGATCAGCACTTCCTCGATCACCGCTGACTGGCCGGCGATTACCCGCCCCAGTTCGGTGCGACTGTGGGCAATCAACTGGCTGGTCGCACGCAGCGATGTTGCTTGCTGCTGCTGGCTCGTTTCTTGATTCGTTTCCTCGCTCATGAGGCCCTTTCCTGCTTTTTGGAGTGAATGTCTTCGGATTTCGGCGTCTGGCCGCTGGATCTTACGGCGGCATCGAGCTTTTCGTGGTGCACGTGGAGTTTTTGGACGAGCTTGAGCGCCTCGCGGGGGGTGACCGCCTCATCGCGCGCGGTCTCTTCGCAGGTTGCCAGATCGGCTTCAAGGCTGGCGTCGGCCTGGGGAAAGCGCCGGCGAATCACGGCAGCCAATTCCGCTGCGTCCATCTGCTGGCCCTTTCGCCCGCAAAGGCGCAGCGTCTGGCGGCGAAACCGCTCCCAGGCAATGGCCACCGCAGCGGAGGCGGCTCCGGCGTTGCTGTAGAGCGATCCCAGCGCATCGAGAAACTCGATGGGCGTGGCCCTGGCCGGCGGAGGCAGGTCGCGCACCGGGCCGCTGCGCCGGCTGAAGCTGAACAGCAGCAGCAGCGCCAGCACCGGCAGGCCGATGCACAGCAAAGTGAGAGACGGCCCGGAGGCGTAGCTCCAGGTGGAGCGGACCTCCCTGTGCAGCGACTCGTCCCAATAGAAGCGATGGCCCTGGCGCGGACCCAGCGAATTGAGCAACAGGTCAAGATCGTTGGCGCGGGCAAGAGAGCCGTTTTCAAGCGGCGTGGAACTGGCCCACCACACCACATGGCCCTTGCCCCAGTCGTACTCGACCACAGCAGGCTGCCCGGCGCAACTGTAGTCGACACGGTGCGCCGGATTGCCAGCCGCCCAGGTGGCTTGGGGGACCATCCACACCTGGCCCGAGTTGGAGAGCGGATCGAGCCCCTCGGGCGACAGTTCGCAGGCGGCAAAATGAAACTCTTGGGGCGACTCGCCGGCCTCGCCGGGCAGAATGAATCCGCCCCAGAACCCGGTGGAGAGTATGCGGCCTCCGCGCTCCACTATCGTGCGTACCGCCTTGATGTCGTCCGACTCGCGGGTGAAGGGCTCGGCGAAGATCACCACCGTATCGGGACCGGACGTTGCGGCCAACTCGCTCAGAGGCCGCTCCCAGCGTTCCAGAGAGTAGCCGGAACGGAGCAGCGTTTCATAGGCGGCGCGGGCGCCGTGCCGGCCGGCCAAGTAGGTCGAGGGCAGTGGATTGCTGTCGTCGTTTCCGCTGGGCAGAAGAAAGCCGGTGAGCACGGCCAGCGTCAATCCGATTCCAAAGAACCAGGGCAGCAGACGTCGGTCTTTGGCGTCGAGCGAGGAGAGGAATCTCATCGGGCCGCGCCTCCCGTAACTCCATTGGCCGCAACCCCAATGCGCGAAGATCCACTTCCTGAGATCAGCGCGGCGGCAACTTGCTCGGCCTTCAGGTAGTCGCTTTCCCCAGCAGGGCGACCGCCGTACCAGATGCGCTCAAAACTGCCGGTGAGCGCGGCGAGTCCGGCGCGGCGCGGGTCTTCTGGAGCCACCAGCGCCAGATATTCGCGGGGAGTGCGGGTGCGGTCGGCGGGCCACAGCCGCTTCGATTCCAGACGCGAGATTGCGGCCCAGTAGACAGAATGAATGGCCTCGCGCCACTGGCTCGCGTCGGCGGCCTTGCGGGCGTCCCCGAGCCAAAGCTGCCAGTCGCGGGCCGAGGCGGCGCTGGCGGCTGGCCCGCCGTCTTCTGGAACCAGGCGGATGCGCCAGCGGCGCTCCAGTTGCAAAAGCCCCCATGCCAGCGCCACGCAGACCGCCAGAATGAATCCCCAAACGATGAGGCGGCCAACCCAGGCCGAGCGGGCTTTGAGCTTTGCGGCGCCATCCCAGAGCCGGTTGAGCCAGTTTCCGAATTGCTCCAGCATCGTATCGCGCGCGGTGGGCTCCTCCAGATTGCGAAAGTCGCGCCCGGCCAGCACTCCCTTCATCGCATCGCGCTCCTGGGTGTGGGCAGGGGCTGAAACAGGTGGAGCGTCGCTCTGGGCCAGGTCATGGGCAAGGCGGGTTTCGGCATCTAGCAGCAGTTCCGCCGTGGTGCGGCGAGGGGGCTCGGTGCTTTCCTGGGCAGGCGCGCCCTTCGCGCCGGGTTTTGGGGCGGGCACGTCCTTGTTTTGAGCCTCTGAGAGCAGCACCCTGAGCCAGCCGTAGCGCACCAGCCGCCGCTCGGCATTCGCGGCTTCTCCGAGAGGGACGCGGTCATCCTGCCCAACCAGAGAGGGGTCGCAGGTCTTTGTGTCACGTGCTTTGGCGCATGCCTCCACCATGCTGGTGAGAGCCAGCAGATGGCTGCGGTAGTCCTGCAGCGAAGCCTCGTGCGAGTGGCTGGCGGCTGGCGCCGGCACGGCAGGGACAGGGCCGTCGGCACGGGCCTGCGCCGCAACCAGAATGGCAGCCAGGGCGGCAATCCCGGCAAAGACGAGAAACTTGGCCCGGTAAATCTGGAAGGTTCGGTCGAGGATTTCGCCCAGGTTCATCGGGCGCAAATTCGCCTTCATACAGGCTCTCCGGGTTGCGGAGATTCGGGGTTCGCTTCAAGCGCGGGTTGCGGCGCAGGCTCGGCCGAATCGGCTATAGAAGCAGTGGGCTGGGCGGGCTCAATCGCGGGCGCCGTCAGGCCGGCTGCTTGCATCATCCACTCGATGTCGTAGCCCTCCTTGCGCACGCGCTGGTCATAGTAGAAGAGGGTGAGGCCGGTGGCATAGATGGGGCCGATAAAGGCGTTGGTGAAAAATCCAACAATCTGCTGCAGGACGCGCAGGCCGACCGGCAACTGGCCGTGTTTGAAGGCCAGCACGACAAAGAAAATCTGAGTCATGAGCACCAGACCGATTTCAATGACGAAGACCAGCAGTCCCAGGACGAAGATTCGGCCGCGCGCCCCTTTGCTGAGGGCGACGCTGCGGCGAAGGGCCTGGCGGGCCTTGAGATTCTCAACCACGCAGGCCGGAACAGCCAGGGAATAGCGCAGAAACATCACCACGCCATAAACGAATGCGAGGAGAACCAGCAGGCAAAAGGCCAGCGTGGCCCCGAAAAAGACCATGGCGACCTGCGGATTGGCGGAAGCGCCCGAGTGGGCCAGCAATCCGCTGGGACGGACATAGAGAAGAATCAGCGCTAAGTAACCGCCGTAGACCAGCACCAGCGGCAGCCAAACCACAAAGGCGGTGATAGTCATGAGCCACAGATAGCGGCCCAGACGGGGCAGGATGCTGAGGTATGCGCCGCGGATGGTGGCGGACTCTCCCAGGTGAACCCAGGCCACGGCCCGGTTGTTGGCGGCCACGGCCATGCCGGCAAAGATGAACATGAGCAGAATAACCGCGCCCGCGGCGGTCCAGGTGAGCCATTGCAGTTGCTGGGTCATGTGCAGTATGCGCAGCAGTTCTGCCAGGCCAATCTGGAGCAGGCCCAGAACCAGCATGACGCCGGCATAGACGGCGGCGATTCCTGCAAACAGGACAAAGTTCGACCGGTAAAGCTGGGCCGTGCGGTCAAGGATTTCGCCAAGGGAGAGAGGGCGGAGGCTGGTTTCCATTTGGAATCCTCAAAATTCGGTGATGAACGCTTGCCGGGATACTAGCACAGGCTGTAAGTGCTCTGCCGGACGCAAGAGTCTGAAGCCGCTGTTTGAAACTCGGTAAGGGACAAGTCTGGCAGGTAAGTGGGGGAGTTACGGGCTGCGGAAAATTGGAAGATGAGCAAAGGAATTTCACGAGGTTAGGGGATGGAAATTAGGGATTAGGGGCTAGAAAAGCCCCTTGGTTGATGCTCTTGCTGCCCCAGGCCTCAGAAGCGAGACCTGGGACACCCGATGCTTTCCCACAGATTTTTAGGCGACCGGGCTGCTAAATTTCGCCTTCGAGACGGACTTCGTGGGTCTCGACAACACTGATCTCGTCGAGAGAAAGGGCCGTATGAGCAGCATTGAATTGAAGCCCGGAACGATCCGTGATGTATATCGGCGCATCGGCACGCAGCGGCAGAATCTTAAGCAGAAAATCGCCCTGGTAAACGGAATGGCCGAAGCGGTGCAAGCCGAGTTCAAAGGGACGGGCATGATAAAAATCATCCGCGATCAGTTTGTCGCCGAGATATGCGCGAAGAACGTCACCCGTATAGCGAACGCGCAAGCGGAGATCGCGGCCAGCGTCAACGCGAGCGGGAAACTTCACTCGCCAAACAGCCGCTTGTTGAAAATCGGCATCCTCGGGCTGCATCGCCATTCCCTGCTGGCGCGCGGGAATCGATGGGGCAATTGGAATGGTGCGGGCCGGGCCGGCGGATTGCAGTTGCTCAATGGCGACCTGCAAGGTCGCGGCAGGCTTGAACCGAGGCGAAAAGCGGCGGAAAAGCCCATCGTCCTTTGACGGCAGCTTACCTTGACCATCCGAAAGCGTCTTCGGCGCGGGGAATATCGCGATGGAACACTCCGCCGGATCTTCAGTGCGCAGGCGCAACGCGGAACCGTCGAGCAGGAACTCTGAGCGGGTGAGGAAGAGACGCTCCTGACCGCGCCATTGGCCTTTCCAGAGATTGAGCGAGGTGGCCTCATCGAGCAGAATGATGACGTGATTCTTGCCGTTTTTGCCCTTTAGCCGGATGGCCGCGCCGAGACCGGATTGCAGGTTGCGCAGATGAATCTCTTCGTTCTCATGCGCAGACGTCCCGGTTGAAGAAACCAGCGCGGCGGTATTTCCATCGACAACGAACTCCGTGGGCACTGCTGAAGTCTGCTTGAACACTGTGTAGCGCGTATTCTTGTCGTCGATATGGCAGATCGGCTGAGCTGTCGAGTAGATCAGCTTTACTCCGCCAAGATCGAGATTGACCGGCCAAAAGAAGCGGCAGTCATCGGGAATCGTGACCGGATTCGAGGGCACTGTTACCTCGAGGTCAGCGAATTTGATCTGGAATTGGACATTCTCCTTCTTCGATTGCGGCAACAAGCGCTGATAATTGCTGGCAAAAACATAGCCGCTGGACCCATCGGAACGCACGGCCCAGTTGAGTGAGCCTCGCGCCGAGGGCACACGGGCCGTCATGCAGGAAAGCCCGGACCCGAAGTCTTGCAGGAACAATCCGAGAAGGCGAAGCCAGTGGTAGTGCTCGCGTTCCTGACCGAATTCGCCGAGGGGCGCCTGGAAATCGTAATTCTTGGCCGGAAGATCGTTCCAATAACCGGTCGCCTGGGTCTCGTTGAGATAGGTCAGCTTGCCATCGGGATTCTCTCCGCCATGATACATATAGAAGCCCAGGAGATTTGCGCCCGATCCGAGTTTGCAGAGCGCCAGTGATTCGGTATCTTGAGGAAACATGAAAACGCGGCGATGGTAACTCGGTGTCATGCCGGCGCCAAGCTCGCAGGTAAAGAACGGATATGCGCCCGTGCTGGCGGGTGCGGCGCTGGCCGCAGGGGGAGGGGCTCCGAGCGCGCCCATTGCAGCCGCGTTGCCGCTTCGCGACCCGGAGAACCGGAAGACTCCCGGATAACCGCCAACCATTGCTTTCACTGACCGGTCCCAGAAGCCATCGGCATAGGACCCGGAAAATGGCAGGATTTCGCCATAGGGCGCGGCGTCGCTCCTGCCCCAACCGGTGCAGGTATAGAGCGGCAGATCCATGCCCGCCTCGCAAGCCATCTTTTTCAACGTCACCAAATGCTGGGTGGGGCCGCTGTATTCATTTTCGACTTGAATGGCAATGACCGGCCCTCCGTCCTTCCAGAGCAGCCCCTTCATCTGTTGGAAGATTTCGCCGTAAAGCAGCTTTACGTATCCGAGATAGCCCGGATTGTCGCGGCGCAATTCAAATTCATTTGCGTCGCCCTTCTGCTGGAGCCAGTTTGGAAAGCCGCCATTGCGCACTTCGCCGTGACACCACGGACCGATTCGCAGCAGCACCTTCAGATCGACCTGCTGACAGATTTCGAGGAACTTTCTCAGGTCGCGCTGGCCGGACCAATCCCACTTGCCCTCGACCTCTTCATGGTGAATCCAGAAGATGTAACTCGCAACAATGCTGACTCCGCCCGCCTTGATCTTGAGCAGCTCATCACGCCACTCAGCTTCCGGGCATCGCGCATAATGAAACTCCCCGGAGATGGGCAACCAGGGCTGGCCATCGCGCAGCAGATTGCGGCTGTTGACTGTGAGTGTGTGGCCCCCGGGCGCGACTGCCGTGCCCATGTGAAAACCCGCGGTCTGGGCCGCTTGCGCGAGATCCGATGCGTCAAGCGTAAGCGGACCGGCGGCAGTGCCCGGATGGGACTGCGCAGGATCGGTCGCCGATGGAGGCGGAGCGGCAGGCGCGCCGGTTTGGGCGGCCAAGGAGGGAAGCAGCGGAAGGGCTGTTGCGGCTCCCGTAAACAATGCAGATTCCCTGATAAAAGTACGGCGAGAGAGGTGGTTTTTCACAGTCCGGAATATAACTTCCATTTGGCCTGGAGTCAAATGATGGGAGGTTCTTGGGCAGGGCAAAAGCATCTTCATTTCTTGAAGGGTATGAGCTTTAGACGCTACGGGAAAAGGCGAAATTTCCGGTGGAATTGGCGGAAAGCATCCCCCGGGGGCTAACGCCCACGTTGCTTCGGTTGCCTTTGCGGCACGACTATAGCGGAACCAGAATTGCCATACCTCGAAACCATTGCACTCAAGCCGACGCGACCCCAAGAAGCGGCGACCTCTCACAAGTCCAAATAGGGTACAGTTATTCTGGTTCCGCTTTAAAGTCGTGCCCTTTCAAGACATCGACTTACGCAGAGGTTCCCTAGACTCGCACTAACTCATGCTGAAGGCGGCCTGTGACCCAGGCCTTGCCGGGGGCGGTGAGCATGTCAATCTCGCTGCGCACGCCGAACTCGGGCAGATAGATGCCGGGCTCGACGGAGAAACAGGTGTTGGGCAGCAGGCGGCGCTCGTCGTGAGTTTCAAGATTATCAAGGTGCGCGCCGGGACCGTGAATCTCATGTGCGATGTTGTGGCCGGTGCGATGGGTGAAGAACTCGCCAAAGCCAGCCGCGCGGATCACGTTTCGCGCCGCGTCGTCGGCCTCGAAGCCGCGAATCGAGCGCCCCTGGGAGAAAGCCTGCTCGACGGCTGCAATGGCTGCGTCGCGGGCGTTGCGCACGGTCTCAAAGACGAGTTGCTCCTTTGCGGAGGGCTCGCGGCCCACGACCCCGGTCCAGGTGATGTCGTAGAAGACGCTGCCGGGCTGCTGAAGCCTTGCCCATATGTCGATGAGGATGAAATCGCCCTCGCGGATGGGCGCGGAGTGCTCTGCGGTGGGCTCATAGTGGGAGTCGGAAGTGTTGGCGTTGACGCTGACATCGGGGCCGTTTTCCCAGACCAGGCCCTCGCGGCGCATGGCCTCGCTGAGCCACTGCACATGATCGAATTCGGTCAGCCCGCCCGGACCGCCGGAAGAAGGGCGCAAGCGGCGAGCGATTTCTTTCCAGCCCTCGGCCAGGATTGCGTCGATGGCCCGCTGCGCCACGCCGTGGCTGGCCACCTGCTCCTCATTCAGCACCGCTTCAAACTGGCTCACCAGGTCGGCGGAACTCACGATCTGCTTGCCCAGGCTGCGCAGGAACTCGACCGTCCCGGCATCGACCATAGAGACGTACATGATGGCGTTGTTGGGGGAGTACTGCATGGCGATTTGGCGCGCGTCAAAGAGCATAGCATCGAGGCCGGCGGCCAGCTCCTGCCAGCTCGAATACTGCGCCTTCGAGCCGGGGAGCGAATCGAGACGGCCCTGCTCGATGCGATGCACCAGCTTACGCGGCTCGCCTGTGGCGGGGATGAAGTAGTACCAGCGGCGCGTGATGTGCGCCTTCTCGTCGAGGCCCAGGATGTGCCCGCCGATGGGGTCGCGGTGATGATGGTCGTAGAAGAGCCAGCCGTCGTGGCCGGCCTCGCGGAGTGCCGCCTGAATCGCTTCGAGGTTCATACCGGCCATGATAACGCGCGCAGGGCTTGCGCGGCAGCGCAATGGCTACAGCGCCGCCAGCGCCTCGGCCTGGCTGGGGAACAGCCCAGCGTACTTGGTGATGCCCACCATGGTGAAGACCTTGGTGAAGTGAGCCGAAAGCCCGAAGGCATAGACCTTTTGTCCGGAGTTCGAGGCTTCGATCAGCAGTTGGATCACCAGCGCGATGCCGCTGGAGTTGATGTAATCCACCTTGGTAAAGTCCAGCAGAATCAGCTTCACATCGCCCTTGGGCAGCACCTGGTAAGTGCCCAGGACCGCATCTTTCGAGGTGCTGGCGATATCGCCCTCGAAGCGCAGGACGACGACCGGATGCCCGGCTGGTGAAGTGAGCTGGTCAACGCGCGATTTGGTTTCGCTCTGCACGATCGATTCTCTCCCTATCATCCAAGTTAGGTCTTTCTGAGGTGCTTACGCATCTTTATCCAGCCGAATCATCAGTCGGACATAACTGCTTTTGCCGTCGGAGCCGGCCACCCACTCCGCCTCGTCCACCAGCGCCTGGATGAGAAACATTCCCATCCCGCGCGGGCCTTCCTCGCCGTGCATCTTGCGGTCGATGTCTGGCCGGGCGGGCTGCTTTTTCATGCCCTTGCCGTCGTCAATGACCTTGACTTCAAGCGCATCGGCGCCCGCGGACATGACCACGCCTACCGAGAGCTTTTCGTTGAGCCGGTTGCCGTGCTCGATGGCGTTGATGCAGGCCTCGGCCACGGCCGTCTTCAGATCCTCGACGCGATCTTCGCGGAAGCCCATCAGCCGGGCCACCGCGGCGGCGGTGCTCATGGCCACTTTTTCGAATCCCATCCGCGAGGGCAGGCGCACTTCCACGGTGGCGGACTTGAAGTCGTTCATGCCGGCATCTCCGGGGAAGTTGCGCAGCGGCACAGCGCCAGTGCGGTCATGTCGTCTCCCTGCGGACCGCCTTCAGAGAATCTTTCGATGGCCGTCCACAATGCATCGAGGATATCATCGGCCTTGCGCGCCGGGCACTTTGAAAATTCATCAAGAAGCCGCTCGGGCCCAAACTCCTCATCCCCCTTGAAGACTTCCGTCAGGCCGTCGGTATAAAAGAGCAGGCGGGCGCCCGGCGTAAAGCGGCGCCGTTCGCTCAAGTAGCGCATCCCCGGCAACAGGCCCAGCGGCGTTCCGGCGGCGTTGAACTGGTGCGGCGCGGCGCCCGGCTCGATGAGGAAACCTGGATTGTGGCCGGCGTTGACCACCTCGATTTCGCCCGCCTGGGGATGGAGCAGGAGAAAGATCGCCGTCACATAGCGGCGGCGCGCCTCTTCGCCCTCAGCCCAGTGGTGCTGGTTCATGCGCTCGGCCAGTTCGCCGAGCGGCAGGCCGGTGGCCGCCATGGCGCGGAAGGCCGAGCGGAAGCCTGTGGACATGATGGCCGAGGCCAGTCCCTTGCCGGCCACGTCGGCCACGGCCATCAGCACGCTGCCGTCCGGCTGCTCCACAATGTCAAGGTAATCGCCGCCAACCTCGTAGCAGGTGTCGGAGCGGAAGGCCAGCGAGTAGCCGGGGATCGAAGGCAGCTTCTGCGGCAAGAGCGACCGCTGAATGGCGCGGGCGGCATCCATATCCTGCTGCACGCGCGCAAACTCGATATTGCGCTTGTAATTGCGGGCATTCTCAAGGGCCACGGCCGCCTGCAACACCAGCCCCTCGATAAAGTCGGTCTCATAGAGAGTAAGCTCGCGTCCATCCGGGGCCGCAACCAGCAGCTCCGCCATTTGCGCGCCTTCACGGTCTTGCAGCGGATAAGCTGGAACGCCGTTCGCGGCGGCCGCAGGCGCATCTCCATAGGAGAGCCCAGCGCCGGGAAACGCCGCCCCGGCCATCTCCAGTTCGCGGACCACGATGCGCAGCACCTGCTCCAGCACTTCTTCTTCGCGGATGGTGGAGTGGACCTGCCGCGAAGCCTCGAGCAGCGCCTGCAAGCGCGCCACCTGCTGCTGCAAGCCGATCGTCTCGTCATTGCCCGGAAGCTGAATTCCAGCCGCCATTGCGCACCGCCCTCCGTGGCCTCTCACTCTAGCATGGCCGGGTAGGCTGGCGTTGACGGCTCCGGGCGCTGGGCCAGTGATGGACTTGCATGGATGCCTCGCCGTGGGGCAAGGGGCTGTTGGTTCCAGGTGAGTCCGTTCCTTTGGCAAATCAGTGAACGCAAGCCGACTTTCCGGGAGTAATATGTTTGGGCTGAAGCTTTTGAGCTTTCCCAGGTCTCAGAATCGAGACCTGGGCCACCCGCCCACGGGAAGACTCAGGCTGGTCCGAATCGCGCGTTTGACGACCTGCGAGATCGGCAGGAAATGAGTGCTGTCGTGTCTCATTCACACTTAACTTGCAACGTGGGTGTCAATGGAGGAGGATTATGTTTCCGGGAAGCTTTCCTATTGGTATTCGCAGAGTTATTCCAGTTCTTTCACTGTCTATTTTCGCGATGGCTGGATATAGCCAGGATGTTGCAACCTCATCTGCACAGACTGCCCAGTACGACCCCGGATCGACTCCTCTAATAAAGGCCTATTCCGAAGAGGTAGTGGTCGATGTCGTTGTTACAGACAAGAAGGGAGACCCAGTTACGAGCCTCTCCCGAGACCACTTTCGGGTGCTGGAGGATGGCAAATCACAGCAGTTTCGATTCTTCAAGGAACGTGGCGTCGTAGACAGTGCGCAAGCATCGCAGGCATCCAACCCCCCGCTTCCGCAGCATGCTTACTCCAACCGAACGGTAATGGGAGACGAAGACCAAAGCGCTCCTCTCGTTCTGCTCTTAGACGATCTCAATACACCGGTCAAAGACCAGATGTACATGCGCAAGCAAATTCTGGCTTTTCTCAAGCTGATTCCACCCGGAACGCGCGTTGCCCTGTTTGACCTCAATCTCAGCATGAGAGTGCTGGCGGGTTTCACTACCGATACCTCCGCCATCGCCGCCGCCGTCATGGATACTACGTCGATAAAGTCATCCGGCATGCTCTATAAGGACAATTACTCCGAAAATCCGGTTGTTGCTGCAATAGAGGAACTGCAACAGCAAAACCTAGGCGATGCGCTTGCAAGGATGACCGATGCCCAACGTGATGAAAGGCGATTAGAGCTGCGAGTTACATACACGCTGGATGCTATCGATGCTCTGAGTAAATATTTGGCGGGATTGCCAGGCAGAAAGAATGTGGTCTGGTTTTCTGCTTCTTTCCCGCTTGATCTCGCTCCCAAGACAATTTCCACCGCGCCAGGATCGACCGGAGGAACACCCGCAAGCAATTCCGGTCACGGGAATGGCCCCGAAATATCATCGGAAGTCGTCTATGCGGATTTTTCCTTGCAGTTGCGTCATACGACAAGCTTATTATCCGCGAGCCGGATCGCGGTTTATCCGGTCGACGTACGAGGAGTTCAACCTGAAAACGTCGAGGATGTTGAGAATGGGGCAGTGTCACGGAATACTAGCAGTTCACAATTTGCGAAGGCTAGGGGGAACCTGCAGATGAACTTCATCCAAAATCTCAATTCCGAAGAGAATTCGATGAAGGATATGGCCAAAGATACAGGCGGCGAGGCTTTCTTAAACGGTAACGATCAATCCAAGGCGCTCGGAAAGGCGCTCCAGAGCGCATCCAGCTATTACGAGATAGCCTATGTCCCCGCACATGCCCGGGATGGAAAGTACCATATGATTAACGTCAAGGTAGACTCGCCCGGAGCGAGGGCAGCTTACCGGCAAGGATATTACGGCGTTGATCCCGGCAAACTCCCACAGAATGGGAAGGTAGTCGGCGATCCACTGAAGCCAGAGTTACAACTTGGTTGGCCACCGTCCACGCAGATTCCGTTCTACGTCCAGATCGTTCCGTTAGTTCCGCAACCCGATCTAAGCGATCGCTCTAAGCGCAATGGCGACTTTGGAGTGAAGATCGACGGTGCAGTCGTTCGCTACGCCATCGACTGGGGCATAGATATCGCCGGGCTGCAAACAACCACCACCGCGGATGGACACCATGAGGGCAAAATCAGCTTTGGCGGAGTGGCATACGATTCTGACGGAAAGTTGCTGAACTCATTGCTGAATACAACTGACCTCAATCTGACTGGGCCGAGATTCGCCCAAATCTCGGCCAAGGGCTTGGCATTTCATCAGGAATTGGATTTGCCGAAAGCGAATGTGGTCCTGCGGGTTGCCTTGATTGATCGTATCAGCGGCAGAACCGGCTCGCTGGAAATTCCCCTCCCTGTGAAATGAGCAGGCCGTTCACCACTGAAGTGGGTGCCCCATCCTTTCCGCAGCTTCATCGCGGAAAGGGTGGGAAAGCACACTGCCCGAAACCCGGATCAGTACCCGCAAACGCCGATGTCGCCATGAGGAGTTATCGGTTTAGGGCCGTTTACTTGACGTCATCCACCCCAAAAGGTTGTGGCCGCAGTGGTTTGATAAATCAGGACTTCGATCATGCCGGATGAGCAGAGATACCGTCCGGCAGGGGCTAAAGCCCGCGTCGATATTGCCGCATTTGCGGCACGACTAAAGTCGTGCCCTGCTACAAAGCACTGTTCATTTGCTGCTGGATGCTGCGGCACCCGTGGCCACAATCTCTACCTCGGGGTCTTGCAGGCACTCCCGGAGAACGCCTTGCCCCACCATGCCTGTCGCGCCAAAAATCAGGACTTTCATCGGTTCCCTCTCCGTTTTGCCTTGAGGCCAGAATACGCAGGGCGGCCGGGCGGTTTATTCTTTGTTCGATGCGCAAGACCCTATCCATAGCCATGATTGCCATGAACGAGGAGGCGAACCTGCCTCGCACGCTGGAGAGCGTTCGCTGGGCCGACGAGATTGTGGTCGTCGACTCGGGATCGAAGGACCGCACGATCGAGATTGCAGAATCCTTCGGCGCCAAAACCTCGTTTCACGTCTTCGGCGGCCACGGCGAGCAGAAAAATGTGGCCCTGGACCTTTGCACCTCCGACTGGATTCTGCTGCTCGACGCTGACGAGGTGCTCCCCCCCGGCTTGCAGGACGAGATTCGCCGGCTACTGGCCTGCGAGGATGGGCGCGAGCCCAAGTACGGCGCCTATTGGATTCCCCGGCTGAACCTGATCTTTGGCCGCTGGATGTGGC
>Ga0224530_1000187_pt1 | contig 43230 bp, 41 predicted proteins | sample CBST75metaG_FD_179873 | JGI IMG/M metagenome (GOLD analysis project Ga0224530, IMG submission 179873) | Peat soil microbial communities from Stordalen Mire, Sweden - C.B.S.T75 | ecosystem: Environmental > Terrestrial > Soil > Wetlands > Peat | place: Sweden: Norrbotten County, Stordalen Mire...
GGACTGGAGGGTGTGACAGCAGTGTTTTTCACGAGATTATGGTAGCAGCCGGGGAGTAGGGCGCGTCCCACGGTGCGACGGTGCGGAGGGCCTGCCCAGGAGCAGCCGGGGCCAAAGAAAAATGAATTTTCCGAGGCGCTACGGTAATTGGAGATAGAAAGCGCAAAGATCAATCTCCGGATTGGAGTTAGGGCAGAAGGAAGATTCCTGCCCTTGCTGCAAGGGCCTGAAATATGAACCAGTTGAAATGGCCGATCAATCGCTATAATGTTGTCACATTGCGGGGCCCGGCGGTTTCGGGTTTCCGGGGCCGTTCCCGCGGATTTGTTTTTTGCAAGCAAGAGCAAGAGCAGTGCAATTGCGTTCAATCAAATAAGAAGAAAGTAGGAGATCGGCAAATGGAGAACAAGCCGGCACAAAACATTCAGGACACATTCCTGAACACCGTTCGCAAGGACAAAACCCCCATCACGATTTACCTGGTCAGCGGCGTCAAGTTAACCGGGAAGATCCGGTCGTTTGACAAGTACTCCGTGCTGCTGGAAAACAACAGCCAGGAGCAATTGATCTTCAAACATGCTATTTCCACGGTGGTCAGCAATCGGAGCGTGATGCAGCACACGGAGCATCGTCCGATGGGCGTGGCAACCGGAGTTGGCCCGGCCCCGGTGGGTGTTCCGGCCGCTGTGCCAGCGGCGGTGGAGCAGCGATAGCACGCGGGGAGCGGTCTACCTTGGCAGTTGAAGAGAGTCGGACTGGCGCTACGGGCAACAGGCCGGAGCGGGCAGTCTTGGTGGGAGTGGACTTTTCGACCCGCTCCCGCATCAACCGTGCCGGCATGGAAGGCGCGCGGCAGGCGGCAGTGTGTCCAGAGCCCGAGGGCCTGGATGAAGCCACGCCGGAGCCGGGTTCCTCGGCTCAACTCCTTCGCTCCAGCAGTTCCATTTCAGCGGCGGGACGTTCGCTCCCGGGCCTGAATGCCGAAGAATCGCTCGCAGAGTTTCGCGAGCTGGTATCGAGCGCCGGCGGCGAAGTGGTCGCCGAGCTGATGCAGAACCGTGCCCGGCCGGACCCTGCCACGCTGATCGGCTCCGGCAAAGTGGAAGAGATTGCCGGTGTCGCCGCCTCCACCGAGGCCGACCTGGTGCTGTTCGACCACGACCTTTCGCCCACCCAGTTGCGCAATCTAGAGGCCGCCCTGCCTTGCCGGGTGCTGGACCGTACCCAGTTGATTCTGGACATCTTTGCCCGCCATGCACGAACCCGCGAAGGACAACTGCAGGTGGAACTGGCGCAGCTCCAGTACATGCTGCCGCGGCTGACCGGCAAGGGCAAGGCGATGTCGCAGTTGGGCGGCGGCATTGGCACCCGCGGACCGGGCGAGACCCAGCTTGAAACCGACCGCCGCCGCATTCAGAGCCGCATCGACCACCTGAAGGGCGAGTTGGACGCGGTGAAGCGCGTGCGCAAGCAGCAGCGCCAGCGCCGCGAGGCCGTTCCCGTGCCCACGGTGGCCCTGGTGGGTTACACCAATGCCGGCAAAAGCACGCTGTTCAACCAGTTGACCGGCGCGCAGGTGTTGCAGTCGGCGCGCATGTTCGCCACCCTGGACCCCAAGCTGCGGGCCATTGCCCTGCCCAGCCGGCGCAAGGTGCTGCTGAGCGATACGGTGGGCTTTATCCGCAACCTGCCCCATACGCTGGTGACCAGCTTCCGCGCCACGCTGGAAGAGGTGGAACAGGCGGAGGTACTGCTGCACATCCGCGACGCCAATTCCACCTATGGCGAGGAACAGAAGGCGCAGGTGGAAAAGGTGCTGGGCGAACTGGACTCGCTGGATACGCCGCGCATTGAGGTGCTGAACAAGATCGACCTGCTGGAAGAGCACGAGCGGACAGGGCTTCAGGAGCGGTCAGCGGCCGCGGGCGAGATTGCGGTTTCTGCGCGCACCGGCGAGGGAATGGACGCGCTGCTGGCGGCGATTGACCGGGCCCTGCACACCGATCCGGTGCTGCATGCCGAGTTCCGGGTTCCGCAGCAGGACGGCGCCGCCCTGGCCGCTATTGAGGCAGGCATGCTCGTGCACCGCAGAGAGTACGAAGGCAACCTGGTGCATTTGTCGGTCAGCGGGCCAGCCTCTCTCATCGGGCGCTTGCGCAAGTACCGGCTGAAGAACGAATAAGCAGACTTTTCATCCAGACAGATTTGCGAGCCGTCTATGATGGGCTTTCGCGGAATTGCGCGCCTCGGGGAAGAGAGAGGCGGAAAGCAAGAGGGAAGCAAGGCAGATGCACGATGTTCAAAGAGATCCGATGAGCCCAGTTTCAGCCAGCGCCGGCCGTTCCATTACCACGCTTGCGAGCCGCGAGGTGTATCGCAACCACTGGATGCGGGTGCGGGAGGACGAAATTTTGCGCTCCAACGGCGTAAAGGGCATCTATGGCGTGGTTGACAAGGACGAGTCGGCCATCATCCTGCCCCTCGGCGAGGGATGCGTCTGGCTGGTGGAGCAGTTCCGCTACACCATCCAGGAGCGGGCGCTGGAACTGCCCCAGGGCGGCTGGGAGATGGAAGTCGAAAACCCGGAGGAGCTGGCGCGTGGCGAACTGAAGGAAGAGATGGGGCTGAATGCCGCCCGGATGACCTATCTGGGGTGGCTGTGGATCTCCTATGGATTCACCCGGCAAAAGCAGCATGTGTTTCTGGCCACCGGGCTGACCGCGACCGAGAAGGAGCCCGACGCCGAGGAGCACGACCTGGTGGTGCACTCCGTGCCCGTCGTGGATTTCGAGCGGATGATGCTCGACGGAACGATTCGCGACAATTGCACGCTGTCGGCCTGGACGCTTTACCTGTTGTGGAAGGCGAAGCAGTAGCCGTCTTGCCGGATCAGAGCCGGTGGCCGGGAGTGCTGCGGAAGCGCTTCAAGGCAAGTCGAGTCACCAGGAAGAAAGCCGCGAAAACAGCCAGTTGCGCCAGCTCCAAGGGTGGTCCTGGCCGCTGCGGCGCGCGGGTGGTGGGTGGCAGCACTCTGAAAAAGATCTGCTCCACAAGAACTACGATGCTGAAGTAGAGGGCTGTGAGGACGCACACGACATAGGTGTGCCGCCAAGCTCCGGCCAGATCGCGGCTGTATCGCCCGACCGCTGCCACCATCAGAAGCGCCAGGATGGGGATTTCCATTTCCAAGCTCAGCGTCATGCCGTTGAAGGGAAACAGGAAGCCGGTCAGGCTGGTCAGCACGGCCGAGGCGAAAAACAGGGCAGTCCAAAAGGGAAGCCGCCGGGCGGTCAGCAACCCGAACACCACAACACACCCCGTGCCGATGGCCACCAAACTGAGAACGACGTGCGCCAAGGTGAACGCCGCGATGCTCATGCCGAGAATCATGATGCGTGTCCTTTCAAATGCCCAGGAATGGGCACTGCGATCGTAAAGGAACTCAGCGCCCGGCCCGGTGAGGGAGGAAGGCCGGGACGACAATCCGCTGCCCTGCTCAGTTGGCCGCAGCGCTGAGCAGGGCCTCGACCTTGGCATCCAGAGCGCGGGCTGTTTGCAGCGCGGCCAGATTATCGTACGAGGCCAGATAACTGGCCATCCTGTCGTAGGAAAGATGCACTCCATCAGCGCGTTCGTCGATGAGGATGGTGACAGGCGCGTAGGAGGCGGTGTCTGGCACATGCTCCGCCATTTTTTTCATGATGAGCGGGTTGCCCACAACCACGCGCAGAATTTGTGGGGCATCCGCGCCCTGTTCTTTCTGGAGGATTTGGCCCAGGTTGAAGCGGATGAACTCCATCAACCCCGAGGGGCCGACGGCGGCCTGGACCACTTGCTCCAACTCCTGCCAGCTTCCGGCAGCAGTCACATTTTTTGAGAACTCCTGCATATCGGGGTGGCCAATAACGGCTTCGAAGGCCGCCACCACCTCCGCGAACGGTTTGGAAGAAACCAGGCTGAACCGTTCCACTGTGATCGGACGAATCGCCATAGTGCACCTGCCTCCCGCGTTGGATGCGGCGAGAGGCAAGAACGGCGCGTGGAAAGGATTCGATCTAGCCGCGTTCGTCGATGGGCACCCAGTGCTTGGGGTACTCGGGGCCGATGTACTCGGCGCGGGGACGGATGAGGCGGTTGTCGTCCAACTGCTCGATCACGTGGGCAGACCAGCCAGCAATGCGGCTGATGGCGAAGATGGGCGTATAGAGGTCGATGTCGATGCCCAGGGTGGCGTACGTCGAAGCGGAGTAGAAATCGACGTTGGCGTTGAGCTTCTTGTCGGCGTTGATGTAGAGCTCGATGGCCCGGGACATCTCGTACCACTTGGTCTGGCCGGCGTCCTCTCCCAACTGTTTGCTCATCTTGCGCAGGTGGGTGGCGCGGGGGTCCTCGGTTTTGTAGACGCGGTGGCCGAAGCCGGAGATCTTCTGCTTGGCGGCCAGCATGTTCTTCACATATTCCACCGGGTCGGCGCCCGCCTTGTCGATGGCGTAGAGCAGGCGCATGACGCCCTCGTTGGCGCCGCCGTGCAAGGGGCCTTTGAGCGCGCCGATGGCGCCGGTGATGGCGGAGTGGATGTCGGCCAGGGTGGCGGCGATGACGCGGGCGGCAAAGGTGGAGGCGTTCAACTCGTGCTCGGCGTGCAGCACCAGCGCCATGTCGAGGGTTCTGACGGCGGTTTCCGACGGCCGGACGCCGTTGAGCATCCACAGGAAGTTGGCGGCGTGGTTCAGGGAGCGGTCGGGGGGCACAATCTCAAGCCCCTTGCGCAGCCGGTCGTAAATGGCGACGATCATGGCCATCTGCGCGGTGATGTGGTAACTTTTGCGCACGTTGGCGTCGTGGGTATTGTCTTTTTCGTCGGCGTCGTAAAAGCTGAGCGCGGAAACCGCCGTGCGCAGCACTTCCATGGGCGTAGCCGAGGCGGGAATGCTGCGCAGCAGGCTGACGATGCGGAAGTCGAGTCCGCGGGCCAGCGCCAGTTGGGACTGGAATTCGCGCAAGGCGAATTCATTGGGCAGCATGCCGTTCCAGAGCAGGTAGGTGGTTTCCTCGAAGGTCGAGTTCTCTGCCAGCTCATGAATGTCGATTCCGCGATAGGCCAGTACGCCTGCGTCTCCGTCGATCCAACAGATGCCGGAGTTCGCCGCAACAATTCCTTCCAGACCCTTTCCAGCGACAGCAGTGGACATAGTCCTCGGACTCCCCCTTGCGTTGACTTTCGGTGGTAACGGCGGATTCCTGCCCCCAAGCGGAACCAGAGTCACCGTACCCTGGTGAGACTCGATGGTGGCTTTTACTTCCACCCCACGGACGAAGACCTGTCCGCGGGGACCCCGGAGAGGAAAAGACCACCTGAGGGGCGTGCATTTGGGTACATCTACTCTGATTCTGCAATAGAAACAGGGACGCGGTTCCAAAATTGCGGTAAAGGATGTTTATAACGTAGCGCTTCCATGGTTGTCACGGAGTGCGGGACGAAGGGGCGAAGAATGTGGCGGCGGAGCCGGCCCCTGCGGGGCTTCCGAGGGACAGGGAGGACGCGAATTTTTTCGGTCCGGAAGGTGCCGGCGCGGATTGGCGAGCATCTGAGGGGGGTGGCATCCGCCGGGCCTGGGACTATGATGGGCAGGATGGGACGGTCGAGTTCTTCTTCTGTAGACTCGTCTGGAGACGTGCGGAGCGGAATTCCAGGATCTGGCGACTGAAGGCTGGATGCACGCGAAGGCACGGCAGTTCCCGAAGAAATCCTCCCAAGCGGCGTCGAGCGGAACTGGGTGACGCCAAGATTCGAAGAGCGGTTCGCAGGACGGGCCGTAGAGAAAAGAAAGGCAAATCATGAGTGAATTCGAAAGTACTCCCCGATCCAATTCCAACGCATTGCTGGCGGCCCTTGCCGTTGCCCTGCTGGCCGGAGTGGGCGGACTGATCTGGAGCGCCACGCTCAGCAGCCGCCTGAGTCACCAGGAGACCGCGCTCACCGACGCCAACCAGCAGAACCTGAAGATGGCCGCCGAGTTGCGTGAGACCAACGCCCGCCTCCAGGTGGCCACCGAAGAGCTGGGCAAATCGCTGGGGTTGACCCAGAAGCAAATGGATGCCCGCGCCGATCAGATCATCGAGCGCCAGGACGCCAATAACCAGCGCCTGGAGACTGCCCAGAAGCAGACCGCGCAACAGGTGAACTCCGTCTCCAACGAGGTCTCCAATGTGAAGACCGACGTGGGCGGCGTGAAGAACGATGTGGGCGGGGTTAAGACCGACGTGGCCAAGACCCGCAGCGATCTGGCCGGCGCCATCAGTCAGTTGCAGTCCATGAAGGGGGATATGGGCATGCAGAGCGGCCTGATCGCCCGCAACCACGACGAACTGGAACTGCTCAAGCACAAGGGCGATCGCAACTACTACGAGTTCACCCTCAACAAGGGCGAAAAGAAGCCCGTGGGCACGGTCACCATTGAATTGAAGAAGACCGACGCCAAGAAGAACAAGCTCACCCTGATGGTCTATTCCGACGACAAGAAGTTCGAAAAGAAAGACAAGAACGTGAACGAACCGCTGCAGTTCTATGCCGGCAAGGACCCCATGCTCTTTGAGATCGTCGTGAACTCAATCAACTCAAAGAATCAGATCACCGGGTATCTTTCGTCTCCCAAGAACGCGCCCGTTCCTACTTCTCGATAACCGCGGCGTGGGGCGCAAGCACCAGCTTGGGCTGATAGCCGAAGCTGAAGGTGAAGTCCAAATCCTTGCGCGCGTCCCATTGCTGCTTGGTGATGCGGAATGCCGAGACGACCATTCCCTCCTGGGTTTGCCCGGGGTTGATGGTCGTCTCCGGCGACAGCGGCTTGCCGTGCAACGCGGCCAGCTCGGGATAGGCCTGAAACACCCGCCCGAATTCAGCCGGCATGGCCGCATAGCTGGTGTGAATGCCGTCGTCCAGCGTGGCGTTGGTTGCGATGCTGTGCAGGAAGAGCGGCTGCTGGCTCTGATTGTGCAGTTTGACCTGAGCAAAGACGATGACCTGATCGAAGGTTTCCTTGGGCATGGGAGCGCCATTGGCGTCGCGGCCTAAGGTTTCCGTGTGCCGTGGGTGGACCCACACCTGCACGATTTCTCCCGCGGCCGCGGGCGGTTTTTGCCCGGCAATCACATAGACGGCGATGGCAATCGTTACCAGCACGGCCGCAATCACGCTGGCCCAGACCACATGACTGGAGCCCTTGGTGAGTTCCTCGCCCAAGGCGACGACGTCCAATTCTTCCGGAGATTCCTGATGGAGTAGGCTCATGGCGCCCCTATCTTATCCCTGTCAGCGCAACGTGGGCCAAGAATTCGTACATTCCCTCTGCGGATGTGCGCCTTTCTGGCGCGGGAAGCCGCCGGATCAGGGCCTGGGCCGCAGCGCCGCCAGAAATTCCTTTGCTTCGAGCGTGTTCAGCACGTCCTCCGGCCCGAGCCAGGCGCGGCGCAGTTGGCGGACGCCGTAGTCCATCTTGGCCAGGTGGCGGATGTCGTGCGAGTCGGTGTTGATGACGATCTTGCAGCCCAGTTCCTTGGCCAGCCGCAGGTCGCGATCGTTCAGGTCCAGCCGCTCGGGGGCGGCGTTGTGTTCCATGGCTACGCCCAGTTCGGCTGCCCGGCGCAGGACCAGTCCCATGTCGAGGGCGAAAGGCTCGCGGCGCAGGAGCAGCCGCCCGGTGGGATGGCCCAGGATGCGCGTGTAGGGGTTCTCGATGGCCCGGATCACGCGGGCGGTCATCTCCTCACGAGGCAGGTCAAAACGGGAGTGGACGCTGGCAATGACCACGTCCATCTGGGCCAGGACTTCGTCGTCCAGATCCAGAGCGCCGTCGCCCAGGATGTCGACCTCAATGCCCGGGAAGACGCGGATGCGGCCTTCCAGTTCGCGGTCCACTTCGCGGATGCGCTGGATGTGTTCCAGGGCGCGCTTCTCGTCGAGGCCGTTGGCCATGGCCAGAGCCTGGGAGTGGTCGGTAATGGCGAGATAGCCATATCCGAGAGCCAGGGCGGCGTCGGCCATTTCGCGGATGCTGTTGTGGCCGTCGGTGGCGGTGGTGTGCATGTGCACGTCGCCGCGAATGTCTGTACGAGTAATCAGTCGAGGAAGGCTGCCGTGCGCAGCACCTTCGATTTCGCCCAGATTTTCGCGCAGCTCGGGCGGAATCCAGTCCATGCCCAGGGCGGCGTAGACCTCTTCTTCGGTGGCCGCGGCCACCGGGGAGCCGTCGCTGAGCCGGGCCAGCGCCCATTCGTTGAGCGTATAGCCCATCTTGAGGGCGCGTTGACGGAGCGAGACATTGTGGGCCTTGGAGCCGGTGAAGTATTGCAGGGCGGCGCCGTAGCTGGCCTCGGGCAGCAGGCGCACGTCCACCTGCAGGCCGTTCGCCAAGTGGAAGCTCACCTTGTTTTCGCCCTTGACGATGATGTCGTGGATGCCGGGATAAGCGGCTACATGCTCGACGGCCGCGGCAGTTTGCTCTGGTGCGCAGGCGGGGCCGGTGACCAGCAGATCCAGATCGCCGGCGGTTTCGCGCCCGCGCCGCAGGGAGCCGGCCGGCGTGACCTTTTCAATTCCCGGAAAATCCAGCAGATAGGCGGAGATGGCGTGGGCAGCTTGCTCGGCCACGTCGATGCGGTAGCGGCCGGCGCTGCGGCGATAGTCCTCAATGCCCTTGCGCAGCTTTTCAATCTGCTTGGGACCCATGCGGGGCAGGCCGGCGAGGCGACCCTCGTCGATGGCCTGTGCGAGCTGGTCGATGCTGGCGATTTTGGCCGCATCCCAGAGCAGCGCCACGGTCTTGGGACCCATGCCGGGCAGCTTGAGAAGGTCGAGCAGTCCGGCGCCGTAGCGCGTGAGCAACTCCTCGCGCAAAGGCAGCGTGCCGGTTTCTGCAATGGCTTGCAGATTGGCGGCCATGCTTTTGCCGATGCCTGGAATCTCAAGCAGCCGGGCGGTGTTGGCCACCGCGTCCATCAGGTTGACCGTGGTTTGCTCCACGGCCTCGGCGGCGCGTCGGTAGCTGCGGATGCGAAAGCTGTCTCCTCCGTCGATCTCCAGCAGATCGCCGGTCTCGGCCAGCAGGCGAGCCATGGTTGCGTTGTCCATTCAGTCTCCGCCAACAGTATCGGTCATGGGCACAAGCCCTGACGAATGGACGATTCCTGACTTCAAGATGCACTGTGTGTGGACCGCTGCGGGGCGAGCCGTGCGACTCGCCTCCGGAGGCGGGGTGACGGGTTGTGACAAGCGGAAGTTTGAGAGGCGTAGTTAGCCGTTACCACCTGGCGGTGGTCTTGCTGTGGAGCGGTTTTCCCGTTGCTCCGGGTTCCCGGCACCGGCTAAGGCGCTTGGTTTCAAAGCAAATGGAAAACAGCTCCTACGCCTGTTCTTCCGCGCCGTTTAGGCTGCGCTGGAGGCGGCTGCGTCCCTGAAGCGGACCACTGCTTCCGCCTGGGGACCTTTCTGACCTTGGACGATGTCGAACTCCACGTCATCGCCCTCTTTCAGCGTTTTGTATCCGTCCAGTTGAATTGCCGAATAGTGGACGAATACATCCGGCCCGTCTTCACGTCCGATGAATCCGTAGCCCTTGGCGTTGTTGAACCACTTGACCTTCCCTTTGTACTGAGCCACAGGCTCCTGCCTTCCTTGGGTCTTGCGGGGGATACGGTATGCAAGGGGATTGCACGCCGTTAAACGATATGACGATAAAATACGCAGAAAGGTTTGACTCTTTCTTTGTTGTGCCTCAAAAAGGCGAACGGGTCAGCCAAAAAGGCCGACCCGTTCGGGATGAATCCGATTGGTGAAGCGGTTATTTTGTACGCCTGCCGGCTGTTTTGCGCGCGTATAAGAGCACACTGGTCAGTGTTTTGCCGTCCTTGATAGCTCCCTTGGCAATCATTTTGAGCACCTCGGAGAGCTTGACCAGGCGGAGTTCGATTTGCTCGTCGGCCTCCGGATGGGCGTCACCCGCCACCAAACCTTCTGCCTGGAACACGATCATCGACTCGCCGAGAAAGCCGGGGCTGGCAAAGTACTCTACCAGCGGCTTCCACTTCTTGGCGCGGTAGCCGGTTTCCTCTTCGAGTTCGCGCTTGGCGCCCGCGAGGGAATCTTCGCCCGCCTCCAGCTTGCCGGCTGGCAGTTCCCACAGGAACTGGTTGGCCGCATGACGGTATTGCCGTTCGATCACGATCCACGGGTCCTTCTTGCTCTTGGAGTTGTCCAAAGCCAGAATGACCACGCTGCCGTTGTGGCGGATCACGTCCCGTACGTTCTCGCTGCCGCTGGGTTCAATGAGCCGGTCGCGCAGGATCTTGAAAAGCGGCCCATCAAAGACCACCTCGGAACTGAGGATTTGCGCCTTTTCCTCCACCGCAACGACGGGGGGCTTGGCGGTCCTTTTCGTCTTGGCGGGCTTTTTGGCCTTGGGCTTGACGGCTTTGGCGACCTTTGGCTTGAGGGTTTTTTTCGCGGCTGCGGCCTTGGTTTTCTTGGGCGCGGCAGCCTTTACGGCCTTTTCTTTCTTGGGCATTTGGATCTCTCTCCTCCAGGCGCAATCAAGCGCTACCACAAAAAAGTATACGCACAGCCTCGCCGGTGTGCGGAGGCAGGGAAGCTCTTGTGCATCGATTGTGCCTGGCGTGGCATCCTAAACACAGCCGAATTCCATCTCCGCATCCGTGTCTGGGATTCCATCCTGAAGGAAATGAACCCGAAGTGAGCGAGCCGCTGACTGCAGACTGTACTCCCATGACCGTCGTGCCGGGCCTAAGCCGGCTGTTTCTGGACTACTGCGCAGGCAGCCCGGCCGCGCGGCCGTTCTATGCCGCTTTGCCGCCTTCGAACGGCTGGCAGAAGCGCCCGCCGGTTCCCGCGCACTGGCCGGAACTGGTGGCCGAACTGGCGGCGCAGAATTCCTCGCAGGAGGCTGCGCCGGCTCTGGAGGCGCTCTGCGGCGGCGCCGGAGTGACGGTGACCGGCCAGCAGGTGGGCCTGTTCGGCGGCCCGCTGTTTACGCCGTTCAAGGCCGCAACTGCCTTGGCGCGAGCGCGCGAAGCCTGCGGGGCAGGGCGCAAGCACGCCGCCATCTTCTGGCTGGCCAGCGAAGACCACGATTTTGCCGAGATCAACCACGTCGTGTTTCCCGCACGGCGGGAACTGCGCAAACTGACCTACACCCACGCACCCGAGGCCCCGTTGCCGGTGGGCGGCGTGGTGCTGGACGAGTCGATTACCCCGCTGGTGGATCAGGCATGGGAGCTGCTGGGATCCTCCGACGCCATGGAGGCTCTGGCTGCTGCCTACCAGCCGGGCCGGACCTTCGCGCAGGCCTTTGCGGAGTTCTACCAGAAAGCCTTTGCCGCGCAGGGGCTGCTGGTGCTGGATGCCGGTGGACGGGCGATTCACCGCATGGGTGCGCCGGTGCTGCGGGCGGCGCTGGAGCGTGCCGACGAACTGCACGCGGCCTTGCTGAAGAGGAACCGCGAACTGGCCGTCGCCGGCTATCACGCCCAGGTGGCCGTCACGGGCGAGTCGAGCCTGCTGTTCCTGATCGACGAAAAGACCGGAGCGCGACAGGCGCTGAAGCGGATTGCCGCGAGCGCCCAGGAGCCGCAGGGGCTGTGGCAGGCCGGGCGGCAGACATTTTCGACCGCGGAGCTAACGGGGATTTTGGACGCCGAGCCGGAGCGCATTTCGCCCTCGGCCTTGCTGCGCCCGGTGTTTCAGGATCACTTGCTCTCCAGTTCACTGATCATTGGCGGTCCGGCCGAGGTGGCCTATTTCGCCCAGTCTGCCGTGCTGTACGAGCGGATTCTGGGCCGGGTGACCCCGGCCCAGGCGCGCTTCTCGGCCACGCTGGTGGAGCCGGCCATCGGGGAACTGCTGAAGAAGCACGAACTGACGCTGGAGCGGGTGCTGGAGGAGACTCCGTCCTCGCTGGCGCAGCTGTTGGCCGCGCGCGCGATGCCTGTGGTAGGCAAGCAGAAGATGGCCGCAGCGGGCAAGGCGCTGGACGCGGAATTGGCGCGGCTGCTGGACTGGATGCACGCTCTGGATTCCGGTATGGGTCGCTCGGCCGACACGGCCGCCAGCAAGATGCGCTACCAGATGAACAGGCTGCGCAGGCTTGCGGCCAACTTCCAGTTGCAGCGCGAGGAGTCGCTGGGACGGCACGCCGAAGCGATCTGCCAGTCGCTGTATCCGGATGGAACGCTGCAGGAGCGGCTGCACGGCGCGGCGTATTATCTGGCTCGCTATGGCTTTGAATTGAACGAGCAGATCACCGAGCAGGCCGCGACTGCCAGTTTGGGGCACTCTGTGATGTGGCTATAATTCTCCCCAGCGGTGGGGAGGATCCAAGTGAAACATTTCTTTGCTTTTTTGGCTTGGGGATTGATGGCTTCAACGGCGGCGCAAGCGCAGCAGAAACAACCCTGTGCAATGGCCGGTGAGAACAATGCCTTTCTCGGCATCCAGACGGTTCGCCTGTGGCCGGGAGACGCCCCTGAAGCCAAGGGCAAGGCCTGCGAAGATACACCCACGCTGACCATTTTCGAGCCGCAGAGGGGGCACGGCAACGGCTCTGCCGTGGTGATTCTGCCGGGAGGCGGTTATCTGGGGCTGGCGGCCAACCTGGAGGGCCGGCAGGTAGCGGACTGGTTTACCGCGCGCGGCTTTCGCGCTTTCGTGGTGAGCTACCGGCTTTCGTCGAACGGCTATCTGCTGCCGGTGCCGCTGCTGGACGCGCGGCGCGCCGTGCAGACGGTGCGGGCGCGGGCCCGGGACTACTTCATCGCTCCCGATCGCATTGCGATCATTGGCTTCTCTGCCGGCGGCCACCTGGCCGCGCTCTCGGCCACCCAGTTTGTGGCGGGCAAGCCGGACGCGGACGATCCCATCGAGCGGGTGTCGAGCCGTCCCGACTATCTGATCCTCGGCTACCCCTGGATCGGCGCCATCTCCAGCGACACCTCGCACCTGAGCTACTGCAAACTCTTCAACGTGATGGACCGCTGCGAGGCACTACGTGCGGCCTACTCTCCGGACCTATTCGTCAGCAAGGACACGCCGCCCACCTTCTGGTTTCATACCTTCAACGACGAGACGGTTCCGGTGGAGCAGGGGCTGCGCTTCTATGAGGCGCTGGTCAAGGCAGGAGTGCCGGCTGAAGGGCACATTTTTGCCAACGGACCCCATGGCACTGGCCTGGGAAAGACCGACGCGGCTCTGGATCAATGGCCCAACCTGCTGGAGATCTGGCTGCGCGCCCAGGGCATGTTGACCGTGGACAAGGCGACCGTCAACCCTGCGGCGCCCGGAACGAAATAGAGCCAGACAGTTTGGAATGCAATCGGGACCTTCCGCAATGTGCGTACACTGGCCGGGAGAGAGCAAGACAGTTTTTCCCGGATGAAAAAGCCACGCGACCCGCGTGGCTTTTTCGTGCCGCAGCTGGAAAAGCACTGTAGTCTGATATGTAAATTCCGGTTAAAGCTGGGCGTTTCTTCTTCGACTCCGCCTTTATACCGCTCCTAACCCCCTCTGGCTTCGGAGGCCGGTTTTCACGTTCTATCAGCTACCTGGAGGATCCTTGCTCATGAAAGCAGCTCATCGGCTAGCCGTCTGCATGCTGGTTGCTCTGGCCTTGTTGTTCCTCAATTCCTTTGCCTCGGCGCAGGAGACGCGGCCCCCCGCGCAGCCGCCCGCGGCAGGCGCGGAACCGCACAAAGACAGCGAGAAGGAAGTGACCCCGATCCCGCCGGAGAAGGTCGTCACCACCCATCACGAAATGACTCTGGGGGGCAAGACGCTGAAGTATACCGCCACTGCCGGAACGCTTCTGGTGCGCGACGAAGAGGACAAGCCCTACGGCAGCATCTTCTACGTCGCCTATACGCTGGACGGTGCCGAGCCCAAATCGCGGCCGGTGAGCTTTTTGTACAACGGAGGTCCCGGCTCGGCCACTTTGTGGCTGCACATGGGCTCGTTCTCGCCCGTGCGGATTGCGACCGATAGCCCCAGTGCCACCTCTGGGCCGCCGTTCAAGCTGGTGCCCAATGAATACTCGCTGCTGGACAAAAGCGATCTGGTCTTTATCGATGCGCCGCTGACCGGCTATTCGCGCGCCGTGGGCAAGGGAACCACCAAGGATTTCAATGGCGTGGACCAGGACCTGCGCGCTTTCGACCGCTTCATCCTGCGCTATCTCAACGTCAATCAGCGGTGGAACTCGCCCAAGTTCCTGATCGGCGAGTCGTACGGCACCACGCGTTCGGCGGCGCTGGCCGACATGCTGGGCAACGATGGTGTGCAACTGAACGGCGTGGTGCTGGTGTCGTCGATTCTGAACTACGCCATTCGCTCGGGCGGCTACGACACGCTGTATATCTCGAACCTGCCCAGCTACGCGGCGGCGGCCTGGTACTTCAACAAGATTCCCAACAAGCCGGCCGATGTGGCGGCCTGGGTGGAGCAGGCGCGTGTTTTTGCCGCGGGACCCTATGCGCAGGCGCTGTTTGCCGGACATAACCTGCCTGCCGCGCAACTGGATTCCGTGGCCAAGGAAGTGAGCCGGCTGACGGGCCTGAGCGTGGACTACGTGAAGGAGGCCAACCTGCGCATTTCTCCCACGCGCTTCCGCAAGGAAGCGCTGCGCGGCGACAGCCGGACCCTGGGCCGGTACGACATGCGCTTCGAGGGCATGGATGTGGATGCGGCCGGAGAAGCGCCCGGCTACGACGCTTCGGACACCGGCATCATGGGAGCGTTTGTGGCTGCCGAGCACGATTACCTCGCCCGCGAGCTGAAGTTCGACACGACCGACACCTACCGGCTCAGCTCCAACGGCTATCGCGAGTGGGATTGGAAGCATAAGCCCACCTCGGGCGGCATGGGCATGGAGGGCGGCGAGCAATTGCTGCCTTATGTAGCCGCCGACCTGGCCAGCGCCATCCGCAAGAATCCGCATTTGAAGGTCTTTTCGGCCAACGGCTACTTCGACCTGGCGACGCCGTTCTTTGCCACCGAGTACGACCTGTCGCACATGGAACTGGACCCCACCCTGCGGGGCAATGTGCAGTTCGGCTACTACCCTTCGGGCCACATGATCTATCTCGACGTCGATTCCCTGCACAAGTTGAAGGACGATCTGGCAGGATTCATCACCAAGTCGATCAATTAGCCGCGTGTAGTTTTTCAGTAGGGAACAGACGCATCATCGGAACAGGCGCGGCTTCGGCCGCGCCTGTTTTTGCCCGCAAGAAGACGGGCCGGAGTCCGGCAAAATGTGGTGCAGAAGTGGTGGAAAGCTGCGAGCTTGACCTCGGGATCGGCAAATAAAATGTGCTTGGAGATTAAGAAGCGGGCCACCGGCTTCGGGAGTGGAAGGACTTCCCGGAACCGGCTGCCCGCTGGACCCTGGACCGGGTCTAGGTGGTATTGTTAGTTTAGCCTTGTTCCCGCTGAAATCAAGCGATATTTTCCGCGAACTAGCCAAACCGTGACCGCAGTCACAGGACCCCGCCGGATCGGCCTCGTATCGTTGACTTAGTGCGCAGCCCCTGCTACAAAAAAGCTGTTGCACAAGTGATTTAAAGACCAAGATCCACAACCTGAACCTCCGGTACGAGCATGCAAGAAATCTTTCAACAAGTCGGATTACTTTTTCTTGGCGCCGTGCCCACGGTACTGTTGTTCATCGTGCTGGTTCTGGCCTACCAATTCCTGGTGCAAGGTCCTTTGACCGCCACGCTGAAGCAGCGCCGCGCCCGCACCGATGGAGCCATCGAGGACGCGCAAAAGGCCATTGCCTTGGCTGAAGCGAGGGCTGGCGAGTATGCCGCCTCGTTGCGCCAGGCGCGCTCCGAAGTCTACAAGATCCGCGAACAGCGTGTGAAGCAGTGGAACGCTGAGCGCGACGCTGCCCTGGACACCGCCCGCAAGGTGGCAGCGCTCAAGGTGAGCCAGGCCAAGACCGAACTGGAGGCCGAGGCTGCTCTCGCCCGGCAGACGATTCATGCCTCCGCCGGCGAACTGGCCAATCAGGTGGTTCGTGCGGTACTGCCGCTGGCCGCCGGGGGTTCCCGTTGAAACATTTGATTTCGCAATCGCGTTATTCCGCCAAGGCTTTCTGTTTTGTGCTTTTTGCGGTACTGGCCGCCGGAGTGGCGATTGCTCCCACGTGGGCGGCATCTCAGGAGTCCGCTCCCGCCGCCAAGTCCGAGCCTGCCGCAGGTGGCACCGCCCAACCCGAAGCTGCCAAGCCGGAGCAGGCTGCCAAGTCAGAAGAAGAGTCGACCAACGAGTTCCGCCATACCGCGGTGGTCACAGCGGCGGCCAAGGCGCTTCACCTGTCGGTGGAGACGATGGCCCGGACCTTCGAGTACATCAACTTCGCCATCATCTTCCTGGCGGTCGGCATTCCTCTTTCGCGTCTCCTTCCCAAGATCATTCGCAAGCGTAGCCAGACCCTGAGCCATAGCATCGCGTCGGCCCGCCAGGCGACGGAAGACGCCAACGCTCGTCTGGCCGCTGTCGAGGCCAAGCTTTCCAACCTGGATGCGGAGATTGCCAAGTTCCGCGCCGAGGTGGAGCAGGAGAGCGTGCAGGACGAGGTTCGCATCAAGGCCACCATCGAGGAAGAAAGCGCGCGCATCGTGGTCCAGGCCGAGCAGGAAATCAATGTGGCTGCAGCCCAGGCTCGCCGCGGGTTGCGCAACTTTGCCGCCGATCTGGCCATTGAGCAGGCCGCCAAACAGTTGAACCTCTCCGCAGAGACCGACCGTGCCCTGATCGCCGAGTTTGTAGGCGACGTGGCCAGGGAAGGGAAGAACTAATGGCAGCTTTTGTCTCCCGTTACGCCAGCGCATTTCTTGATGTGGTGACCTCGGCCAAGCTCGATACAGTCGCCATCGATCATCAATTCAATGATTTTCTTGCCACATGGGATGGCAGCGCGGAGTTGCAGCAGTTTTTCTCCAACCCATCGATTTCCGCCTTGCAGAAAGTGGCGGTTCTGGACAAGCTGAATCTCCAGTTGGGCCTCATGAAGGAACTGCGCAACCTGCTGGCCGTTCTGATCGACAACGACCGCATCGGGCATGTACACGACGTGGCCGAGGCGTATCGCATGGAATTGCAGACTCGCCAAGGCATCCGGCAGGCGGAGATTGTGACCGCCCGGGCGCTGGACGAGCAGGAAAAGGGCGCGCTGGTGGCCGGCGTCGGCGAACTGGCCGGCTCCCGCATCCAGGCCACCTTCAAGTTGGACGAATCCATCCTGGGCGGCACGGTGGTACGCATCGGATCCACGGTCTATGACGGTTCGGTTCGCGGCCGGCTGGCCCGGTTGAAAGAAGCTTTGATTGCCGGCTGAAGCCGGTGGTCAGTCGTCAGTTTTCAGTTTTCGGTTGTTGGAAATCGGAAGTCAGTGCGATTCAGGTCAATGCCCTTGCGGGCCAACTGACCACTGACAACTGAGAACTGACAACTCGTAAAGGACAGGAAGAGCAGAGATGGCTCAGATCAAGGCAGACGAGATTACGCAACTCCTTCGCGAGCAGATCGCGAACTACGACTCGAAGGTCCAGGTCGACGAAGTCGGGACCATCACATCCTTGGGCGACGGCATTGCCCGTATCCATGGACTCGATAAGGTGATGGCTGGCGAGTTGCTCAGTTTCCCGCACGGCATTGCCGGGTTGGCGCTGAGCCTGGATGAAGACCAGGTGGGTGCCGTGGTTCTGGGCGACTACACCGAACTTCGCGAAGGCGAAGAGGTCAAGCGCACTGGCAAGATTTTGAGCGTGCCGGTGGGCGAAGCTCTGATTGGCCGCGTGGTGAACACACTGGGCCAGCCGATCGACGACAAGGGTCCGATTGCTGCCTCGGAGATGCTGCCGATGGAGCGTCTGGCTCCTGGCATCATCGACCGCCAGCCTGTGCGCGAGCCCATGGCAACCGGTCTGAAGGCCATCGACTCGATGATTCCGATCGGCCGCGGACAGCGCGAGCTGATCATTGGCGACCGCCAGACGGGCAAGACCGCCGTCCTGCTGGACACCATCATCAACAACGCCAAGAACGATTTGATCTGCATCTATTGCGCCATCGGCCAGAAGCGTTCGTCGATTGCCCAGGTGGTGCAGACCCTGACCGAAGCCGGCGCCATGGGCCACACCATCATCGTGGCCGCCTCGGCCTCGGAACCCGCTCCCATGCTTTACCTGGCGCCCTATGCGGCGACGGCCATGGGCGAGTACTTCCGCGATTCGGGCCGCCATGCGCTGGTCATGTACGACGATCTCTCGAAGCACGCCATGGCGTACCGCGAAATTTCTCTGCTGCTGCGCCGTCCCCCGGGCCGCGAAGCGTATCCGGGCGACGTGTTCTATCTCCACTCGCGCCTGCTTGAGCGCTCGTCCAAGATGAGCAAGGAAAAGGGCGGCGGATCGCTCACTGCGCTTCCGGTCATTGAAACCCAGGCCGGCGACGTCTCGGCGTACATTCCGACCAACGTTATTTCGATCACCGACGGCCAGATCTTTTTGGAAACCGATCTGTTCAACTCCGGCGTCCGTCCGGCCGTCAACGTCGGCCTCTCGGTTTCCCGCGTGGGCTTCTCGGCTGCCATCAAGGCCGTCAAGCAGGTGGGATCGACCTTGAAGCTGGATCTGGCTCAGTACCGCGAACTGGCCGCCTTTGCGCAGTTCGGATCGGACCTCGATCCTCTGACGCAGAAGCAGCTCAACCGCGGCAGCCGCCTGACCGAGTTGCTGAAGCAGCCGCAGTTCCATCCGCTCAGCTGGCAGCAGCAGGTTGTGATTCTGTTCGCCGGCACGCAGGGTTACCTGGACGGGCTCGCAGTCACCGACATCCGCGCCTACGAGAATGGCCTCTATCCGTACTTTGACAACGCGCAGTCCGCGCTCCTCGACGACCTGACCAAGAAGAAGGCCCTCGATGACGACCTGCGCAGCCGGTTGCATGCGGCTCTGAAGGAGTACACGGCAAATTTCGTGGCAGAGTCGGCCGCGGCAAAGGCGTAACGAACGAGTGGTCAGTTTTCAATGGTCAGTGGTCAGCTAAAGCCAAAGTGCTGAAATTGCCGACACCTGATCACTGACAACTGACAACTGATCACTGGGAAAGACTATGGCAAACGTTCTCGATCTACGTCGGCGCATCCGCAGCGTGAAAAACACGCGGCAGATCACCAAGGCCATGAAGATGGTCTCGGCGGCCAAGCTGCGCCGCGCGCAGGAGCGGGCTATGGCGGCCCGGCCCTACGCCAAAATGATCACCAGCGTCCTTGAATCGCTGACCCGCCGCATCGAAATCTTCGACCCGGAAACCGGAAGCCTGCGCCATCCCCTGTTTGCTACCCGTCCCGAAAAGCGGGTTCTGCTGATCGTTATCAGCGGCGACAAGGGTTTTGCCGGTGCTTTCAACTCCAACATTCTCAAGACGAGCTTCCAGTTCATTGCCGGCAACGGCGACAAGCAGATCGACGTCGAGGCGGTAGGCCGCAAGGCCCGCGACCTGATGCGCCGCCACTACCCTGTCGCGGTTTACACGGAGCAGACGGACGAGAACGGCCGCACCCGGCAGGTGCGCGAGCGCGCTGCGGATGTCGAAGTGACCGGCGACCATCCCGGAATGCTGATCAAGCTGGAGAACGAACGCGTTTTGAAGCTGGCTGAAAGCGTCATCTCGCGCTACGTTCACGAAGAGATCGACGCCGCGTACATCGTCTACAACGAGTTCAAATCGGTGATCGCGCAGCGCCTGGTCGTGGAGCGTCTGCTGCCGCTGATGAAGATTGGCATTCCGCAGATTACCGGCGCGGTTGAGCCCACCGAGGAAGAGCGCGAGCGGGCCGCCGAGGCCGCTTTGAGCGCGGGCATCGAGCTTGAGCCGATTGATACCACCGAGGCCGATGATGAGTCCAAGAAATTCGGCACCGCCCAGGTGGATTACATCTATGAGCAGCCGGCGGAAGAACTTTTCAACGGACTGCTTCCACAGTACGTTTCTTCCATGCTGTATCACGCCATGACGGAGTCGGTCGCCGCGGAACATGCGGCCCGCATGACGGCCATGGATTCGGCGAGCAACAACGCCTCGGACATGATCGACGCTTACACACTCGAGATGAATCGCGTGCGCCAGGCGGCCATCACCAAGGAAATCATTGAAATTGTCAGCGGCGCGGCCGCTGTCTAAGTACTTCGGAAGGCAGATATGGCAGACAACATCGGCAAGGTTATTCAGGTCTCCGGTCCCGCGGTAGACGTGCAGTTTGAAGAAGCGACGATGCCGCCCATCTATCAGGCGCTGCGCGTCACCAGCGAGGGCTTCACTGTGCCCACGCCCATCGACGTGATCCTCGAGGTGCAGCAGCACTTGGGCGAGGGCCGCGTGCGCACCGTGGCCATGCAAGCGACCGACGGTATGGTCCGCGGCATGAACGCCATCGACCTCGGCGGCCCCATCCGCGTTCCGGTGGGCAAGGAAACGCTGGGCCGCGTGATCAACGTAATTGGCGCGCCAGTGGACAACCTGGGCCCGATCGGCGAGCACACCCGCATGCCGATTCACCGTCCCGCTCCGCTGTTCGACGAGCAGACCACGCACGAGGAGATGTTCGAGACCGGCATCAAGGTCATCGATCTAATCCAGCCCTTTTTGAAGGGCGGCAAAATCGGCCTGTTTGGCGGCGCCGGCGTGGGCAAGACGGTTGTCATCATGGAACTCATCAACAATGTGGCCAAGAACCACGGCGGCTATTCGGTGTTTGCCGGCGTGGGCGAGCGTACCCGCGAGGGCAACGATCTGTGGCTGGAGATGAGCGAGTCGGGCGTCATTAAACCCGGCGACTACAAGAATTCGAAGTGCGCTCTAGTGTACGGCCAGATGACCGAGCCGCCCGGAGCCCGTCTGCGCGTGGCGCTGACCGGCCTGACCGTCGCCGAGTACTTCCGCGACGTCGAAGGTTCCGACACGCTGCTGTTCATCGACAACATTTTCCGCTTCACGCAGGCCGGTTCCGAGGTTTCCACGCTGCTGGGCCGCATGCCCTCCGCCGTGGGATACCAGCCTAACCTGGCCACGGAAATGGGCGAACTGCAGGAGCGCATCACCTCCACCGCCAAGGGTTCCGTCACCTCGGTGCAGGCAGTCTATGTGCCTGCCGACGATTTGACCGATCCGGCGCCTGCCACGACCTTTGCCCACCTGGACGCGACCACCGTGTTGAGCCGCCCGCTCTCTGAGTTGGGCATCTACCCGGCCGTCGATCCGCTGGCTTCCACCTCGCGCATTCTGTCCGCGCGCATTGTGGGCCAGGAGCACTACGACGTGGCGCAGGGCGTGAAGCGCATTTTGCAGCGCTACAAGGACCTGCAGGACATCATCGCCATTCTGGGCATCGACGAACTGTCGGAAGAAGACAAGCTCACCGTGGCCCGGGCTCGCAAGATCCAGAAGTTCCTGTCGCAGCCCTTCCACGTGGCGGAGCAGTTTACCGGTATTGCCGGCCGCTATGTGAAGGTTGCCGATACGGTGCGCAGCTTCAAGGAAATTCTTGCCGGCAAGTACGACGACATCCCCGAGCAGGCCTTCTACATGCAGGGCGCCATCGAGGAAGTGCTGGAAGCCGCCGAGAAACTGAAGGCGTCGGTCTAAGAACAGTACTCAGTTTTCAGTGGTCAGTGATCAGTTCGTTCCGATCTGCATCAAGCAGCTTTTACTGACCACTGACAACTGACCGCTGATCACTGAAAGGTTTTTTATGGCAGACGAGACAAATCAACTGCGGGTCCGGCTGGTCACGCCCGAGCGTACTCTCTTCGATCATCCTGCGGATGCCGTCGAGTTGCCCGCGAAGAACGGCTACATGGAGGTGCTCTACGGGCACGCTCCGTTGATGGCCGAACTGGGCGCAGGAGAGGTGACCCTGCACGGCGGAGCCGACGGCGACCAGCACTACAACGTCAGCTGGGGCTTTGTGGAAGTGCTGCCCGACCGGGTTACCATCTTGGCCTCCGACGCGCTGAAGCCCGAAGAGATTGACGTGCCCCGCGCCGAGCAGCAGCTCGACCACGGCCTCACGCTCTGGAAGGAAGCCGGCGACAGCGAAGAGAATTACGACGAAGCTCTCCGCATCATCGCCGAAGCCGAAGCCAAGATCGCCACGTCGGCGCTCAAGCACTGAGGCATCCTCAACGTTTCAACGGAAAGGCCCTGCTCCTGCGAGCAGGGCCTTTTTCTTGGACGAAAGACTGCCCTCCGAGGGGATTGACCGACTCTCGCCCTTCCGAGAGCGCCTTCCCCGTCGGTCCGGAATCGTGCTTTCTCCCGCTTTCCGCGGGAACAGTGATGCGGGGAGGGTGGAGGATCCCGAATCGGAGGCAGCCCGCGCTGGGCGCCGTGTCGCGGCACTGTCAAACTGCGCGTGAAGCGCATACAATTCTCGATGATGATGGCCAAGAACAAGCAAACCACGTTTGAAGTTGCCTGCCCCGATTGCGGGTCGATGTTGAAGATTGACGCTGCCACCGGGCTAGTGGTGGCGCATACCCCGGCCCCGCGCAAGCGCCTGTTCGAGGATCTGGAGACGGCGGCCCAGGCCATGCGCGACCAGGACGAGCGCAAGGAGTCGATATTCCGCCAGTCCCTGGACGCGGAGAAGAACAAGGAAGATTTGCTGGAAAAGAAGTTTGCCGAGGCACTGCGCAAGGCCAAGGACGCTCCCGAGGGCAAGCCGCTGCGCGAGTTCGACCTGGACTGAGGCCGGCCGCCCGCAAATAAAGCGGGCCGGCAGTTCGGACAGACAGCACGCCCGGCCTGTTCGGGAGATACTCGATACACCGCTCCCCCGGCCTTGCGGCCGCGGTGAAACCGGGAAGGAGAATCGATGGTGGTTGTGCCGCTTTCAACGCCCGCAAACGAGACGGAGACTGCACTGCGCGCCCGCGAACCCGAATCCGCGCGCTGGGTCCAGGTAGCCGCGGGGGGAACCCTTGTGGCTGGAGGCTTGCTGCTGCTCTACGGTAAGCGACGCGCCGGGACGGTGGCGGCAGCTTCGGGCGTGGCCCTGGCGCTGCTCGACCAGCAGGACACGGTGCGCGCTTGGTGGAATGCGCTGCCCGGTTATCTCGACCAGGTGCAAGGAGTGCTTAACCAGGTCCAGGACACGCTGGAGGATGTGGCGGAGCACCGCGAAAAGCTGAGGCGGATTCTGGCGCGGTAGGGTGTTCTTGCTGATTCCGTACGATGGGCGTTGTGCTTTTCCCCCTTGGCGCAGAAACTATGACGCGGGGCACCCGGTGTATTGCGCTGTAGAGCCTAGATTCCCAGCTGTTTACGGCCCGCCTCGCTGATGCAGTGGGCTGTCCACTTGGGCTCCCAGACCAGATCGACTTCGACCTTGCTGATGTCGGGAATGCCGGCCAAACGATTGTTGACCTGCTCGAAAATCAGTCCGCTGGCGGGGCACTGCGGGGTGGTCAGGGTCATGGTCACCTTGACCCACTGGCGCGGCCAGGCCGGGGTGGAATCCGGATCGGGGCCGGTCGCGACTGCGTAGATCAGGCCCAGATCGACAAGGTTCAGCTTTACTTCCGGGTCGAAGCAGTCGCGCAGCGCATTCAGGATGTCGGCTTCAGACAGCATGTCTTAGTTTTTCCGCTCAACCAGGTAGCGGGCGACGGCCTTGAGCCCTTCGGCGCGGCTGCCGTACGGCTCCAGCGCGGCAAAGGCCTCTTCCACCAACTGGGCCGCATCGCGCTTGCTTTGGTCGATGCCGAAAACGGCCGGCCAGGTGGCCTTTTCCGTGGCCAGATCCTTGCCCGCGGTCTTGCCCAGGTGGGCTGAGTCCACCGTCATATCCAGCACATCGTCCACAATCTGGAAGGCCAAGCCAGCCTTGCGGCCAAACAGGTCCAAGCGGGCCGCGTCGTCTTCGGTGGCCCCGGCATAGACGCCTCCGGCCACTACAGCGACGCGGATCAAGGCACCGGTTTTGGCGCGGTGAATGGCGTTGACCAGTTCGGCGGTCGGCTTGACGTGTTCGCTTTCGATGTCGAGAACCTGGCCGCCGATCATGCCGTCGATGGTGCCGACGGCGTTGGCGATGAGTCCGATGATCTTGACGGTGGCGGCGGGTGGGCACTCCAGGCCGGCCAGCACCTCGAAGGCGCGCGTTTGCAGGGCGTCGCCGGCCAGGATGGCGATGGCTTCGCCAAAGGCCACGTGGCAGGTGGGCTTGCCGCGGCGCAGGTCATCGTTGTCCAGGGCAGGCAGATCGTCGTGGATGAGCGAGTAGGTGTGGAGCATCTCCAAAGCCGCGCCCAGGCGCTCAATGCCCTTGGGCAGCGAGCCGGCGATGGTGATGGCGGACTGCATGGCCAGCACCGGCCGCAGCCGCTTGCCCCCGGCAAAAACGGAGTGGCGCATGGCTCCATGAATCGAGGCAGGGACGGTGGCAACGGTGGGCAGCAACTGCTCCAGCGCACGGTCGGTGAGCTCAGCGCCCTCGTGGATCAGCGATTTCACATCGGCAAGCATTTCTCTCATGATAGACGAGAACCGGCGAGCTTTCTTTCACAAAACCAAAGGCATGTGAGCAGCAACACAGCAAAGGCGCTGAGCCAACGTCCGGCGAGAACGTCGCGGGTGGTGGTCCAGTCCACGGTCAGAGCTACCGGACCTTGCGGGACGGGCACGGCCATCAGGCCGTCGTCGCGGCGGGGCAGGGCCGTAACGGGCCGGCCGTTCACCGTGACCCGCCAGGCGGGATAGCTGCGCAGGCGCAGAATCAGGAAGCCGGGGTGGCTCGCTTCTGCCTGAACGTGGAGATGCTCGGGCCGGTTTTGAGATGCGTTGAAGGTGGCCTCGCAACTGTGCTGATCGGCGCTCCAGACGGGAGGAACGCCTTCCGCGCCTTTGCCAAGAACAACAGCAGGATCGCTCGTCAGGCAGGAGCCGGGAAAGCCGCTCGGGACCAAGGTGTCGTCCGCGCCAGGAGGCTCGTACTCGTCGGTCCCCAAAAAGCCCGTTCCGGAGCCATAGACACCTAACATGCCTTGCACGGCGTCCTCGTCGTCGCAAACCTGGAAGAAGAGACGCCCTGCGGCCATCGTTGCCGTGAGGAAGAAGACCGTGCAGACAGTCACGAAGGCTACGCGCTGCCAACGTTTACCGGACCAGACGGCAGCCGCGAAGAAGAGAGCCATGGGAGCTTCCAGCACCACCAGCCAGCGCCACGGAAACTGCAGAAACCTGAGCTTGGGCAGCAGATTCCACACCGGCAGGGAGATGGAGAACTGGAGAAACAGAACGGCAATGGGGATCAGGGCCAGGGGAATACCCCAGCGACGGTCGACGGTCAGGTTGCCGCGCAGCCAAGCGACCAGCACTCCGGCGAGAGTTACGGCGATCATTCCAGCGGCGATCCACGAGACACGCAGCAGTTCGACGTCGTGCAGTTCCAGCATCGGGTTGGCATGGTGAGCGAAGAGCCAACTGTTCTCGATCAGCAGCCCGGGATCGTCGATGGCCTGGCGAATGTCAACCCAGCGCTGCTCGAGGATGGCGGGAACGAGGTAGAGGGCGGCAAGGCCGATGCCCAGGGCGGCGGCCAAGGCAGCCCGCAGCACGGGCGCCCACGATTTTTTGAGGAGCGCCACCACCAGCGCCACACCGGCCAGCAGATAGCTGGCCATCACGCCGAGGGGGACGTTGCTGAGCCAGACGCCCGCCATGACCAGCGCCAAACGCAGCGCGGAGCCGTCCAGGGCGCGCTTCCAAACCGAGGCGGATGCGTTGCGGTCGCGCAGAATCAGCAGCAGGACGAGCGGAATCCAGAAGCCGCCGGAAAGTTCGCCGAAGGCGGAGCGCTCGTAGGCGGTGAACAGGGCGTAGCCGGAGAAGAGCGCCGTGCATCCGGCCAGGGTTGCCGCGCCGTCCGGGAGCGCCGGTCGGGCCAGTGCCCGGGTGGCAAGGCCCGTGCCCGCCAGCAGCAGAAAGGTCAGCGCCATGGGCACAAACTGCCAGGGCAGCACCAATCCCAAGGCCGCGCCCAGCATCCAGGTCAGCGGCGGATAGAAGACAAAGCGCGGCTCTCCGGCGCCGAAGTTGGCGCTAGGCGCCCAGTGCGGATAGAAAAGGCCGTGCCGCCAGCTCTGCTGCACGTCGAGCCAGGAGAGGAGATGGAAATCGAAGTCGTGGCCACAGGAGTTGCCGTGGATCAGCTGCGGAGCCAGAGCCACGACCGCCGCCAGCAGGATGATCACCGGGCCAGCAAAGCTGCTCCAGCGCGCACCCTCCCCTGATCTCTGATCTCTGCTCTCTGCCCCCTGTCTTTTCATGGCAGCAGGTGCAGGGTGTGCTTGGCTACGGCGTTGACCGCGGCAGGGGTGAACGGGAAGGCAAAGGTCGTGCCGCCGTACCAGTCATTCCACTGATCGCGGAAGTAGGGGCTGAACGGGTTGCCGCTTTCACCCAGAACAATGTTCTCCGTGGAACCGTCGATGTCGTTCCAGTCCATGGTGAAGCGCTGCGAGGGGCCGAAAGCGAGGCCCACTTGCTTGATGGTGGTATTGTCGCCGCTCTGCGGCTGCGCGCCAGTGCCGGCCAAGCGGCCCAGCAGCGGCACAAATGCGGCCAGCGGATGCTCGATATCGACCACATGCCAACTTCCGTAGCTCCATTGCGCCACGTCGGCGGGAGCATTGCCGGCTGCCATGCCTTTGCGGACGGCGTCGGCCAGCAGGTTGTCCCAGTTCTTGTAGGCGGGCGGCAGCCAGTCGGGATTGGCATGCATAATGATTTCTTCTTCGGCAAAGTTGGACTCGGCCCAGCGGTAGTCCTCGGCCTCCTTGCCCAGCTTGGGCACCAGCACCAGCGGCCAGAAGGCGCGGCGGGCCTGGGTGACGATGGAAGCGGCGGCGGAGTCGGTGGTCAGGCGGCCGTCCCAACTGCGCATCAGGTCGGCGGCCTTGCGCAGGCGATCATCGGCGCCGTCGGCGTGGTCAATCGCATAGGCAAAGCGGTGGCCCAGTTCCTGATCGACTTCGCTGTAGACGTCGGTCTCAACCGCCAACATATCTTTGGGCGTGAGCTGATCGCGGCCTTGCAGAGCCTTGTAGATGCGCTCGGCGCGGTAGGGATCGGGCCACTCCAGCGCCAGCGGAAACTGCGAGTTGGGGGTGGTGACGCGGGAGTTGGCCGTGGCCACAAAGCCGGAGGACGGGTCGAGCGCGTTGGGCATGGCGGAGAAGGGAATGTAGCCCTGCCACTCGTGCGTCGCGTCCTGAATGGGCACGCCCTGCAGGCCCGCCGGACGCAGCGGCACCTTGCCAATAGACTGGTAGGCGATGTGTCCCTGGTCGTCGGAGTAGACCACGTTTTGCGTCGGCCAGGACCAGGTACTCAGCACCGCCGAAAACTCTGTCCAGTTGGACGCGGTGTTCAGTTGGTATAACGGCAGCGAGGTCAGCGCGGGGTCGTAGAGCGTCCACTTCAGAGCGAGGGGGCGGGCTTCCTTGGCAAAGAGGGGATTCAGCAGTGGCCCATGGGCGGTGGACTGCACATCGATGGTCACGTCCTTGCCTCCGCGTACATGAATCACCTCGCGGTCCACGGCCAGAGGCTTCCACGAGCCATCCGGAGCTTGGTAGTTGCCCCTGCCGTCCAGTTTCTCCGCGTAGAGGTCCTGCACGTCGGCATAGAGCGCGGTAAAGCCCCAGGCCACATGCTCGTTGTGGCCGGCGATGACAAACGGCATGCCGGGCAGTGTGACTCCGGCGGCGTGGTAGCCGGGGGCGCGCAGGTCGGCCATGAACCAGATGTTGGGCTCGGTCAGGCCGAGGTGCATGTCGTTCGAAAGCAGCGGCTTGCCGCTGGCGGTGTGGCGGCCAGCGATGACCCAGTTGTTCGATCCCGGTATGCACTCGGAGCAGGAGGGCAGGCCCAGCAACTCGCGCAAGGCGGGCGGAATTTCCAGTGCTTCGGGAATGCCGGAGGGGGTCGCCATAGCCTCGGTGCGCTCCTCCTCGTCGTCGGAGTCGGTCGTCGGGGGCGGCATCGGATGCGGCTGGCTCAGGTCCAACTGGATACCCGTGGGCGGATGGTCGCGCCACGAGCCGACCGGATAGAGATCGTCCTCCAACTTGGGATTGTGCAGTTTGGCGGCAATCCGCTCGCGGGAGAGCTTGTTCTCCCAGTGCATGTCGAGCATCTGCACAATCGTCAGGCCCACGGCGACCGAATCCTCGCCGCTCCAGGGTTGCGGGCGGTAGAACAGCAGCTTGAACTCGGCGGGAAGCGAATGGGGATGCTGGTCAATGAACAGGTTGACGCCGCGCGCGTACTCGTCGAGCCGGGCGCGGTCGGCCGCGGGCAGGCTGACGTAGATGCGGTGAGCCGTGGGGCGGAACTGAAGAACCCGCTGCGCCCTGTCGTGCTTGACCAGCGAGGGGCCGAGGATCTCGGCCAGCGTGCCATCGGCGTTGCGCCGTAGCGCATCCATCTGCCAGAGGCGATCCTGGGCGGTGACATAGCCTTGGGCCACGAACAGGTCGTCCTGGGTGGCGGCATCAATGTGGGGCACGCCGTGGGCGTCGCGCTGGACGGTTACCGGTGCGGAAAGCCCGGCCACGTGCAGTTCGCCGTCGAGCGCCGGCAGCGCGAGCTGCTCCGCTCCGCGAAGCCACAGCACGATGCCACCGGTGGCAAGGAGGAGAAAGGCCAGAAGGCCGCCAGCGGACCACAGAAGGATTCGTACCCAGCGGCGGTGAAGGCCAGAGGACATGCGATTAGCGATAAGTGTGGGCGATTGATGCACTGCAGTGTTGTTGAGCATGGGTCAGCTACAGGATAACCCCCTGAACCTGCAGCCAACCCTGATTTCAAGCGCAGGGATTGAGCTTTGGTGCGCCGGTTTCGGTGCGAGTTAGCGGGGGGACAGTTCCGCCGCAGGCAAGAGGGCCGCGGACTTCCGGCAGCCATACAGCACCAGCAGCGCCGTCAGCAGCAGCAGGAGGACCGGCAGAATCAGCAAGCTGCCCTCGGGGCCGTCCGTGCCGCCGCTCCATAGCGCGTTGCCGGCCGGAGCGGTGGTCAGATAGTGGCCGGTGGCCGCCATGCCGCTGTCGGCGGTGCCGTAAAAGTAGGTCTCCGCCCAATCCCAGGCGGCATGGCAGCCGATGGCCCACCAGGCGGAGCCGGTCACGCGAATGCTGACGCAGAAGATGAAGCCGATGGCTGCCGCGGCAAAGATGCCGACCCAGTTCTCGCCATTGTTGCCGGTGTGGATGAAGCCGAACAGCGTGGAGGTGACCCAAGCCGCCTGCCAGAACGGTGCGCCTTCCACCTTCTTGGCATGCAGCAGCAGGCAGGGAACGAGGCCCAGCAATGCGATGGCATAGACGCCCCACACGCCCTGTCCCTTGGCCGTGAGTGCCAGTTCCAGGCACACCGCGCCGACGACGGCGAGCGCCCACCAGAAGTTGATGCCACGGGTGAGCGTGAATTGCAGGTAACAGCGGAAACCGCCTTCTTCAAAGAAGCCGGTCAGTAAAAAGGCGATCCCCCAGGCGGCGCCGAAGCCAAGAATCGGCGCTCCGGTGAGCGCCACTGGGCCGAAGTGGAGCCAGCCGCCCCAGGCCAGTCCTCCGACCAGTGCCGAGAGCCCCGCGAAACCAGCCGCCAGGCCGCTCGCGAAGTGAAACAAGGGGCGCGGGCCAGTCAGGTTGTAGTCCAGAATGCGGCGTTGCTCGAACAGGGCCATCAGGGAGACCGATCCGAGCAGGGAAAGGAAGAGAATCACTTCCTGAATCAAGGCCGTGGCGGGCGTGAAGTTGCCGGTCTTGATGTGAAGGATCTGCTTGATGACAAGAGTCGCGGTGGCCCCCAGTATGGCCATGAAGAGAATCGTCAGCACCAGGAAAAGCACCGCCGACCAGCCGGTGCGCAGCCCTTCGCTGCCGATGAAGGCCCACCGCAGGCCGCGATACGTCGGGGCTTCGGGGTCGAGAGCCAGGGGGTCGGCGGCGAGTGCGCCGTCGTGTGCGACGACGTTGAGCGGCGCTTCCGGCGAGGGATTTGCTGCGGGGGGCTGAATCTCCGGGTCCATGGATTGCAAGGAGTCTCCTCAGTACAGAACAGCAATGGAATGTGCTGAATGCTACTGAGGATACTCTACGTCAAGAGTGCTTGCAGAGTTCCCTGAACCCGGTTTTCTACTCGTCGCGCAAGGCGACCATGGGATCGACACGCGAGGCGCGTCGCGCCGGGAACCAGCTGGCCACCAGGGCGATGGCCGCGATGATCGCCGCAATGGAAGCAAAGACTACGGGATCGTGCGGACTGACGCCGCGCAGCAGGTTGGCGACGATCTGGGCCAGCCCGAAGGCCAGCAGGAGGCCTACGCCGAGGCCGGCCGCAGTCAGCCAGGAGGCCCGGCGCAGAATCATGCCCAGCACGTCCTCGCGGCGGGCGCCCAAGGCCAGCCGAACACCGATCTCCCGCGTCCGTTCGCCGACCAGGTTGGTCATGACGCCGAAGATGCCAATGGCGGCCAGCAGCAGGGCGATGAGCGCATCGATGACCAGCATCGCAGCGGCGTAGATCAACCCGGTGAGGAGCTGTTGAACATATTTCGCGTAGGTCATCATCATATCCAACGGCAGCGATGGATCGAGCCCGGCCAATGCTTTTTGCGCTGGCGCAGCCAAGGCCAGCGGATCACCGTCAGACCTGATCGCGTAAGTTGCCCAATCAGGCGGCACCTGCGCCACGTTCATGTATACGGCTGGCTGAAGCGTCTGGTCCCACGTGGAGTAACTGGTTTCCTCCGCCACACCGACGATGGTCAGCCACTTCTCATGGCTGTTGGACCCGCCCATCCGGATACGGTGTCCGAGCGGGTTTTCGCCGGCCAGATAGCGGTCCGCAAATGTGCGGCTGACGACGGCTACCGGAACCGAATCCAGCGAGTCGTTTGAAGTGAAGACGCGTCCGTTGACGATGGGGATGTGGAAGGCGGCAAAGTAGCCGCTGCTGACCGGCAGTTGCAGCGCGCTCTGGAACTTGCCCGGTACCACGGGACGGTTCTCGATGACGCAATCTCGCGACTAGGCATTGTCGCTGTAGGGCAGCGCGGAACTGACTTCGGCATGGGTCACGCCGGGCAGGGCGCGCAGTTTTGCAAGGCTGTCCGCGTACCAGGCGGCCTGCTTCTGCGGCGTGTCGTAGCGGGTGATGGGCAGTTTCACGGTAAAGGTGAGAATCTGGGCCGGATGGTACACGTCGGCCTCGTGCAGCAGGGCGCTCATGCCCTTGGAGATGAGCGCAGCACCAATCACCAGCGCGACGGCAAGCGAAATCTGCGCTACGGCGAAAATGTTTCTGAGCCTGTGGGTGCGGGCGGAGCCGGTGGTTCCGCGCGATCCTGTCTTGAGTTGCTCCACCGGGTTGAGGCGTAGCGCTTCCAGGGCGGGCACGATGCCCGAAATGATGCCCGCTCCCACGGCCAGCAGCAGGGAAAACGCCATCACGCGGCCATTCAGAGAAGTGTTGGACCAGCCCGACATAAAGCGTGCTACGCGCGCAGGCATGGTGATGAGAATGATGTGCAGATACAGCGCGGCGAAGGCGAGCCCACCGGCTGCCCCCATCAGTCCCAGCAGAATGTTTTCGGTGAGCAACTGGCGCAGGATGCGTCCACGGCTGGCGCCCAGAGCGGTGCGCATGGCCATCTCCGGCCGCCGCGCAATGCCGCGCCCAAACTGCAGGTTGGCCACGTTGGCGCAGACCACCAGCAGCACAAAGAGCGTGGCCCCCATGATCATCCGGTAATAGAGCGGCGTCAGGTCACCGTTGATGCCATCCAGCAGCGGTTCCACCTTGACCGACCAGCCCATGTTCGTGGCTGGGTAGGCATTCGCCAGGCGATCGGCTACGACGCGCATTTCGGTCTGGGCTTGGCGGACGGAAACGCCCGGGCGCAGGCGGCCGGTTACCAGAAAGTCATGAGTGATGCGGTTGGCCAGTTGTGCCGGTGTGGCTGCAAAGGGCAAGTAGACGTCGGTGTCCGAGGGGTATTGCAGGGTTTTCGGCATAACGCCGACCACGGTATACACGCGCTGGTTCAGCTCGATCTTGCGGCCCAGCACGGCCGGCTCACCGGCGAAGCGCCTTTGCCAGAAACCGTAACTCAGAACGGCCAGGGCGTCCCGTCCCGGCTGGCATTCATTCTCAAGAAAAACGCGGCCCAGCAGCGGCTGAGCCCGCAGCACGTTGAAGAAGCTAGCCGAAGTTTGCGCGGTGCGAACCTGCGCGGCATCGCCCGCCCCGGTGAGGCTCATATCGGAGCTGGTGCGCACGGCCAGGGACTCAAACGAGCGGCTCTGGCGGTTCCAGTCCTCGTAGTTGGCCAATGTCACCGGTTTGTAGCCGGCGCGCTGCTGCTCCTCGGCAACGGTCACCACGCGGTCCAACTCGGGCACGGCCAGCGGGTGCAGGACCACCGCGTCCATGCTGCTGAAAACCGCCGTGTTGGCGCCGATACCGATGGCCAGGGTCAGCACCGCGGCCAGCGTGAAGCCGGGCGACTGGCGCAACTGCCGCAATGCGAAACGCAGGTCCTGAAGCAACGTTCTCATGGGACTCCGAGTCTACGATGATTTTGCCGTGGAGAATACGCCGATCAGAATTGCATTTCTCCGGCCAAACCGTCTCAATGTCAGCCGCTGATTGCAAACCACTTAAGCTCGAGGAGTGGGGGCGGATTGGCGGTCGCGTGTTCGGTATTGAAACCAGCCGTCCGGAAATGGACAGTCGGGCCCCCGAATGCCAAGGGAAACCGCGCCCAGCTTGACACAAACGGCTCTGGCCTTGATGCTTAACAGTTCCGGTTATTCGATTTTTCTTGCAGGGGGACCACAGGTCTTGCGGGTTCGCGTCTTCTATCACGACAAATGTTTCGACGGAGCTTGCTCAGCCTCCCTGTTCACGCGTTTTCACCGCGAGTGCATCGGTGGCAGCGCCAGCTATGAATATCACGGGCTGGTGCATCGCGCCGGCGCACTGTTCGACGAGAGCGAGTTTGCGGGCGACGAGAACGCCATTGTCGACTTCAAGTATTCGGCTTCTCCCAGGATCACATGGTGGTTCGATCACCACCAGTCGGCGTTCCTGACCGACGAGGATCGCCAGAGTTTTCTGGACTACCAAAAGAACACGCCTCCTCCAGGGCAGAAGTTCTTCGATCCGGAATACACCTCGTGCACCAGCTTCCTGGCCCACATTGCCTCGACCAAGTTTGGGTTCGACACCAAGCCGGTCGCCGACCTGATCCATTGGGCCAACATCGTGGATGGCGCGCTCTATGAGAGCCCCGAGTCGGCTGTCGAAATGCCCGCTCCGGCCATGAAGCTGACGCTCATCATTGAGGCGTCCCAAGACCCGGCCTTCATTCCGCGGCTCATTCCGCTGCTGACGGAAATGCCGCTGGCCGAAGTGCTGAGCCAGCCCTTTGTGGCCAGCCTGCTGCCGCCGCTGCTGGAGCGCCACGCCCAGTCCATCGAGCTGATCCGCAGCCGCAGCGAAGAGCGCGACGGCACCATCTTCTTCGACATCACCGATCATCCGCTGGAGGGATTCAACAAGTTCATCCCCTACTATCTGCACCCCAACGCCGTGTACTCCATCGGGCTGTCGAAGTCGAGTTTTCGCACCAAGGTTTCGGTGGGTTCCAACCCCTGGACCAAGGTCGATCCGGAGACGATGGTGAACCTGGCCAAGGTCTGCGAGCGCTACGGCGGCGGCGGCCACGCCCGCGTGGGAGCCATCAGCTTTCCTCCCGATCAGGGGGACCAGGCGCGGGTAGCCGCGGCGGAGATTGTGGCCGAGTTGAGAGCCACGAACCCGAAGGCTTAAGCGGAAGAGAACTAAGAATCGCAAGACAAGAGAAAAGCCCCGGGGCTGCGCGCCTCGGGGCTTTTCTCTTGTCTGCTTGAAGAAGCCTTACCGCGCCAGCATATCGGCGGCCTTCAGGAACCAGGGATCCAGCGGCTTTTTTCCTACGACCACTTCCTCCAGCGGAGTCGTGATGACTTCGCCGCCGTGGATGCCCACCAGCACGCCGGTGTTGCCCGCGATCATCTGTTCCACGGCTTCCGAACCGAGCCGCGTGCCCAGCAGACGGTCGTTGCAGGTTGGCACGCCGCCGCGCTGCACATAGCCGAGCACCGTCGAGCGGAACTCGTAACCCAGCAGCAGGCCGTGCTCCTCAAAGTATTTGCACAGGCCTTCGGCGTTGTACTTGGCGCCTTCGGCCACCACCACGATGGCGTGCGGCTTGCCACGCTCGTAGCCGTCCTGGATGCGCTCGGCCAACTGCTCCGGCACAACGTCGATCTCGGGCAGCACGATGCCCTCTGCGCCGCCGGCGACGCCGGCCATCAGCGCCAGGTAGCCGCACTTGCGGCCCATCACTTCCACCAGCAGGGCGCGGCGATGCGACGAGGCAGTGACTTTCAGGTTATCCAGCGCGTCCAGCGCAATATTCAGCGCCGTATCCACGCCGATGGTGATATCCGAGCCATAAAGATCGTTGTCGATCGTGGAGGCCACGCCGACCACGGGGAATCCCATCTTGTTCAGCGCGTTGGCGCCGGTCTGCGAGCCGTTGCCGCCGATCACGATCAGGCCCTCAATGCCGGCGCCCTTCATGCGGCGAATGGCCAGCTCGCGGCCCTCTTCGGTCTGGAACTCCACGCAGCGTGCGCTGCCCAGGATGGTGCCGCCGCGCTGGATGATGCTGCCCACGTCGCGCGCTCCCAGCTTCTTGAAGTTGCCTTCAATCAGTCCGGAGTAGCCCTGATAAACGCCCCACACCGTAAGCCCGCTAGCCAATCCTGTTCTGACCACCGCGCGAATCGCGGCGTTCATTCCGGGAGCGTCCCCTCCACTTGTCAAAACTGCAATATTCTTCATTGATTTTGTCCTTTTGGGCGATCAACTTCAGAATTGCAGATGCACGCTGCATTTGGCGGTGATTCGAGTCACGGACGGCCAGAAAAGCCGTATTTTGGCTCAATTTTTGCAAAGCCGGTGAGGCGGTGCAGGTCGTATCCGGGTGTTCTACACCTTCTCGCGCAGACTGGGCCAGCAGGCGCGGCGGCGCTCAAGAAACGCCTGTACGCCCTCTTTGAAGTCGGCGGTCGAACGCTGCTGCGCATTGACCTCGATGGCGTCCTCGAGTTCCTCGTCGAGCCTGCGGCCAGCATGCTTCGACAGCAGTTTCTTCACCGCCTGCATGGCCTGGGGGCTGTTCAGCAGCAGGCTCTGGGCCAGCGCCTGGGCTGAGCGCAACAGTTCCTCCGGGGCCACAATCTGCGTTACCAGGCCCAATTGCAGCGCTTCCTGCGCCTTCATCAGCCGGCCCGTCAGCAGTAGCTCGCGGGTACGCTTTTCTCCCACCTGCCGCGTCAGGAACGAGGCCACGATGGCCGGAACAAAGCCCACGCGCACCTCGGTGTAGCCGAACTTGGCTTCGGGAACCGCCAGCGTGAAATCGGGAATGGTGGCCAGTCCCATGCCGCCAGCAATGGCTGGGCCATTCACGGCCGCGATGATTGGCTTGGGAAAGTCATAGAGCGCGCGCAAAACCCGCGCCATGTTCTCGGAATCGTGCCGGTGTTCTGCCGGCGTTTGCGCCTTCACCGTCTCCAGGTGCTCCATGTCGAGGCCGGCGCAGAAGGCCGAACCGGCGCCGGTCAGGATCACCACGCCACACGCGCAGGTCTCTGCCTCGTGCAGCGCCACCGTCAGTTCTTCAATCAGCTCCGGACAAAGCGCATTGCGCTTGTCTGGCCGGTTCAGCGTGATGGTGTTTACCCCGTTGGCAGATTCGGTCAGGATGTGATGGAAGCGGGTCATTCGAGTCTCCTTCCGCCGCAGACCAAACTCCGGGGCGGAACTGCTTATCGTAACGCAGCTGGTCAATGAAAAGAGGGTCGTTCTTGCCGTCGGCCGCAGGCTCTTGCGTATCCCTTACGCAACCGCCCCAGCCACCAGCCACAGCACCAGGGTGCAGATCAGGTGAACCGTAACCAGTTGGCCGATGGCGGTGGAAAGCTTGATGCCACGGCCGAGCATGAATTTGATCGCAAGGCCTTCCAGCGGGAACTGTGCAAACAGCATCACTTGGGGCAGCATCAACGCCAGCTCGTCGTTGATGCCGATCTCCTTGTGCGAGGCCAGCAGGACAAACGGATAGACCAGCCGCATGCTCCAGGGGGCCAACGGCGCCAGCAGGTCGCGCAGTGCGGGGCCCAGCAGGCCCAGCGCCAAGCCTGCAGCCAATGGCCACCAGCTGAGCCAGCCCTGCTCGGGCAGCTTCCGCTTCTGTTTCTCCAGACGCTGGCGCGTGGCAGGGTCCAGGATGGTGCGCGGCCGGGCTACGCGCTTCCGGTTCCTGGCGTCGGGCATGGTTCCTTCAACATCGGGCATCTTGGTGTCTCTCGCGTTCGATGGCGCGGGTTTATGCTTTCATGCCCGGGCAGACGATGCAACCTACAGTCCAAGTTCCGCGGCCCTCTGCTTCATTGCCTCGATGCAGAAGGCGATGTGCGCATCCAGATCGACCCCCAGTTCCGCCGCACCCTGGATCACGTCCGTCCGGTTCACGCCGCGGGCAAAGGCCTTGTCCTTCATCTTCTTGCGCACACTGCGCACCTCCACGTCCGCGATGGCCTTGCTGGGCTTGACCAGCGCGCACGCGGTGAGGAAGCCGGATAGCTCGTCGCAGGCAAACAAGGCCTTGGCCAAGTGTGTAACCCGAGGCACGCCGGAGTATTGCGCGTGTCCCAGGATGGCGGTGCGCAGCTCCTCGGGCCAACCCAGCCGCTCCAGCTCCCGCACGCCCACAAAGGGGTGCTCTTCGGCGGTGGGGTGGCGCTCGTAGTCAAAGTCGTGCAGCAGGGCAGTGGCAGCGTAGAGTTCCCGCAGCGCGGCGCGCTCGTCGCCTGCCAGTCCCAGCCGGTCGGCTTCCACCTCGCCGCAGGCCGACACGCAGATTTCCACAGACAGGGCGTGCTTGCGCAGGTTTTCGCTCTGGGTCCACTCGGTCAGCAGCTTCCAGGCTTGTTCTTTCCCGTAATGCGGTTCGGACAGAGGGCCTTCACTCATCTTTTTTCATCTCCTGTTGATCAACCCGGTTCGCGTTTTCCGGGGTTTTCCGGGGTAGGATAGGGGAAACTTGGGTTTGACCCTAAGTTTGTACTTGACAATTATGGTTCATTTCTTCGACAGTAACAATTATTGTGGTGCTGAAAAGCACCTCGGAGACCCTGCTCTGGCGCTCCGCACACAGCCTATGGCTACCACCTTGGTCAGCGTGGAAACACGCGAAGGCGTGGATACGCGAGAAGTACTGCGTTGCGATTACTGCAGTCTGGTGCAGTTCCGAACCACTAACTCCCTTTGCAGAAAATGCCACAAGCCCCTGGACGTGGAGGAGCCTGTCGCGTTGATCCCGCAACTGGTGGTCAGTCCGCCGGTTCCGGCTTCGGCCGAGGCTGGGTTGCAGGTTGCGGCACAGGTGCGCGAAATTCGCAAGGCGCGCCACCTCAGCCAGCGTCAACTGGCCGGCCGCATGCAGGTTCCCCGCACCTACATCTCCAAAATCGAAAACGGCAAGGCCATTCCCACGCTGGGTTCGCTGGAACGGCTGGCTGCCGCCCTTGAAGTGAATGTGTGCCAACTGGTGCGCGATTCCCGCAGTCGCCGCGATCAGGAGGTGGCCGCCATTCTGGCCGATCCCTTCCTGGCCGAGCTGGCTGCCTTGCTGCCCCACCTGGACCCGCTGCACCGGACGCTGATCTACGGCTCGGTGCGCGATGCCGCAATGGGCCGCCGTCGCACCGCATAGCGCAGAAATGCGGGTCTCTCGACAACGGGGCCGCTCCGCGGTCCCGCTGCTGGCGCGCCTTTCGTCCCATGCTCTGGACAATAGCGGCCTCCCGGCGCTTATGCTAAGGCTGTTGGTGCTGTTTCCCGGCTTGGGCTGGGGGACGGAATTCCGCGGGCCGAGGCGTTTCGGGTTGGTTGAGCGCGTCTCGATCCGGAAGCCACGAAAGCAACGTAGAGGCGAGTTCCTTGTATTCATCCGGCAAGCTGCGCATTGATGAACTGACCCCAGAAGAGAGCTCCGTCTATGCGACGCTCAAGCCAGAGCGTATGCCCGAGCATGTGGCCATCATCATGGACGGCAATGGCCGCTGGGCGGGCAGTCGCTCCATGAAGCGTTTCATCGGCCATCAGCAGGGCGCCAAGAGCGTGCAACTGGTGACGGAAACTGCCTCGCGCATCGGATTGCCCTGGCTCACGCTCTATGCGTTTTCTCTCGAAAACAACCTGCGCCGGCCCCGGGCCGAGGTCAACTTCCTCATGCGCCTGCTCAGGACGTACCTTGAGACCAACGTGCAGCGCATGAACGACAACAACGTCCGCATGCAATACATCGGTCGCATCCACGAACTGCCTCCCGAGGTGCAGGACAAGATGCACTGGGCCGAGCAGGCCACGGCCGCCAATACCGGCACGACTCTCACGTTGGCCTTGAACTATGGCGGCCGTTCCGAACTGGTGGACGCCTTCCGCTCGCTGGCTGCCGAGATGAAGCTCAAGAACCTGAGCCCGGACCGCATCAGCGAAGAAGATATTCACCGCCACCTCTATACCGCGCACATGCCCGACCCCGACCTGTTAATCCGTACCTCGGGTGAGATGCGGCTTTCGAATTACCTGCTTTGGCAGGTGGCCTATACCGAGATCTTCGTCACCGACCGGCTCTGGCCGGACTTCCGCGGCGTCAATCTGCTCGAAGCCATTGGCGAATTCCAGTGCCGCGAGCGCCGCTTCGGCGGACTCGGCCAGGACTCCGGCGAAGTGGACGAAGAAACCGAACGGGCCAAGATCGTGGCCAACTGAAGCGGACGGTCCCCAATCTTCGGCCCCGCGGTGTATCCTCACCCTTGGCATGAAACGCATCCTTACTGCTCTTGTTCTAATTCCACTCGTTCTGGCCCTGGTGTTTCTGGGGCCTCGATGGCTGTTCACGCTGGCGACTGCCGGAGTGGCCATGCTGGCTGCCTGGGAATTCCTCGGAATGGCCGAGCAGGGAGGAGCCAAGCCGTCGCGCGTTGCGGTGCTGGTGGCCATTGCGACGCTTTTTTTCGGCGTGTTTGAGTGGCCCGACGAGACCGCGGCCATCTTCGGTGTTCTCAGTCTGGCGTTGCTGGTCTACTGCACCTTCCGCTCCCCAATCGACCGGGTCATGGCGGACGCAGCTACCTCGGTTTTCTGCCTGCTCTACACCGGACTCACCCTGATGGTTCTGCCTGCCTTGCGCGAGCAGCCCAATGGCCCGTCGCTGATTGCCTTCCTTCTGTGCTCGGTGTGGGCGGGAGACTCTGTTGCCCTGTATGTAGGCAAGGCCTTGGGCCGTCACAAGCTGGCGCCCACAATCAGCCCCAACAAGTCCTGGGAGGGCTCGCTGGGCTCGGTGCTGGGCGCTCTGCTGGCCACCGGCATCCTGCTCGGCCTGGCCACGTTCTTCATGGCGCAATGGAACTCTGCTAAGCTCTCGTTCCCCGATGACGTATGGTACTGGCTGGTGCTGGCGGTCGTGGTGAATGTGGCGGCCCAGGTGGGCGATCTGGCCGAGTCCGCGCTCAAGCGTTCGGCCGGCGTCAAGGACTCCGGATCGCTGCTGCCGGGGCACGGCGGGGTTCTGGATCGCGTGGATGCACTGCTCCTGGCCGCTCCGGTGCTGTGGTACGCTCAGATTATTCACTTGCGGTTCTGAGGAATGTACCGTTCCTGCGCGAGGAACGGCGTTATGGAAACAGCTTTTTAAATGGGTTCCGCAAGGAACCAGGGACTTCAAAATTACCTTGAAACGACTCGCTATTCTCGGTTCCACCGGTTCCATCGGCCAAAGCACCCTCTCCATCGTTGAACAGTTCCCCGAGCGCTATTCGGTTGTCGCTCTGGCTGCGGGACACAACCTCGACGTCGCTTTTGAGCAGACCGTCCGCTGGCGGCCCCAGGTGGTCTCACTGGCCACCGAAGAGTTGGCCGGGCAGCTTTCCGCACGCCTGCGCCAGGCCGGAGTCACCGGAATCAACGTGGTGTACGGGACCGAAGGCACGGTTGTTTGCTCTACCCTGCCCGATGCGGACTTTGTGGTTTCGGCCATTGTCGGCGTTGCCGGACTGGAAGCCACCTATGCCGCCATCCTGGCCGGCAAGCCTTTGGGCTTGGCAAACAAGGAATGCATGGTAGCTGCCGGCGAAATTCTGACCCGCGCCGCCAAAGAACACAACGTTCCCATCCTGCCCATCGACAGCGAACACAATGCTGTTCACCAGTGCCTGCGGGTGGGCGTGCACTCTGAAGTCAAGTTCATCTGGCTCACCGCTTCCGGCGGGCCGTTCCGCGCGCTTCCGCTGGATCAGTTTGCCTCCATCACCCCGGAGCAGGCGCTCAAGCACCCCACCTGGGTCATGGGCCGCCGCATCACCATCGATTCCGCCTCCATGCTCAACAAGGGCCTGGAAGTGATCGAGGCCTGCCGCCTGTTCGACGTGCCGCCGAGCCAAGTGCGGGTCACAGTGCATCCGCAGTCCACGGTTCACTCCCTGGTGGAGTATGTGGACGGATCGATCCTGGCGCAGATTTCGGTTACCGATATGCGTCTGCCGATCCTGTATGCTTTGGCGTACCCGGAGCGTCCGGCTTCCAACCTGACCTTCGACCTCGCCTCTTTGCGCCACCTGGACTTTGAACCACCTGACTTCGAGCGCTTCCCCTGTCTGCGCCTGGCTTTTGAGGCTGCGGAAAAGGGCGGAGCCCACTGCATTGCCCTCAATGCCGCAGACGAAGTGGCCGTCGAGGCCTTCCTGGAGCGCAAAATCCCGTTTATGGGAATCCCGCGTACAATTGAAAAAGTGCTCGCATCCACGCCGGAGGCGCATCCAGCCACCATCGCGGAGGTGCTCGCCGCCGACCGGCAAGCGCGTCAAACGGCTCGTGCCCTGTTGGCATAAGTCCAGCGGGCGCCGGGCGCTCGTGAGCCGTGCCAAGGGAAAAACCGATCATTTATGCATGAATTTCTAGTTGCTGCCGTTGCCTTCATCGTCCTTGTCGGCGTGATGGTTGTGGTCCACGAGTTCGGACACTTCGCCGTCGCCAAGCTCTGCAGGGTGCGCGTCGAGGCTTTCTCCTTTGGATTTGGCCCCCGCCTGTTCGGCATCAAGTACGGCGACACGGACTACAAGGTCTGCCTGCTCCCCTTGGGCGGCTTTGTGAAGATGACCGGCGAAAATCCCGGCGAGGAAGCGGTCAACGACCCCGCGGCCTTTACTTCCCATCCGCGCTGGCAGCGCATGCTGATCGGCGTAGCCGGTCCGGCGGCCAACTTTGTGCTGGCCTTCGTGCTGATGATCATCTACTTCGGCTGGATCAACGAGGTCCCCGCCTACGAGGTCAGGACCACCACGGTTGAATGGGTGGTCCCCGGCTCCGCAGCGGCGCAGGCTGGCATCCAGCCCGGCGACCTGATCCGCCACTTCGACAATGTGGACAATCCCACCTGGGAACAGGTGTTTACCCGCATGACGCTGGACCCGAACATGACGGTTCCGGTGGCAGTGGAGCGCGGCGGACAAACGGTCCAGTTGGCGCTGGCCATTCCCGCAGAGTTGAAGGGCGACGACCTGGTGGGCATGCTGCCCCAGTACATGCCAAGCCCCATCGGCGTACAGGAAGTCATGCCGGACAACCCGGCGGCCAAGGCTGGCCTGCGTGCCGGCGACGCCATTGTGACCGTGGACGGCCACCCCTTCCACACTGTTTCCACCTTGCTGGCCTACATGCAGGCTGGGCAGGGCAAGCCCCTGACCCTGGTGGTCGAACGCAACGGCGCCTTGCTGCCGCCCATGACGGCCACTCCGGCCAAGCTCGACACCGGCTATAAGCTCGGCTTTGCCACGGTGCCGATCCCGTTCCGCCACGACCCCCTCCCCCTGGCCAAGGCAGCCACCAAGTCCCGCGTATTCTGTTCCGATGGCTCGCTGCTCATTGTGCAGATGCTGGAGCGGATCTTCACCCACAAGGTTGCCGTCTCGCAGCTCTCCGGCCCGGTGGGCATTGCCCGCGTGGCCGGCGAAGCGGCCGAGATGAAGGGCTGGTACTCCAAGTTCTATCTGGCCGGGGAAATCAGTCTCAACCTCGGCATTCTGAACCTGCTCCCGTTCCCCATTCTGGACGGCGGCATGATTCTGCTGCTGCTGATTGAGAGCGTGATTCGCCGCGACATCAGCACCAACGTGAAGGAGCGCATCTATCAGGCAGCCTTTGTGGTGTTGATGGTCTTCTTCGCTTTCATCATCTTCAACGACGTAACCAAGCTGCCGATCTTCAACCACTTGAAGCCGTAAAGACAGTTGTCAGTTTTCAGTGATCAGTGGTCAGCTCCTCAACTGACAACTGATCACTGAAAACTGACAGCTTGCTTCTCAGAGAGTCTGCCGGATGCCAGTTACCCACGAAGTGAGGGTGCGTTACGCTGAAACCGACCAGATGGGCATTGTGTACTACGCCAATTACCTGGTCTGGTTCGAGATTGGCCGCGTGGAGCTGCTGCGCTCCCTGGGCCTTGCCTATAGCCAATTGGAGACCGAGCACCAGTGCATTCTGCCGGTGGTCGAGGCCAAGTGCCGCTACCGCTCTCCCGCCCGCTACGACGACCAGATCCTGATTGAAACGAGCCCCACGCTGCTACGCGGCGCGGTACTCAAGTTCGGCTACCGTATCCTGCGCAAGGCCCCCGAGGGACAAGAGCCCACGCTGCTGGCCGAGGGCGAGACGGTCCACGTGGTCTGCGACGACCAGATGAACAGGAAGCCGCTGCCCGAGAGCTACGCCGAAGCGCTGCGCACCCTGATGGCGGACGAGTAGAGTAACCCTGCCAGGGCCTCCCAACGCCCGCGCACTTCTTTGCAGGAAATGACCCCACGCAAGCGCACAATCATTGCAGGTGCTTGTTGCACTCGTCCTCCGGTCTTGCCTGTCGGAACTCTCCCGGTTCAATCTGTCAGGTATCTGACCGGTCCGTACCCCCCACC
>Ga0224530_1000193_pt1 | contig 42991 bp, 43 predicted proteins | sample CBST75metaG_FD_179873 | JGI IMG/M metagenome (GOLD analysis project Ga0224530, IMG submission 179873) | Peat soil microbial communities from Stordalen Mire, Sweden - C.B.S.T75 | ecosystem: Environmental > Terrestrial > Soil > Wetlands > Peat | place: Sweden: Norrbotten County, Stordalen Mire...
GGTATATGGTTTGCGCTCAATCCGCTGAGTTTTGCGGATCAATCCGCTTCTGAGCGACTCGACAAATTCCATGCAGATTACAAGATCTGTCAGGGCGCGAATTCAGTCTGAAGGCAATTTTGCAAGTAGTTCGTCCGGTATTGCTATTTGCCCCAGGTCTGGGAATCCGGGCCTGGGGTAGCCCGCGAGACATATCGATAGATATCCGAGGAACGGATTTGCTGAGTCGATGAACGATGGCAGAGGCTATGCCCTTGGCAAACAGGCCGCGAATATCAGTCCGTCAGGTCTTTCTTGTGCATCTGCTGCCAGCAAGTAAGGGCGCGATCACCGTCCGAGCCTTGAATTGGCACGGCGTTGGCTGCGAAGCAACAAAAGTTGGCCAGGCCAAAGGTCGGAAACCAGTGCCATGACAGGATCAACGCCAGATTCACGAGGGGACCTGCCAGAGAGACAAGCATGTTCTTGGCCGGGGGGCCTGGGTCGCGCACAGTGTACATGCCTTTCCAGCCCAGCCCGATCTTCTTGATCCTTACGCCCAAGGCGATGGCAACGACGATATGAGCGGCCTCATGAAACGCCATAGCCAACAGACCAAGGCCCATGCCATGAAAGAACGGGAGACACCAGCGCAAACTCAGAAATGACATTGTGCCCCCACTTTCCTGTTCCGGGATGGATAGAGCGAAACCACAGTAGACGTAGCCTTGTTAGGAGTATCCAGTGTGGCTTTTTCTTGAGGAAAAAGCCATTTGACGGGCGTGCTTCCGAGATACACCTACTGTGGTTTCGCTATAGACTCTTATTCCGAGGACAGATGGAACACCGCAAAGGAAGGCGACTCCGGTGCAAAAGACGCGTAGCTTCCCTGGCTCAAAGTATAGGACAAAGGCAACCATTTTCAGCATTTAGCAAGAAAACACCAACCCAGGCTTCCTGATAAGGGCTCATGGATCGCCAAAGAGGAACCAGCGGGAGAGAATCGGGAATTTCCTCTTGAGAGCGGCGGCGCGGAGCCGGGTCGATGGTGAGGGAACCAGCCGTCGAAGCCGTGCGATTCGAGCGCCGGATTGCCGGCAGCCTGGGAATTGATTCCTTCCCAGGCTGCGGTTCGCTTGCGCAGGCTCTACTTTTCCACGACAGCCTTGGAGAGATTCCTGGGGCGGTCGACATCCACGCCGTGTTCCAGAGCCATGTAATAGGCGAACAGTTGCAGGGGAATGACTTCAGAGATAGGCAGCAGGTATTCGCTAGCCGGCTGCACCTCGACGCAATCGCTCACCAACTCCGCCACTTCGCGGTCGCCCGCGTTGGCAATGGCGATTACCCTGGCTCCCTGCGCCTTCATGTCGCTCAGCAGTTGCAGCGTCTTTTCGTAGCGCACGACCGAGGCTTCGATTTCCCGGTCCACGGTAGCCACGGCGACCAACGGCACACTGTCGCTGACCAGCGCATTCGGTCCGTGCTTCAGCTCGCCTGACGGGTAGCCCTCGGCATGAACGTAGGAAGCCTCTTTCAGTTTCAAAGCTCCCTCGCGCGCGATGGCGTAGTGGATGCCGCGGCCCAGATAGAGGAAGGTGTGGGCGGAACTGTATTTATGGGCCAGGGCAGCCATGCGTTCCCGCCAGCCGTCTAGCTGCGCTTCGATGCTGGCCGGCAGAGCCTGCAAGCGCTCGATGTTGGCCGCGAGTTCAGGGGCATCCATCCGCCCCAGCCGCCGCGCCTCGTAGAGGCCCAGCAGGAAGAGCACGGCCAAACTGCAAGTGAAGCTCTTGGTGGCCGGAATCGCCTTTTCCACGCCCGCTGCCAGAGGCATGGAGATGTCGGCCTCCTGCGCCATGGTGGATTGGGCTGAGTTGGTAATGGCCAGCGACTTGTCGCCGCGCAGGCGCACTTCCTGCAAGGCCGCCAGCGTGTCAGAGGTCTCGCCCGACTGGGAGACGACAAGCACGGCGGGACGGCGCTGATCGTAGCGGCCGCGGCAACTGTACTCGCTGGCATACTCCACATCCACCGCGAGCCCGCACAGGTCCTCGAGCAGAATTTCAGCGGCCAGGCCGCTGTGGCGGCTGGAGCCGGAGGCGGCAATCAGCACTTCGCCCGCCGGGTTGGCCCAGCTCGCCAGCCGGTCCGCCATATCGCGGTTCAGCTTGTTGCCGTCCAGATACAATGCCATGGTGCGGCGAAGCGCCGCCGGCTGTTCATAAATCTCGCGCAACATCTCGTGCGGAAAGCTCTGCATATCGCTCATTCTGGCAAATTCTCCCTGGGCGCCAATCCGGCCCTGACATCAATTCTATAAAGTCCGGAGGGAAGTGCGTTCGAGGCCGGTTTTTTTCGCAGCATCCGCACCCGCTTGCGCAACCGGCAGTGAGCGAAGAAAATCGAAGGATTGAGCGGAAGGCAAGCCGCTCCTGCCGGTCACAGCCCATGCGCAAGCCCAAGACGGCTAAACTCAAATTCTCGTTGCACGAAGGCCGCTGGAGCTTCCGCGATGGCGCGGCCGCGGCCATTCTTTTTCTGTCCAGCGCAACTGTGGTCCTATGGCAGAACGCGCATCTCGCGGTTCTCTGGGACATCAGCTACACCCTGGATACGAGCGTGCGCATCGCCATGGGGCAGATGCCGTATCGCGATTTTCCGCTGGTTCATACGCCGCTCACGTTTCTGATTCAGGCCGTGATTATGCGGCTCACCGGGCGGGTCTTCTTCCACCACATTCTCTACGCGGCAGTTGTGGGCGGCCTGAGCACTGTGCTGGCCTGGCGAATTGTGCTCGGAACGCTGCGCGGCAGGCTACAGGGCGGATGGACGGTTTCACTGCTACTGGCCGCGCCGCTCGCTGTCTTGGGCATCTACAGCATCCTGCCGTTTCCCTCTTACGACTGCGATACTGCCTTCTCCATTCTGCTTGTGATTCTGCTTCTGCAGAGGCTCCCGATAGATTCCGCCGCACAGCAGCCGCGCGGGACCAGGGCGCTTCTGCGGCCTTTCATCGCGGGCGCTGCTATTCCTCTTCCGCTTTTCTTCAAGCAGAACATCGGCCTGCCTTTTCTGCTGGCCGCGCTTGCTCTCGTTTTTCTGCTGCTGGTTGCGACGAAGCTGCGCTGCCGTTTGGCTTTGCACGGCAGTCCTGGAGTTGCAGCGTTGAGAGCGGCGCTTGCCGGGGCATTTGCAGTGCTTCTTGCCGCGGGCCTGCTTTTGCACTTTACCGCGGGGGTGGGCAACTGCATTCATTGGACCATTCAGTTCGCTGGCGAGCGGCGGTTGCCCGGCTTCCAGACGATGCTCGCCATCTATGCGGAGCCTTCGCTGATCTGGTGGATTCCGTGCGTGGCGGCGGCTCTCGCGCTCCTGCGCAGCCGATTGGCCAAGGCTCTGTGGGCGCGCCTGGTGGCGCTGAGCCTGCTGGCCGCGCCGTTCGTCTGGACGCTGGCCGGAGTTTTTCTCTCTTCAGACGCCGACGACCGTGCTGACAATCTGCTGGTTCTCTGGCCGCTGCTGCTGGTCCTCAGCGGAGCGCTCACGCTCTGGAATCTTTGCCGGGAATGGAGCGTGGGCGCTCTGTTGCCCGTTCTGCTTCTGGTCGCCATCAACGGAACGCTGCTCTCGCAGCAGTTGTGGGGCTCGACCTACGCCATCTGGCCGCTGCTGATGATTCTCATTGCCGAGATGATCGTCTTCGTGGCTTCCATCGAGCCGGCCGGAACAGGGGTGGAAACCGCGCCGCGAAGGCTGTTCGTCGCGCCCGTGCTGGCGGTGGTCATCTCGGCAACGCTTCTTGTCTGCGGCGGCCTCTATACGGCCAGCGAGGAGCGGCTCGATTACGTGCAACTGCCGGAGGGGCCGGTTGTCCATGCGACGGCGCCCGCGCTGAAGGGAATGGCGGATCCCGGCCCTTTTCTGCCTGATTTTGAAGAGTTGCTGAGCTTCGCCGCCAACGAAATTCCAGTCTCCGACGGGCTGATCCTCATTCCCGGCGAAGACCCGTTCTATTTCGCCACCGGCCGCGCGCCGCAGTTTCCGGTGCTGCTCTTCGACCGGTCCACCGATCCGCTTTCGCCAGCGCAACTGGTCGCAGAGGCGCGGCGGCGCAACATCCGCTGGCTGATCGTGAAGCGCAATCTGCAAATCAAGGAGGATGTCACTCCGCAGCGCGAAGAGACGCTCAAAGCGCTTCAGCAGGTATTTCTGCCTTACCGCAAACTGGGCAGCTATGACGTCTATCGCCGTCCGTAGCGCTGCTTTCGATGAAACTGCACAACGCCTATAATCGAGAATATGGCGGTAGATACGAATACGATTTTACCGGAGATTGAGCGCACAGAAGGCAAGCTGGACGCCGCAGAAAAGCTGCATCTGCTGGAGGAGCGCCTCGGGTATTTGGACAGCCTGATGGTGGCTTACTCCGGTGGCGTGGACTCCGCGTTTCTGGCGGCCACGGCGCATCGCGTCCTCGGCAACCGGATGCTGGCCGTGCTGGCCGACTCCCCGAGCCTGGCGCGGCGCGACTTTGAGCAGGCTTGCGCCTTTGCCCGTGAGCAGGGGATTCCGCTGCGCACGGTCGAAACCGGCGAACTGGAGCGTTCCGACTACCTGCGCAACGACGCCAACCGCTGTTTCTACTGCAAGGACGCGCTTTTTGAGTCGATGAAGGCGCTGGGAGGAAAGCTCGGATTTGCGCGCATCGCCTTTGGCATGAACGCCGACGACCGCGGGGATTACCGTCCCGGACAGCGCGCGGCCGCGGAGCACGCCGTGCTGGCGCCGCTGGCCGAGGCCGGGTTGACGAAAATCGAAATCCGCGCGCTGGCCAAGGCGGCGGGCTTCGCGCTCTGGGACCGCCCGGCAGCGCCATGCCTGGCTTCGCGCGTCGAGTATGGCCGCGCCGTGACACGCGAGGTGCTTGCGCAGGTGGAAAAGGGCGAGGAGAGCCTCCGCCAGTTGGGCTTTCACGAGTTGCGGGTGCGCCATCACGGCGAACTGGCTCGTGTGGAACTGGCCCGCGCCGAAATGCCCCGCGCCCTCACAATGGAGATGCTGGACGCCATCACGGCCGCTCTCAAAGCGGCGGGTTTTCAGTACGTAACGCTGGATTGCGCTGGTTTCCGGTCCGGCTCCATGAACGCAATTCTGCCCGTTGAAGTGCTGATGCGGCGCGGCGCATAGGCGGCAGTTTAGAATCAAAAATGTGATGCGTATTGGTTATCTGGAGTGTTTTTCCGGCATCAGCGGCGACATGCTGCTGGGCGCTTTGGTGGATGCGGGCGTTCCCTTCCGCAGCCTTGAAGAAACGGCGGCCGCGCTGAACGTGGGCGCGCGCCTGGAGATGCGCAAGGTGAGCCGCGGCGGCCTGGCTGCAACCAAAGTGGACGTGATTACGCCAGACACGCCGCCAGCCGAGCCGGAACACACGCATCACGAGCATGAGCACCAAGAGCATTTGAGCGGAGCTAGCGGCGTTAGCGCTCTGCATCACCATCATGCGCACAGCCATGCCGCGCATCGGTCGCTTTCGGCGATTCTCGAGATTATCCGTTCCGCGCCGCTTTCCGAAGCGGTGAAGCAGCGCTCGATGGCCGCCTTCCAAATGCTGGGCGAGGCGGAAGCCGCCATTCATTCCATGCCCGTCGAAGAGGTGCATTTTCATGAGGTGGGCGCGGTAGACACGATTATCGATATTGTCTGCTCCGCCGCGGGCGCTGAGGCGCTGGGCGTGGAGCGCTGGCTGGCCTCGCCGCTCAACGTGGGCAGCGGAACCGTCGTCTGCCAGCACGGCACGCTTCCCGTTCCCGCGCCGGCAACGCTGGCTCTGTTGGGCTCGGCGCCGGTCTATGCTGCGGGCGAGCCGATGGAGCGCGTGACCCCGACCGGCGCTTCGCTGCTGCGGATGCTCGATGTGCAATACGCCAAGCTGCCGCCGATGCGCATCGTGAAGACGGGCTACGGCGCGGGCGGGCGCGAGACGCACGGCCAGCCCAACCTGCTGCGTTTGCTGCTGGGTGAGCAAGAAACCACGGAGAGCGCCGCAACCCAACCGATTGCCGTGATCGAAGCGGTGATCGACGACTCCAACCCGCAGGTGATTGCCTACGTCAGCGAGAAGCTGCTGGAAGCCGGCGCATGGGATGTTTATCGCGCCGCGGTGCAGATGAAGAAGGGACGAACCGGCGTGCAGATGACCGTGCTCTGCCGTCCGGATCTGGTGCCCGCGCTGGGCGACCTGCTCTTCCGCGAGACCACCACCATCGGCCTGCGCTGGAGGCTGGAGAACAAGATCGCCCTCGCGCGCGAGTTTGTTGAAGTCGAGACAAGCTGGGGCAAGGTGCACATCAAGATTGCGCGCTTGCCTGAAGGCAAGATCGCGAACGCCGCGCCGGAGTTTGAAGATTGCCGCAAGCTGGCCGCGGAGCGCGCGGTCCCTCTCAAACAGGTGATGGAAGAAGCCATGCGGGCCTATGCGGCCACGAAGGAGAAACGCTGATGGATCGCGCGCTTATTGAAACTCTGCTGAATGAAGTGCGCGAGGGCCGCACCGCTGTTGACGAGGCGGTTGAGCGTCTGAAGGACCTGCCCTACGAGGATCTGGGCTTCGCCAAGCTCGACCACCACCGCGAGCTGCGCACCGGAATGCCCGAGGTGATTTTTGGCGCCGGCAAGACCGTCCCGCAGGTGGCCAGAATCTTTGCTCACATGGCGCAGGCTGGGGGCAACGTGCTGGCCACGCGCGTTTCCAGCGAAATGTTTGAAGCGGTTCACGCCGTCGAGCCGCGAGCGGAGTTCCACGAGAGGGCTCGCGCCATCACGCTCATGCAGGAGCCCGCTGTTCCAGGCAAGGGAACTGTCGCGGTGGTCTGCGCCGGAACCAGCGACCTGCCGGTGGCCGAAGAAGCCGTAGTGACCGCGCGGCTGATGGGCAACACGGTTGAGTTGATTGCGGATGTGGGCGTGGCCGGGATTCACCGCCTCTTCGCGCAAAAGGATTCGCTGCTCTCGGCGCGCGTGCTGATTGTCTGTGCCGGCATGGAGGGCGCGCTGCCCACCGTTGTCGGCGGTTTAGTCAACGCGCCGGTCGTGGCCGTGCCGACCAGCGTCGGCTATGGCGTCTCGTTCGGCGGCGTGGCGGCGCTGCTGGGCATGTTGAATACCTGTTCGCCTAATGTCTCCGTGGTCAACATCGACAACGGCTTTGGCGCGGCGTGCATCGCTTCGCTCATCAATCACTTGTGACCACCTGCGGTGGGGCAGACGGCGCTTGCGCGCCATGGGGTTCGTGGACTCCCAGGTCCCAAACGCGGGACGTGGGGCACCCGGCTTTTGAGCGGATTCCAGATGCAGCGAGTTAACCTGCGCCGTCAGTTGGTGACGCAGGTCACTGTCCGGCGGTTGTCTGAGCGCCAATCATTCGAAGTAGATGGTTAGAGTTCGCGCGTGTGGAGGCGATTCGTGATCGGGTCCAAATTGCCGCGGTTGCGCAGGATTTCGCAGATTTTCTTTTTGCTGCTTTTTGTTGGGCTGCTTCTGTTTACTTCGATGAGTCTCTTCCCCGGAGGCTCAACCGAGATCAAACTGCGCGCGCCGGTAAGCCTGTTTTTCGAGTGGGACCCGCTGGTGGCCCTGGTGAACGCGCTGGCCAGCCACGCGCTTTATCGCGGCCTCATCTGGAGCCTGCTGATTCTGCTGCCCACGCTCTTCCTGGGGCGCTTCTTCTGCGGCTGGATCTGCCCTATGGGCACGCTGCAGCAGTTCGTGGGCAATATGCCCTCCGAGGCCAAAAAAGGCAAGCGGCGCATCGAGTCCAACCGCTACAAGCGCTGGCAGACGGGCAAGTACGTTGTGCTGATTGCGGGACTCGTGGCCGCGCTTTTCGGCTCGGCGGCCATCGGCTGGATCGATCCGTTCAGCCTGCTGGTCCGCTCCTTTGGCCTGTCGATTTTGCCGGCCTTCAACGCGGGCGTGAGTGCGGCGCTCATCCCGCTTGAAAACAGCCATGTTGCGGCAATCAGATCGGCCGGCGGCACGCTGCATACGATTCTGCACCATACGGTGCTTGATCTTCGTCAGCCGCACTACGCGCAAGGGCTCGTGCTGGGCATTCTGTTCATCGCCATTCTGGCTCTGAGCCTGCGCGTGACGCGCATCTGGTGCCGCGCGATTTGCCCGCTGGGCGCTCTGCTGGGCGCGGTCTCGCGCTGGTCGGTGCTGGGACTGCACAAGGACCCTTCCACGTGCGATCATTGCAGCCGCTGTCTGCTCAACTGCCAGGGCGGCGACGATCCGATCTGCGGCGCGCCGTGGCACAAGGCTGAGTGCATCATGTGCATGAACTGCGTCGGCGTTTGCCCGCACAACAGCTTGCAGTTCCGCCTCTTCCGCAAGGAGCCGGAGGTCGCTTCGACGGACATTGGCCGGCGCAAGGCGCTGACCGGTCTGGTGGCTGGCGCGGCAGTGGTTCCGCTGATGCGCGCCAACACAGGCCTGGGCAAGAGCCGCCACCCGGATTTGCTGCGTCCGCCCGGCGCGCTCGATGAGCAGGAGTTTCTTTCCCGCTGCATCCGCTGCGGCGAGTGCATGAAGGTCTGCCCCAACACGGCGCTTCATCCTACGCTTGAACAGGCCGGTCTGGAAGGGCTCTGGACGCCGACGCTGGTGCCGCGCATCGGCTACTGCGAGCCCAGTTGCGTCTCCTGCTCGGAGGTTTGTCCCACCGGCGCCATCTGGCAGATTACGCCCAAGGACAAAGGCTGGGTGGTGGGCGTGGGCCAGCAAAGCCAGCCGATCCGTTTGGGCACGGCATTCTACGACCGCGGGCGCTGCCTGCCGTGGGCCATGGCCACCGATTGCATTGTCTGCGAAGAGTGGTGCCCGGTTTCGCCCAAGGCAATTTATGTGCAGGAGGCTGACGTGATCGACTCCGCGGGCAATACCAAGACGCTAAAGCAGCCGCGCATTGATCCCAGCCGCTGCGTGGGTTGCGGCGCGTGCGAGTATGCCTGCCCGCTGCAGGAGCGCCCCGCCGTTCACGTCACCAGCATCGGCGAAAGCCGTTCGCCGGGAAGCCAGATTCTGCTGAACAGAAAATAAGGAGATGTTGCATGAAATTTTGTTCGAATTTGAAGTGGGCCGTTGCGGCCCTCGTGATCGTTGCCGCGGTTGCTAGTACAGGCTGCAAGAAAAAGGTTTCCAACCCGTTCCCGGCATCGGGCGCCATCGCGGGATGGGAGAAGACCAGCGAGACCCGCACCTTCGTCGCCAGCAAGTTATCGGATTACATCGACGGCGACGCCGAGCAGTACATCTCGGCCGGCGTTGTTACCACCTCGACCTCCGATTACAAGTTTCAGGGACAGTTGGAGGCAACCGTGGACGTGCACACCATGAAGGACCCGGACGGCGCGCGCAAGATTCTGGAAACCGGAGTGACCGGCGACGCGAAGAAGATTGCGGTGGGCGACGAATGCGTGCAGTACGCGCAGAGCATCGCATTCCGCAAAGGCAATTCGCTGGTGCGCATTGTTGCCTATCAGTCCACTCCCGATACGCCGCAGGCTCTGCTTGCGCTGGCGCACGGAGTGGAAGCGAAATTGTAACTGTACCAGCCAAGAGATGTGAGGGCTTTGATGGGCAGCCGCAGGGATTTCTTGAAAGCAGCAGCAACGGGAGCGTTGGCGCTGGGCGCGCAGAGCAAGCTGGGGCTGGCCGCTTCGGTGGACAATCTCGCGGGTAAGTCGAAGGTCGTCGTTGCCAGGGATGCGGCGTTGCACGGATCTGGCGCGCGCCTGGATGCGAGGCGGGCAGCCGATCTGCTGGACCGCGCCATCACTGCCTACACGGGCCGGAATCACCCGGTCGAGGCCTGGAAGCAGATCGTTCCAAAAGGAAAGGTCATCGGGCTCAAAGTCAACGGGGTTGGCAGCCGGGGAGTCTCGACGCATCTGGAGCTGGTGCTGGCGCTTTGCGAAAGGCTGCAGCAGGCAGGGGTCCGCGCCGGAGACATTCTGGTGTGGGATCGCAGCAACGAGGCTCTGGAATCCGCCGGCTTTACCATCAATACCGATCCCAGCCGCGTTCGCTGCTATGGCAATGACACGGCGGGCTTTGAAGAGCAACCGACGATTCAGGGATCAGTCAAAGTGAATTTGACGAAGATATTGACGCGCGAATGCGACATGGTCATCAACATGCCGATTCTGAAGGACCACGATCTGGTGGGGTGTACGTTCTCCTTGAAAAACATGTATGGAGCGATCGAGCGTCCCGCCGAGCTTCATGCCAACAATTGCGATCCCGCCCTTGCCGACCTGTGCAGCATTCCCGTCGTTCGGCAGAAAGTGCGGTTTACGGTTGGCGACGCCATTTCTTCCGTTTATGAAAAGGGACCGGTTTTTCATCCGGAGTATCTTTGGCATCCCAACGCACTTATTGTGGGCGCAGACGCAGTGGCCGTGGATCATATGGCGGCTCAGATGCTTGCGCGCAAGCGGGCCGAGGTGGGTTTGCCACCGGTCGAGGCTGTGGGCCGTCCAGCGCGTTATCTGGCCACTGCCGCCGATCTGGCGCACAAGCTGGGCGTGAACGATCCACGGCGCATCAATCTCGTGGAAGTTTGATCGGCAGAGCGGGCGTGGAGTGGGCAAACGGATCAGGCGCCGGAGCGGAATCGAACGGTGGCGCACAGTGGAGAAGCGCAGCAATCAACCAATGCGGCAGCGACGATTGAGAGGAGTGCAATGGAAAACAGACGGGATTTTCTGAAAGCAGCAGCAACAGGAGCTTTGGCGCTGGGTGCGCAGAGCAAGCTTGGATTCGCACGGATACTGGATCAGCACGAAGCCGCAGGCAAATCCAGAGTTGTGATTGCGCGTGACGCCGCCCTTCACGGAACGAGCGCGCAGCCGGACGAGAAGCGCGTGGCTGCCTTGCTCGACCGCGCTATCGCGGCATACACCGGCCGCGAGCACCCGGCCGAAGCGTGGAAGCGGATTGTGCCCGCGAATTTTGTTTCCGAAGGCAAGGTCATCGGCCTTAAAGTCAACGGCCTGGGCGGCAAGGGAATCAGCACGCACCATGCGCTGACGATGGCCGTTGCCGAACGGCTGCAACAGATCGGCGTCAAGCCGGGAAATATTTTGGTTTTTGACCAGAATGACCACTTCCTGGAGGCCTGCGGCTTTGCCGTCAACACCAATCCCAGCCAGATTCGCTGCTACAGCCGCGACCAGGCGGGCTTCGAGGACCAGCAGGAAACGTGGGGCACGGCGCGCATCCGGATCACGAAGATTCTCACCCGCGAGTGCGCCATGGTCATCAATATGCCGATTCTCAAGGACCACAGCGGCGCCGGCGTTACCTTTGCCATGAAGAACATGTATGGCGTAGTTGACCGCCCGCAGGATCTGCACGCCGGCGGATGCAACCCCGGCGTGGCCGACTTGAATTGCATTCCCGTGATTCGCGAGAAGGTGCACTTCACCATCGGCGATGCCATGAGTTCTGTCTGTGATGGCGGCCCAGGATTCCACCCGGAGCGTCTCTGGTATCCCAATGCGCTCATGATTGGCGAGGATCGCGTCGCCCTCGATCAGATCGCATGGCAAATGATCGAGCGCAAACGCGCCGAGGCGGGACTGAAAACTCTGGAAGCCGCGGGACGTCCTCCGCGCTATATTGCCACCGCCGCCGACGCGGCTCATCATCTGGGCGTGAATGACCCGCAACGCATTCACATGATCGAGATTTGACCGGGAGAATCACCATGGCCGAGGAATCTGAACGGAAACCGGAAGATGCAAAAGGCGCGTCGCATGGCTTGACGCGCCGCGAGGCAATGCTGCAACTGCTCCGTCTCGGCGGAGCGGCGGCGGGCACGGCGGGCGCGGCTGTTTGGCTCAGCGAGCATAGCTTCCGCCCGGTTCCGGCGCGCGCAGAGCAGGCGCGGCGCGATCATCGCATCGCGGCCAAACCGCAGGATGCGCAACTGCCTGTGATGACTGTCGTGCAATTCCCCACGGACCAGAGTCCTTCCGCAGGCGCCCCAGTTGCACAGGTAGGAGAGCCGCGCGCTCTAGTGCAGAAGGCGCTGGAAAACCTGGGCGGCATCGGCCGCTTCATCAGCCGCCAGGACGTGGTGGTCCTGAAGCCCAACATTGCCTGGGACCGCACGCCGGAGCAGGCCGCAAACACCAATCCTGAAGTTGTCGCCGAGATGGTGCGCCAGTGCTGGCAGGCCGGAGCCAAGCGCGTCATTGTTACAGATGTCAGTTGCAACGAACCCCGCCGCTGTTTTCAGCGTTCCGGCATTCAGGCCGCCGCGCGCGCCGCTGGCGCCGAGGTCATTCTGCCCGATCCAGATCTTTTTCGCGAGGTGGATCTGGGCGGCGTGGCGCTGAAGAGCTGGCCCGTTTTTACGCCGTTTCTTGAAGCGGACAAAATTATCAACATGCCCATCGCCAAGCATCACGGACTTACCGGCGTCACCTTGGGCATGAAGAATTGGTACGGGATTCTGGGCGGCCAGCGCAACCGCCTGCACCAGCAGATTCATCAGAGCCTGGCCGACCTGGCCAGCTTCATGCTGCCCACGCTCACGCTTCTCGACTGCTACCGCATCCTGCTGCGCAACGGCCCCACCGGCGGCAACTTGGAAGATGTCGCCATCAAGAAGACCATGGTCGCCAGCACTGATCCCGTTGCCCTGGATGCCTACGTAGCCAAGGCCTACTGGAACCTCGACATCGAGCATATTCCTTACCTGCAGATGGCCGCCGCGCGCGGTTTGGGCACAGTGGATTTCGAGAAGTTGGCGGTCAAGGTTAGCCAGTTGGGCTAGATTCCTTTTCCTGCCTGCAAGTGCCAATGCCCTCTGTCTGCGAAGAACGAAAATCGCAAACAGAGGGCATTTCACATTTCTGTCAAACAAGTGGCCAGGTTCGTCTTCTCACGCCCGGTCGTAGAAACGGAAGAAGAGCGACGGCTTGGAGACAGGCTCGGCGCGCTTCACCAGATCCGCGACCTGTGCGTCGTTTAGCGGCGTGAACTCGCGCGCCAGTTGCACGTTCTCTTCGAGTTGGGCAATCGTATCGCAGCCGATGATGACTGTGCTGACGGGGCGCGACAGGGTGTAGTACATGGCCTCGCGCATGGTCAGCGTGCCCGGCGTGGGCGCCAGCACCATGCCTTCCCAGGAGTGCTTCTGCTGTTCAATCGGCGGTGGGGTCCACGTGGAGAGGATTCGCCCGCGTGCCGGAATCTTCATGCCAATAATCCCCATCTGCTTTTCGACGGCCAGAGGCAAAAGCTCTTGATTGAAGCTATAGTGGTGCGGGTCGGCGGCGTTCATGGCCATCAGAACCGTGTCGAAGGGATGGCGCCGGATGCATTCGATCAACGCGTCGGGCCGGTAGTGCCCGGTGATGCCGAGGTGGCGCACCACCTTCTGCTGTTGCATCTCAAGCAGCGCCTCCATCGCGCCGCCCTTGGCGAAGACCTCATTCACATCGGTGATGGTCCCGATGTCGTGCAACTGCCAGAGGTCCACGTGATCCGTATGGAGCAGTTCGAGCGACTTCTCAATCATGCGCATGGAATCGTCGCGGGTGCGCTCCTTGGTCTTGGTGGCCAGGAAGGCCTCGTTGCGGCGGCGGGCCATCACCCTGCCCACATACTGCTCGCTCCAGCGCTCAGGGCCGCCGTAGATGGACGAGGTGTCGATGTAGTTGACGCCCAGGTCGAGCGCCCGTTCGATGATGGGCACGGCCACGTCGAAGTTGTTCGCGCGTTCGAGCGACGCTTGGCCGCCCAGTGAGAAGATGCCAACTTTGTAGCCGGTTTTGCCCAGGTTGCGCGTCGGCATGGCGTCGGGTGTTCTGGGGTTCGACGGCAGCGCGGGCAAAGACTTCGTTGTTTCGGCCAGCGCCGTTGGAACCAGCAGCGCGGCTGTGATTGCGCCGCTTGTCTTCAGAAATTCACGGCGGCCCTGCTTGCGCGCCGCAGTCCGTAGATTGTCGCTCATGGTAATCTCCTCGCCGATTTGCGTGCCTTGCGAGAACCCATCATAAACCGGCGCGGCTATGGGAGGAAATGAGGTAAATTGCGAGCGAGATCGATGCGCCTTGCGCGCGCTTGCCTGGGCTGGGTATCTTTGTGAAGCGGGTCAAGCAATTCGCAGGAAGAAATTCATGGACGTTCTTAAACGGCTTTTCGAAGAGCATTTCCACTTGCCGGCCGAAGATGTGCGGTCGCTTCAGGGCCAACTTGGCGGCTCGGGGCGCGTCATTGTCCGGCTCACGGGCGGCAAATTCAGCGCCATCGGGATTCTGTCTTCCGTGCAGGAGGAGAATGTCGCATTCCTTGAATTCTCGCGGTACTTTCGCCGCCACGGATTGCCGGTGCCGGAGATTTATGCGGAGGATTTGAGCGAGGGCGCCTACCTGGAGGAAGACCTGGGCGACACGACGCTCTTCGAGTTTCTTGGCGCGCATCGCGACGGTGACGCCATCGCACCCGAGGCGATGGAGGCCTATCGCAAAGTGGTGGCTGCGCTGCCGCGTTTTCAGGTGAAAGCAGCCCGCGATTTGAATTACAGCGTGTGCTATCCGCGCGCGAGCTTCGATCGCCAGTCGATCAACTGGGACCTGAACTATTTCAAGTACTATTTTCTGAAGCTGGCAGGCATTCCTTTCAATGAGCAGGCGCTGGAGGATGATTTCAGCAGCCTGACGGATTTTCTGCTGACCGCCGACCACGATTACTTTCTCTATCGGGATTTTCAATCGCGCAATGTGATGTTGCGCGGCGGGGAGCCGTTTTTCCTGGACTACCAGGGCGGCCGCAAAGGCGCGCTGCAATACGACATCGCGTCGCTGCTCTACGACGGCAAGGCTGATCTGCCACCGGAGATGCGCCAGCAGTTACTCGATCACTATCTCGAATGCCTCGGCAGTTACATCCCTGTGGACCGCGAAGCCTTCATGGATCGCTATTATGCGTATGTTTATGTGCGCATTCTGCAGGCGCTGGGAGCGTATGGCTTCAGGGGATTTTACGAGCGCAAGGCGCATTTCCTTCAGAGCGTGCCATTCGCGATGAAGAACCTCGACTGGCTGGCAGAGAACGTCAAGCTGCCTATCGAACTGCCGGCGCTGATGGACGCGCTGCGGGGCATGTTCGCCTCGAAGAAACTGCAAGGGCTGGCTGACAGCGCGGATAAGTTGACGGTGCGGATTTTCAGCTTCAGCTATCGCCAGCAGATACCTGAAGACGAAACCGGCAACGGCGGCGGATATGTCTTCGACGTTCGCAATCTGCCGAATCCCGGACGCGAGGAACGCTTCAAGCAAATGACCGGCAAGGACGCGGCGGTGATCGACTATCTCAACCAGCAGCCGAGCGTGCATCAGTATCTTGCCAGCGTTCTGGCGCTGGTGGATGCGAGCGTCAAAGTATATGAAAGCCGCGGCTTTACAAACCTCATGGTGTCCTTCGGCTGCACGGGCGGCCAGCACCGCTCGGTCTTTTTTGCCGAGCAACTGGCGAAGCATTTGCGGGCCAACGGAGTGGAAGTGGCCGTCCGGCATATTGAGCAAGAGAAGAGGGAAGTGGAGAAGATGGGCCGATGAAAGCGATGATTCTGGCGGCAGGGCTGGGCACGCGTTTGCGGCCGCTGACGGAGGACCGGCCGAAGGCGCTGGTTACAGTGGCTGGACGAACGCTGCTGGAGATTGCGCTCGCGCGGCTGCGCTCCTTCGGCGTCGGCGAGGTGATTGTCAACGCACATCATTTTGCGGAGATGATCGTCGATTACTTGAAGGCCAACGATAACTTTGGCATGAGAATTGAAGTTTCCCGCGAAGAGGAGTTACTGGATACCGGCGGCGGGTTGAAGCAGGCCGCGCACTTTTTTCTGGAGGACGGCGGCGGCTTGCAGGAGCCGTTCATTCTGCACAACGTCGATGTCATCAGCAACATCGACCTGGCGGGCATCGTGCGCTTTCACACGGAGCACAACGCCCTCGCCACCCTGGCCGTTCAGCAGCGGGAGACTTCGCGGTATCTGCTCTTCGACGAGCAGGGACAACTCTCCGGCCGCCGGGCCGGACAAGATGGCGAGGCTGAAATGGCGCGGCCTGCCGCAAAGACGGAGGCGCTGGCCTTTTCAGGCATCCACGTTCTCTCTCCCCAAATCTTCGCGAAGATGGAAGCGACAGGCGCGTTTTCCATCATTCCGGCCTATCTGCGTTTGGCTGCCCAGGGAGAAAAGATTCTCGCCTTTCACGCGGATGGCTGCTATTGGCGCGATCTGGGCCGCCCGGAGAGCATCGCGCAAGCCGCGGAGGACCTGAGCGATGGAAAGTTTTCTGTTGCTTGATGGAACAGGGCTTATCGTCTCCCGGGCACCCAGCCTCTGAACAGCCGCTTGACATTTGTATATATTCAAAGTTCAATATGTATATATAGAGGAGTGAATATGTCCGTACCCCTGACCTCCATTCGATTGGATACAAAACTGGCCGATCAAGCCGTGCGCGCCCTGGGCGCAAAGTCGCGGACCGAAGCCGTGCACATCGCGCTCGAGGAAATTGTCCGGCTGAATGGCTTCAAGAAGCTGATGAAGGTGCATGAAGGCAAGCTGGCTTTCGCCAACTACGATAAATGAAATGGTGATTTTCGACAGTTCGATTCTTGTCGATGACCTTCGCACCGGCTGTCATAGCCAGCGCATCGCTGCGCTTGACGATCTGGTGCGCTTCTCCGCGGTCGTCCTTGCGGAGCTTTGGCGCGGCGCCACAACGCCGGCCGAGCAAGCCTTTCTTCGCGCACTGGAGCGGAACTACCCTCTCTTCACGCCGACGGAGAAGAATTGGCTGGAATCGGGGATGATTTTGGCCAAGATCCAGACGGACCGGGGCTACGAGCCGCGCAAGCTGCGCGATCTTCACTTCGATGTGCTGATAGCGTTGACCGCGCGCAGTTGCGGAGCGAAACTCATCACCTCGAATCGCGGGGATTTCGAATTGATTCGCAAGTACCGGGATTTCGAGTTGGAAGTCTGGTAGCCACCTGCGCTACCTGCGGTGGGGCCAGCGGCCTTCGGCGTAGCGGGTCATTTTTCATGGCTTCCCATATCCGAGAATCCGGTTTTGGGGCATCCGGCTGCCGGCCTATGTTTTGTCAGCATCCTCATCAGTCAGTTCATCTTCGTCTTCGGGATCGTAGTCTTCGCATGTGTCACGCTGATCGCAGCCTGCGCAATCGCCGGGTTCGCAGATTTCCTCTTCCGGGGCCAGCTCATCGCCTTCGCCGCTGACGGTCATGGATTGCACAGAGTCGGAATCCATGCGGTAGGAAGAGCGATCGATATTCTGCGAGGCGATCTGAAGGGCGTAGAGGAGCAGGCCGGTGTGGCGGGCATCGAGGCGGGAGCTGAGGCAGCCAGCCATGATCTGGGAGATGGCTACCTGGATGGAGGCCGCATCCTCGAGCATGGGGAGATTGACGTCATCCCAAATGGAGTTCTTTGCCTTGGCCATGGTATGCACGCGTGCGTGGAAATAACAGTAAGCCGACTCGCTGAGAGCCGGGGACTTGCATCGCTGTCCGTTGGTCTTGATGTGACGGCATAGCTTGTACATCGTGTACCCCCCCACCCCTATTTTGTAAACAAAATCCTTGTTTTCATGAGCTTACGGGCAGGGTTGCGCCGTAAAATCGTCAAAACAAAGGAGTTACCCGCAAAATCGTCCAGGATAAGGAGTTACGGACCTGGATCACGAGTTACGCGTACGATTTGAGGGAAACTCCTGAGGATTATTGTGCGACGGGAGAGGGAAATAATACGCAAAGCAGGGGTCAGGGATCAGGGATCAGAGGTCAGAGATCACGGGGCAGTGGTCAGGGAACTAGGGGCAGAGGAGTGGCGCGGAAGTTTTCGCGCCGGCCCTACAAGACGGCGCGGGCATTTATGGGTATGCACACCCCGGGTTCCGCTTCGCTTCACTCGGGGCTACTTTCGCCTGCTCCCTCCGGGAGGCACCTGCGGTGCGGCTGGGAGCGCTTCGCGGATGCGGTTCGTGGTCTCCCAGGTCCCAGAAGCGGGATCTGGGAGCACCCAGCTTATGGCGAGTTGAGATTCTGGGACGCGAGCCGCCTGGCTTCTTTCTGGCGGTTAGTTTTGCTCAGCTTTGAGGCCGGGGCTGGAAGAACATGGATTGAAGACGGTAAGAAAACGACTAGTTCTCTGACCGGATCATTTCGTACCTTGCGGGCTCGTGGTCTCCCACCCTTTCGCCAGTAAGAAGGCGAAAGGATGGGGCACGGAGAATGGTACAACTTCAATCGGCCAGAGCCCTAGAGCGGAACCAGAGTTACTGTGCCCTTATAAGTTTCACAAAGGTCGTCGCTCCCTATTGGCCGCGTCGGCTTAAGCGCTTCGGTTTCGGGATGCATTAACTCTGGTTCCGCTCTGACCGCCGCGATAGCAGGCCGCCTGAAACTTGCCCGAATGCACAACAACCGGAGTTTTCTGACACCCCTTGGAGATCAAAGTGAGTAAATACTATTTCGTCGGAAGCGGGATCGCATCTCTGGCCGGCGCGGCCTATCTGATTCACGATGGCAATATCAACGGCGCTGACATCGTAATCTTCGAGGAATTAAAAGAGTTTGGCGGTTCCTTCGACGCACATGGGTCACCGCGGGACGGCTATTTCATGAGCGGCAGCCGGATGTTTGAACACAAGTACAATGCCACCTTCGATCTGTTCTCGTTTATCCCCTCGGCGAGTGATCCGAACATGCCGGTGAAGCAGGAGACCGATCTGGCCGAGAAGGAGGCATTGTGGCATAACCGGGCCCGGCTGGTGAATGGGGAAGGAAAGATCATAGACTTTCATAAACTCGGCTTCAGCGAGAAGGAACGTATTGACCTGCTAGCGCTGATGGTTAAACCGGAGAAGGCGCTTGATTCAAAGCGCATTACGGACTGCTTTGACGCCGACTTCTTTCATACGAACTTCTGGTTTGAGTGGTGTACTCTGTTCGCGTTCGAAAGCTGGCATAGCGCGATCGAGTTCAGGCGATATCTGCTGAGATTTGTTCATCACTTCTCGACGATCGATACCCAGGAAAACATATTCAGAACGCACTATAACCAGTACGACTCGATGGCTGTCCCGCTGGTCAACTGGCTTCGGGATAAGGGAGTAGAGTTTCGTCTGGAGACGCGCGTGACTAACCTGGGCTTCAAAACCGCGGGTAAAGAAATCACCGTGAATTCGATCCATTATGCCGCATCTGGAACCGAAGGCGAGATTGCGGTTGAGAAGGGTGATCTGGTCTTCGTCACCAATGGTTCCATGACGGCCGATAAGTCTTTCGGATCGATGACCCAAGCGCCGCAGATCGAGCGCGGAAAGCGAAGCGGAGCGTGGCGGCTGTGGGAAACGATTGCGGCGGGGCGTCCGGAATTCGGCAACCCGGCAACATTCGATAGCCACGTCGGCGAATCCTTATGGGAGTCGTTCACGGTGACAATGAACGATCCAACATTCTTGCAACTGATGCAGCAGTTCAGTGGGAGCGAAGCGGGCAAGGGCGGTTTGATTACCTTCAAGGACTCGAACTGGCTTCTGACCGTGTCTATGTTTCACCAGCCCTTCTATCCGGATCAGCCGAAGGACGTGTTTGTCTGGTGGGGTTACGGCTTGTACCACGACCGGGTTGGCCAGTATGTCAAGAAGACCATGGCGGAGTGCTCCGGGAAAGAGATTCTCGAAGAGGTTCTGGGGCATCTGAGGTTCGACGAGCAGAAGGAAAAAATATTGGCGACAGCGAACGTGATTCCCTGTGTGATGCCTTACATCACAAGTCAGTTTCTGGTGAGAAAGGGCGGGGACCGGCCCGATGTGGTGCCCAAGGGCTCGACGAACCTTGCCTTCCTCGGCCAGTTTGCCGAGCAGCCCGACGACGTTGTCTTTACGGTGGAATACTCGGTTCGATCAGCGCAGGCGGCCGTGTATTCCCTGCTGAAACTGGATAAGAAACCTTCTTCGTTCTACAAGGGACAGCACGATCCGCGCGTGCTCTTCACGGCCTTGGAGACATTGCACAGGTAATTTATGGGCAGCTCAAATCTGAGTTTTCAGACCTGGGCCCAGTTTATGGCGAGTTGAAACTCTGGAACGCGGGGCACCCGCCAGGAACAGGGGGCAGGGGAGTTTCGCGGAAGTTTTCGCGCCGGCCCTACGGGACGGCGAGGGGATTTTTGGGCATGCAGACCCCGGGTTCCGCTTCGCTCCACCCGGGGCTACTTTCGCCTGCTCCCTCCGGGAGGCACCTGCGGTGCGGCTGGGAGCGCTTCGCGCATGAGGTTCGTGGTGTCCCACCCTTCGCAAAGTACGCGAAGGATGGGGCGCCCGGCAGCTTGACCAAAGCTAACGGCGGCTGGAGCCTTCCCTAAATTGTGTATATGTGATATATACAAAATATGGCGACGGGCGATCCGCTTGGCGAGTGTGTCGGATTCGATTGGGATGAATCGAACACTGTCAAAAACTGGGAGCGCCATAGGGTAACGCCAGAGGAGGCCGAGGAGGTCTTCTTCTACGAGCCATTGGTGGTGCGCGGCGACGTTGGGCACTCGTCGCGCGAAAAACGCTACCGGGCAATCGGGCGCACCTCGCGCGGACGGCTGCTCTTTGTCGCCTACACGATCCGGCGCAAGTTGATCCGGGTGATCTCGGTCCGCGATATGAATCGAAGGGAAGCTGAGGAGTACAGACGGCATGAAGAAGGTTCCTGAGTTCAAGAACGAGGATGAAGAGTTTGAGTTCTGGTCCACGGCGGACTCGACCGAATACGTCGATTGGTCGCAGGCCAAGCGGGTGAAGCTCGTCAAACTCAAGCCCACATTGCGCACCATCTCCGTGCGGCTGCCCGTGGCCATGGTCGAAGATTTGAAGATACTGGCCAACCAGCGCGACGTTCCCTACCAATCGCTGCTCAAGGTGTTTTTGTCCGAACGGCTGGAACGGGAGAAGATGCGGCGGCTGGCGGTATAGGCTGGACACGCGAAACGGGCCACGCGGCATGAAGCTGCGTGGCCCGTTCGTTTTGACTTAGAGAAGAATTAGTCGCCGGAGACGGTCTCGGCTTCTTTCTCTTCCTCTTCAACCGGCTGGGCGGGGGCGATGTCGCCGAGCTTGACGATGTTGGGATCCTCGCCGAGGATGTGCTGGCGATAGAGGCGGGCCATCTGGGCGTCGTTGGAGTCATCCTTCAACTTGGCGTCGCGGGCGCGGGCCTTCTCCTGGCCGGCGGTCTTGGCAATGCCCAGATCGTCGAGCGTGTGGTTGGCTTCGGCGTTGACGTCGGCGTCGTTCAGCACCAGGTCATTGGAGCCCTCGGGCAGATCGACCTTCTTGCCGCCGGCGAAGATCTGGTGGCGGCCGTGCTCCTCATACCACTTGTTGAGGCTGGCCGTCATGTGTCTCTTCTCGACGATGTTGCGCCAGCCGATGCCGGTGTTATAGGCGCAGAAGCTGATTTCGCCTTCCTGCGTGGCATAGGGAATGGTGCACTGCTCGGTGCGGCGGAAGTCGTATGTCCAGAGATCCTGGAACCACATGCCGGCGATGAACAGGAAGTTCCAGCGGTCGGCGCGGCGCTTCTTGATGTCGTCCAGAGTGCGGTCGCCCTTGACGCTGCCGTAATTATGGCCGGTGGCGCCGAAGGTCTTGTCCATCTTCTTGAGCATGTCCACGATGCGGAAGTGGCTGGGCGACTTGAAGGGATCGTAGTTGCGCAGGAGAGCCAGCGCGAAGCCGATGCAGGAGAGAACCTTGCCGCGGCCAGCGTCGTTCACCTTGGTCAGATCCCGGGAGACGTTGTCCATATTGAGGAAGGCGGTAACCGGGGCGGCTTCCTTGGTTTCCTTGTCGATCATCAGAGCCATGCCGACGCCGCAGTTGGGGTGACAGCCGCAGTTGAGCTGGCCCCACTTGGCGCGGGGACCGTGAATCAGGTCGGCCCAGTCGGTGAAGATGCTCATGAAGCTGATGGGGAACCAGTCGCGGGCCGGCTCGCCGAAGCCCATCTGGTCCTTGATGTCGTGGGCCATCTGGCTGAGCGTGTAGCGCTCGGCGTGGCGGCGCTCATCGGTGATTTCGTCGTCGCGGCCGGTAAAGCTGACGGGCTGGAAGCTGAGGAAGCTGATCTTCTTGGGGTTGTCGAGGGCGAACTGGATGATGCGGCCCACCTGCTCGTTGTTGATGCCGTTGATGATGGTGGTCACCGGAACGATGTCCACGCCGGCTTCGTGCAGGTTGTTGATGGCCTGCACCTTCACATCAAACAGGTTGCTGATGTTGCGATGGGAGTTGGCGGCGTTGCCGATGCCGTCGAACTGGAGGTAGACATAGCGCAAGCCAGCCTTGGCAGCGGCGGCGCAGAGCTCCTTGCTCTTGGAGAACTCGATGCCGTTGGAGGCAGCCTGAACGCTGTTGAAGCCCACCTTGCGGGCGTAGGCGATGGCGTCGATGAAGAAGGGCGACAGGGTCGGCTCGCCGCCGGAGAACTGGACGCTCATCTGACGGCGGGGCTTGACGGTCATGGCGTCGTCGAGCAGGGTCTTGATCTGCTCCCAGCTCAGCTCATGGACGAAGCCCACCTGATTGGCATCGGCGAAGCAGGGATCGCACATCATGTTGCAGCGGTTGGTCAGGTCGATGGTGAGCACCGCGCCGCGGCCGTGGGTGAGGGTGGAAGTGCCGTGGTTGTGGAGCTTTGGATCGCAGTTGGCGCGGATGTCGCGGCCAGGGAAGGCATCTTCAATGTGCTTGCTGAAGGCCGGGTCGGTGGACAGGATGTCTTCAAAGTGGCCGTGCTTGGGGCAATCCTTCACCATGAGGATTTTGCCGTCGCGCTCGATGATCTGGGCCTTGATTTCGCCCACTTTTTCGGTGCGCAGAACTTCATAGGGTAGCTTGCCGTCGAGAATCTGCTTGCGAGCCTCCAGAACGCACTTGGGGCAAAGCGAGTCAGTGGTGCGGGGCCAGCCCAGGGGCGGCTTTTCCTTTTCCCAGCTCTTCAGCAGGGGCTTGTCGCTCCAGTCAGGCGTGAAGGCCGGGTTGGGGCTGATGCTGTTCAGCCGGTCAAATACCGCCCACGCTCCCTTGGCCGCATATACGACGGCTTTTTCGGCACACTTCATTGCTTTCGACATGATTCGTGCAATCTCCTCAAATAAATTGATCGCCAGAGGCGGTCTACCACCCCAGCGGCGAAAACTGTCGCTGGGGACTCCGGTATCTCTTGCCCGGCCAGACTCACTGGAATCCCATAAGGTGAAGGGATTCAGGAACATAAAAATCCATCTCTAGGGTAACCTGGGTTTCCGGTCAAGCCAAAGACGATACAGTGAATGGCGGAATAATCGGCTGAATGGCAATTTGAGGGCGGGGAACGGGAGGCTGGACGGCAGAAGACGGAAGCCAATGCGGCGGACGCCCGGGCAGGAACCGGACTGCCGTATTGACGATTGCGGCACCTTTGGGGCGATGGCGATTGACGCGGCGTGGTGGGCATCGGAGACTGAGGTAGGGATTGGCTGCCAATGGTCCCGTGCGCGAGGCGCCTGCTATGAGTTCCTATCCACCACCACCGCCTTTTCCTCCACAGGGTCCGCCTCCGGGCGGCGTAGGCCGCAGGATCGAAGAGGCCGTTGAACTGATCGAGATGGAAGTGCGCCACACCGTCAATTACGTGAATGACGCGGTGGTTCCGCAGGTCCGCAGAGAATCGATCTCGGCCCTGCGCACGGTGGCGGACAAGCTGAAAGAGTTGGCCGACCGCTTCGACAAAGACAGGACGCCACGCCCTTGATGAGCTCACGCCAGCCTGGGGTTGCGCTTTCCCACCCTTGCGACGGAAAAAAATCGCAAGGATGGGGTACGGTACAGTTGTGGAATTGGCTGGGCGGCTGGGCCGGGCTGGCTGTTTTGCTGCTGGTTCTGTCCGGCTGCGGGCACAAGAAAGCCGTTGCCCCGCTGCCCGCGCCAGAAGCTGCTCCGCCGGCGGCTCAGAGTGAGGTTCAAAATCCAACCGTGCCTGGCCGCAAGCCGTCGCCGGCGCACATCGCTCCCACGCCAGCGCCGCCGGGCGGGGTCAGCGACGAGGACTTGGACTTTGTAAAAACGCACAAGCCTATCCTGACTCAGGAGGGGCTTGCCACCTGGTATACAGCGCCTTACAAGGGCCGCAAAAGCGCCAACGGACAGGTCTTCAGCGATCACGCGCTGACGGCGGCGCATCGCACGCTGCCCATGGGCTCGCTTATCGTTGTCACCAACCTGAAGACCGGCCAGTCCTCCGCCATGCGCGTCACCGATCGCGGCCCGTTTGTGGAAGACAGGCTGATCGATCTGACCATCGCTTCGGCCAAGGCCACGGGCATCTACTGGACCGGCTCGGCGCGCGTCCGCGTGGACGTTTACCGGACACCGAAGCCCATCGCAACCGGCGGCCGCTGGTGCGTGCAGATCGGCGCTTTCACCAGCGAGCGCAAGGCCAAAAAGCTCAAGGCACAGCTTCTGAACAAGTATCCCGATGCCAACGTGATTGAGTTTCCAGGAGAAGACAGCTACTGGGTGCGCATCCGTCCGCAGGGCGACAACCGCGCGCAGGCCGAGTCGATTGCCCGCAAACTGCGTCCCGCCGAGGGTGAGGCTTACTTGACGCGGCTGGACTGATCTTGGACGCTGAGAGATGGTTCTGAGAGGAGTGGGTTGGTTTCGGCATTCCAGTTATCCGCCCGGAGCTTTCAAGACGGCTTTCGGTTAGCGCGTTGGCGATTTGGCGTAAATCCAAAATCGATTCCTGGCGACATGGGCGTTTGTAAGGATTTATCCAGCAACCCCCAATCAAATCTCAGATTCCCTGCAATCTCTCCGTTAGCAACGAATCGTTCAGGCTCTTTGAGGGAGATGCTCATTTCCGATTCGACCATCAGGCCTTGTCTGCAAATGCGAATGGAACAAATTTGGCTTCGCACAGGGAACCTCGCCCCGGATCGGGCGGTCGACACAGCGGTGTACAGCGCCGCGGATGACCGGGCCCGAAGGCAGCACTCCAGCGAGTGCTTTCGGCGCACTTGCCGAAATCGCATCACAATTTTCTGCCGGCTGTAACTTTTGCTTTCCTGGTCCATACTATAACCGGCAACCCGAATGACCGACTTTGAAGCCCTCTACATGCACTATTCCAAGGATATCTTCCGCTTTGCGCTCTACCTTTGCGGCAATCATGCGGATGCGGAAGATATCGCGTCGGAGACGTTCGCGCTGGCATGGAACGCGGTTGGACGAATCCGAGCCGGCACGGCAAAGTCGTATCTCTTCGCGATTGCGCGAAATCGCTATCTCGAAAGATTGCGCCGCGGGGCCAGGCAAGAGGAACTTGACGAGGCGGTTCCGGACCCCAGAGCAAATCCTTACGCGGATGCGGAACGCCGCGCCGAACTGGACTGTGTACTTGCGGCGCTCCAGCAGTTGCCGGAAGTCGATCGCACGGTTCTGCTATTGCGGGTACAGGAAGAGATGTCGTACCAGGAGATAGCCGAGGCGGTTCAATTGCCGCTCTCCGTGGTCAAGGTCAAGATTCACCGGGCGCGGTTGAAGCTAGCGCAATGGCGCGCGGCTCAGGAGACAAAACGATGAGAATAACTCAAAGCGTGGTCATGGATTTATTGCCGGTATACCTGGCCGGTGAGGCCAGCCCGGACACGATCGAACTGGTCGAGGAATTTATGCGGCAATATCCGGAAGTTGCCGGCGCAGTTGAAGCGCAGAAGCGCGAGTTCGGCAGTCAGCAGGAGTTGCTAAAGACTACCTACGCGCCCTCCGCCGACCATGAATTGAGAACCCTGGCCCAAACGAGATTGCTGATGGAGCGCCAGAAGTGGTTGATGGCGATGGCGCTGATGCTGACCGCTTTCCCTTTTTCCTTTGCATGCGACGACCGCCATCTCCTCTTCATGATTGTGCGTGACCAGCCCATGCTGGCAGTCGCCACGTGGCTTGGTGCCGCGATTCTGTGGACCCTATACTTCGTCGCGCGCCGCAGGCTGCGCACGGCCGGGCTTTAACAACGCTCCGAACAAATCGACTTTTCAAGCGATGCTCGCTTTAGCACTTGAGGGAGCGTTCGCCCAACAACAGAACTTGCTTGCAGATTTTTCACGGAAAGGAAGCTCCATGACCGAAGCCAACGTTGCAAAAGACTCGTTGATCGTGGACCGCCTCAGCGCTCGGTTGGGCGACTTTCAGTTGCATGAAATCTCATTCAAACTCGAGCCGGGTCAGGTGACTGCCTTGCTCGGCCATAACGGCGCCGGCAAGACGACCACCCTCCGCTTGATTATGGGAATCGTTCGCAAGGACTCAGGCCTGGTCAGCCTGGGCAGTTTCGATCACCAGTTGGATGAAAAGGAGTTCAAGCGGAGAATTGGCTTTGTTCAGGAGGAGAGCTTCTTCTACAGCGGGATGACCATCGCCGAGTTGGTCGCCTTTGTGTCGAGTTTCTATTGTGACTGGAATGAGGATCTATCGCAGCGATTGCTCCAGATGCTCGACCTTCCCAGGGACAAGAAGCTCGGTCAGTTATCGAAAGGGATGCGGACAAAAGTCGGTCTCGTCGTGGCGCTCTCGCATCAGCCGAGCGTCCTTCTTCTCGACGAACCAACCTCAGGTCTCGACCCCCGCGCCAAGGTTGAAGCACTCAGGCTGCTTCAACGTGTCGCCCATGACGATGCGACGGCGGTGCTCTTCTCTACGCACAACCTGCATGAAGTGGATCAGATCGCCGACCAGGTCATCATCGTCGACCGCGGCCGCGTCCTGGCCAATGAAGGCCTCTCCAACCTTCGCAGTCAAAACGCGAAATCCTGGAACCTGGAGCAATACTACCTGGAGTTGGTGTCATGAACATTCTTCGTCTCATCGCAAAAGACGTGCGCCTGCAGAGTTACTTCTTCTTGCCGCTTGTCATGCTGGAAGTTGCCGGCTATCTCGCCTATGCTCTGCAAATGCCCTCCCACATGCCCGGCGTCGCCTTCGGACTTTTGCATGGGGTTGCGCTCATTGGGGATTTTCTGATCTGTTTCCGCACCATGATTGCAGAGGAAAAGAACCGCGCGCTGATGTTTATCAAGACGCTTCCGGTTTCTACCGCGGAGATTGTCGTCGCCAAGTTTGCGGTCAACTTCCTGCTTGTGGGCCTGAATACCGGCATCCTGCTGGCTCTATGGGGTGGCGGCCGCGCCCTCGGGCTGATCGAAGTTGCGCCTCACCTGACAAGCCAACTCGTGGCGGCCGGCCTCACCTATCATTGTCTCAGTAACACCTTCTTCCTCATGATCTCGCTGCTATTCAGTTCGGAGCGCGCGGTGTGGGTGCCGTTTCCAGCCCTCTTCTTGATAATGTCTGTAATTGTTAACTTCGACCGCATTGAGATCGCGCTCAATATGGAGGCTTTTGTAGCCCTGCTGCGGCGCGACAATCAGTTGTTCCTCGTGCTGCTGTGGATCATCATCTATGGGTCTGTGGCGGCCTGCTGCCGGATTCTGCAGTATAAGAGGGTCTTCGCCTGACCCCGTTGTTTGGCGGTTAGTGCATTGGCGATTTTGCACCCATCCAGAGTCTCTCGTGATATAAATCGCCAAGCCTTCCGTTAATCTTGGAGGTAGATGTATAGAACTCGGCAAGTTTAGAGGGAGATCATGACTTCGATTGAACCATTTACCCCCACGTTTTCGTCCGACCAGTGGGAAGACTTGCGTGCCCGTATCAAACGAACGCGCTGGCCCGATGAGATTCGGGAGTCCGATTGGGGCGACGAGCTTCAATTTCTGAAGGATCTTTGCCGGTATTGGAGCGAAGACTTTGATTGGCAAAAGCAGATCGATCGGCTTTCCCGATTTCCCCATTATCGCTTCCAATCAGATCAAGGAAAGATCCATTGTCTGCATGTCAAAGGGAGAGGACCTGCTGCGATTCCGCTGATCATGACGCACGGCTGGCCCGGGTCGTTTCTCGAAATGCTGGAAATGATTCCGCTCCTCACGAATCCGGCGGAACATGGCTTAGCTGCCAACATCTCATTCGATTTAGTCGTCCCCTCGTTGCCTGGTTTCGGCTTCTCCGATCGCCCCCAGATCGAAGGCGTGAACTCGTTCCGCGTGGCCGAGATTTGGGTAGAGTTGATGCGAGCACTGGGCTATGACCGCTTTGCCGCGCAGGGCGGGGACCTTGGTGCCGGCGTCAGCACCGCTTTGGGCTTACGCCACAGTGAGCATCTCATCGGAGTCCACCTTAACTACATCCCAGGCTCCTACAAACCTTATCTGGCTCCGGGAACTGAGATCACCGCTGCAGAACGACATTTCCAAGCCGAGGCGGCCAGATGGTATGACGAGAACGGTGCTTACGCACACCTGCAGGGTGCAAGGCCGCAGACTCCTGCCTATGCGTTGAATGACTCCCCCGTTGGCCTGGCGGCTTGGATCCTTGAGAAGTTTCGGGAGTGGTCCGATTGTGGAGGGGATATCTACAGCAGCTTTTCGAGAGATGCTCTCCTCGCAAAGGTTACGCTTTACTGGATGACACAGACGATTTCTTCCTCATTCCGCATGTATCGCGAGGGACGCCGAAGTCCTCTTCATTTTTCATCGACCGACTATGTTCCGACGCCGTGTGCAATCACATGCTTTCCGAAGGAGATTATGATGCCTCCCCGGAGTTGGGTTGAACGAGGTTACAACGTCACTCGATGGACAACCATGCCAAAGGGCGGCCACTTCGCGGCGGCTGAGGAACCGGAACTACTTGCCTCTGACCTTCAGGCATTCTTCGGCAGCCTACGCACCTGAGAACTTAAGTGAATTGCTTATCCTCTAAATCACTTCCAGAAGGTTCGGGGGCATCTGGTACAGGGGGCCTCACAAGCCAGAGTGCGGAAGCAACAAACCGTGAATGCCGGCCCTGCTTTTATTGTTCTTGGCGCGAGACACTCGCGATATCTCCATCGATAAGAGTCACCTTATGGGTTTCCGCTTTGACCAGCGAACGTCCGTACCGGGCGAATCCGCATCACTAAGGCCCAGAGGTTGCCTCCAGCTTTGGGTCAGTAAACAATCCCTTTGCTGGCACACTATGAAGCCGCGGGTCGCGATCGGTTCCGATGTATTCTCCCAGGAAATCCAGCAGAACCTGAACTTTGGGGGTCAACCGCGCCGGCCCGGAGAAGAGAGCGCAGAGCGAAATCAGCTCTGGGCTCCAATGAGGCAATATAGGCATCAGTCTATTGCGCGTGTCGGGGCGCTTGGCCATGTAGAGCGGCAGTATGGCGATGCCGAGTCCACCGAGGGCGAGATCCAGATGAACAACCGGATCGCTGACAACTACCTTGAAGACTATATTCGGAGCCGCGACCTTCGAACCCCGGCTCAACTTCCAGGTTCCTGAACCTATGCACGTGTGCGCTTCGAGTTCGTCGGGAGTGACCGGGTTGCCGCGCGCCGTAATGTAATCCGAGCTGGTGAAGAGCCCTCGCTTCGTTCCTGGATATGGGCGAACCCGGCGTACGGAATCCCGGGGCGCTCGCACTTTGAAGAACACGTCCACATCTTCTCCCGGCTCCCGATCCCATCCGGAGGCGTATGGTTCGATTTCTACGCTCAAGTCTGGGTACCGCCCCAGAAACTCTTTTAACAATGGCGCAAAGATGAGACGCGCCATGGTGATGGGACAAGCAATCTTGATGAGCCCGCTTGGCCGTTCGCGATGGGTCTCCAATAGCTCGCTTCCATCCCGCAAGGTTCGCAGCGCTCGCCTGCAGATCTGCATATACTCTTTGCCGAAGTCGGTCATGACGAGCCCACGCGGACTTCGCTGTACGAGCAGAACGTCCAAGTGTTTTTCAAGACGGGTCAATGCGCGGCTAACCGTTGACGTGGGAAGGTTCAGCTTTCTGGCAGCAGCCGTCAGCGTGCCTTCCTGGCCGATAGCAACAAAAGTGCGAACGTCATTGAGATCGGGTATTTCCACGGAACCTCCCGGTCATGAGCCGGGCGCTCGGCCTGCGTGCGCTCGCCGCGCGCGCTCGGCCAGTCAAGCCGCATTGCCAATTTTACTTCGGTATTGCGGTAGCGCAACACGGATTTGCCTGGATCGTGGGCTCATCACCGTCCTGGTGCGCATCTCTTATAGCGAACCCAAGTGGTGCGGAACTGCACTGCAGTTTCGAACACAAGACAAGAAGGCGAAGGAGGCGAAATGAAGATTCTAGTAACAGGCGGAACAGGCAATGTAGGCGGCACGGTGGTCTCGGAACTGCTCAAGCGTGGCGCAGAGGTGCGGGTATTGGCTCGCAAGCAGCCGGAAGCAGGCAAGCTGTCGGCGGGAGTGGAAGTTGCCATCGGCGATCTGCTCGATCCGGTCTCCGTGGAACAGGCAATGCAAGGGGTCGATAAGCTTTTCCTGCTGAATGCCGTCGTTACCGACGAATTAACCCAAGCCTTGATCGCTTATGGCATCGCAAAGCGGGTGGGATTGAAGCACGTGACCTATCTGTCGGTCTTCAAGGTAGACCAATTCCGCGATGTGCCGCACTTTGCTTCCAAGTTGGCCGTCGAGGGCGCGCTACGCGAGTTTGGTGTTCCGTATACCATTCTGCGGCCTGGTTACTACATTCAAAACGACGCCACCTTGAAGGACGCTCTTTTAGGCGCAGGAGTCTACCCGATGCCGATCGGCACTGCGGGAATCGCAGCTGCGGACGTTCGCGACATCGCCGAAGCCGCTGCGATCTCCCTCACCGAAGAAGGCCACAATGGCCAGACCTATGATATCGTCGCGCCTGCGATGATCAGCGGCCCCGGCAACGCCGCTCTGTGGAGCAAGTTGATGGACAAAGTGATCAAGTACACTGGGCACAATTTCGATCAATGGGAGCGAGGCATGCGCTCAAGGATGCCGAGTTGGAGCGCCTACGATCTTCGCATGATGTTCCAGGGCTACTTCGACCGCGGGTTCGAGTCGACCGAAACTGAGGTTGCACGCCTTACGAAGCTCCTCGGCCACACGCCGCGCAGTTACGAGGACTTCGCAACTCAAACTGCGGCAATGTGGAAAGCGTAACCCTCTGGAATCCTGAAGCGATCTGGGCTAAGCGACCATCGGGAAGTGCTATCGGCAAGGTCGTCTTCACACTCGGGGCATCCTGAACTCTGTTTCGGGTGAAGTTCATTCGTAAGACTAGCCGGGAGTACAAGGAGAAATCACATGTCTAAGACAACATTCGAGTTCGCTCCACTTCCTGCCGACGATCTCAGTCGTGGCTTGGCCCTTGCCCAACTGGATAGTCCGGCAGCACGACATATCGGCTTGGTCGGAGACACCTATACCATCACCGTAGCCGGGAAGGACACCAACGGTCGATTCTGTGTGATCGACATGCACGTGCCGCCAGGGGGCGGGCCACCTCCACATCGTCACGATTTCGAAGAGACCTTCATCCTGCTCGACGGTGAGATGCAGGTAACATTCCGGGGCCAGAAGTCCACACTGCAAGCTGGAGATACGGTCAATGTTCCGTCCAACGCTCCACACCAGTTCCATAACGCTTCCTCCAAACCAGTCCGAATGATCTGCATCTGTTCCCCAGCCGGGAACGATGAATTCTTCATCGAAGTCGGCGTGCCCGTGGCGACGCGCACAACTCCGCCTCCCCGGCTCGACGGGGAGCAGATGGTTGAATTTCTCAAGAAGGTAAAGGCGATTGCCCCGAAGTACCGCACCGAACTGCTGGATAAAGCGTAAGCAAGGGGGTAAAGCCACAGCGAACGCCGATGTGTTCTATGCGACCACCAAAGATCGATCACAAAGGAGAGGATAGCCGCGAATGACGATGACTTTCCACAAGGAGTATCCAGCGGATCAGGGCCTAGGGCTCGCGTCGTTCTCGGAGGCCCGCGCCAGTGCTTGCGTGTCGATGTACTCCCGGATCTTCGTCAGCTTGCCGTTTCGAACGACAATGTCGAAGACCCAGTGGTCCTCAAACGTCTTATTCGTAGCTTTGATCTTCCCCGTAGCGAAGCCGACGATAAGAACCCGGTCTCCCTGCGCTATAAACTCGGGAGGCTCCGGGTACGAAGTTTCCACCGTCTCGTTAGCCTTCTGAAGTAGATTCTCCAATCCCGCATGCCCGCGGTGCGTGCCGGCCAGCGGCCAGTCCTCGCCCGGAACGATCCACTCAATATCTTCGGCAGACAACGCCAGCAGACCTTGCCGATTGCGGCTGCTGAGTGCCGCAAGGAAATTCTTCACAATCTGGACATTCTCTTCGATGCTCATCGAAATCTCTCCTTTTCCCTTACATGAAGTGTGTCGATCGAATCGGACGTTTTGGAATCCTTCTACTCGGGCAAATCACACGGCCGCAGAGCGATTACTGTTCTTTCTTGAATAAATCCTGGAAGATGAGAAGACCCCAAGCGCGGCCGCGTGCGTGCACCAGCGCGCCACCCTCGTTGAACTTTCCCAGCTTGACGGGTGCGAACCCAAGTTTTTTGGCCAAATCCGCCACGGGAGCGATAGCGTCCTCGTCGTCGCTCGACAAGAAGACGACCCGGTGGCCGCCCTCAACGATCGGGTCGGTAGCCAGTATGGCCGCACCCAGGTGATTAAACCCCTTCACCAACTTGGCGCCGGTGAACGACTTCGCAACGAATGCGGAGGATGGAAGACCGTCCAGTTCCTCAGGTGGGATTGGAAACGAGTTCATCGCGTCGATGATCGTCTTGCCTTTCCAGCTCGGCAGGGCCTTCGCAATCTCGCGATGTTCCCCGAACGGAACCGCCAGGATGATTGTGTCGGCCTCGAGTGCATTCCGCAGCGACTTGGCGATGACCGTGGCTCCAATCTCTCGAGCCTGCGGTGCTAACTCCTCGGGCTTCCGGCGGCTAGCGACGGTGACTTCAATGTTCTTGCGAGCGAAGGCGTGGGCGAGAGCCTGACCGATCTTACCGAATCCTACAATTGCATAACTCATCATGTTTCTCCGATCCCGTGTTGGAACTAAAGGTGTGAGAAGAGTGATGCCAGGACTGGCGTAGTTGGAGCGCAAGCCCCGGAACCATGCCGAGGTTAGACCTGCGCCATGCCCCCATCGACGGCGAGATCCACGCCGGTGATATATGAACTTTCATCGGAGGCGAGGAACGTGACGGCAGCCGCGATTTCCTCTGGCTTGCCCCTTCGACCCATTGGAATCTGCGAGGTGAATTGGGCGACGGCTTGCTCGGCCTGTTCAGCGGTAAGGCCCGTCGTCGTCGCTAAGGCTGGGGTATCGATTGCTCCGGGGCTCATCGCATTCACGCGGATCTTGCGGTCTTTCAGCTCCATAGTCCAGCCACGCGCGAAGTTGCGCACAGCCGCCTTACTCGCGGCGTAGGCGGTAAACCCTGGGAGCCCCATCACGTTCGAAACAGAAGAGTTCAGGATAATTGAGCCTCCGTCTTTGAAGAGGGGAAGGGCCTTCTGTACCGTAAAGAACATTCCCTTCACGTTTACGTCGAAGGTCTGGTCAAAATGGGACTCAGTAGCCACCGCGAGCGGTGCGATTGTACCCGCGCCCGCATTCGCGAAGAGAATGTCTATGTGACCATGTTTCTCTTTCACGACGGCATAGAGCCGGTCCAGATCTTCCAAGCGCGACACATCGCCCACGACCGTCGTAACGTTTCTCTTGATGAAGGCAGCAGCCTCCTTCAGCTCTTTTTCTCGTCGCCCAGTGATCACGACGTGTGCACCTTCTTCCACGAAGCGCTTGGCTGTGGCCAAGCCAATTCCGCTGCTTCCGCCTGTGATAACCGCAATTTTTCCCGCCAATTTTTGTCCAAGATGATTACTCATATGTTTTCTCCCTTTTGTTTTTCGTTGTTTTTTCTGTCGAGTTTACGGCCAGGCTTAGTGCGTCAGATTTGCGCCAGGCCGCCGTCGACAGCGAGCTCGCTAGCAGTCATGAAACTGCTGTCGTCCGACGCGAGAAAAGCAGCCGCCGCCCCGATCTCCGCCGGATCGGCCATGCGCTGGAGCGGAGTCATCGCGGCGTAGACCTTCTGGCCCTCTTCGCCCAGGGCTACCTTTGCGAGTTCGGTCGCCGTCGGCCCGGGCGACAGCACGTTTACCCTGATGCCGGTGCCCTTCAGGTCCTCCGCCCAGGTGCGCGCGAGGTTGCGCACTGCCGCCTTGCTCGCGCTGTAGACGCTCATGGTCGGGGCGCCCGTGGTGCCGGCGCTCGAACCCGTCAAAATGATCGAACCGCCCTTGCCCATCAGAGGCAGCGCCTTCTGGACCGTGAAGATCGTACCCTTCACATTGGTGTCGAAGGTCTCGTCAATGTGCTCGGCGGTAATCTTGCCGAGCGGAAGCGGGCTTCCCGCCCCGGCATTGGCGAAGACGATGTCGAGGGTTCCGCGCTCGGCCTTCACCGCAGCGTAGAGTCGGTCGAGGTCGGCCAGATCGGAGACAGAGCCCTTCACTGCGCGGGCATTGGGTCCGAGGGCGGCCACAGCGGCGTCAAGCGCTTCCTGCCGGCGGCCGAAGATGAAGACGAAGGCGCCTTCCTCGATGAAGCGTTTTGCTGCGGCGCGGCCGATGCCGGTAGCCCCACCCGTGATGACTGCAACCTTACCTTGAAGCTTTCCCATAATTACTCCCTTTGGTAGATCTGTAGAATTCAGTACAGTAGTTTGGAGTTCTTTGGCGGTGGTCGAGAACTGCTCGGGAGTCCCAATCTTTTGTCTATTCGTCCAAAAAATGTTGTTGAACCGAGCTGTTTTGCACCTTTTGATTGAGCTGGGACGCGCGGCTCGAGGAAAAGGAGTGTGGGAGTTGTGACGCTGGAAGGGAGGAGAATGTCCGTCAAGGCCTCTTCTACCTGATGCTGCGCTTATCCGACAAGCGAAGCTGCGCAGTTTCGTACAGTCCTCACAGAACACTATGGCTTTCGAGAGCAGATGGAGGCTAGGTTGGACCCGATAACAGTCATCTTCAGAACGATGCACGTAACCGCTTTCGGTCTGCACAGGCTCGAAGCCACCGCCCCGTGGGGCGTAAAACAGGAAAAGCAGACCGAAGAAAAAGTCACGCCTGCCGACAAAAAGATGTCACCCACAGATTTGGCGCACTTCGCCATGCTTTCGCGCGGCAACTGCTGGCTGAGTGTCGAAGGCGTTCCGGACCCGATTCCACTCACCGGTGGTGACTGCTTTTTGCTGGCCCGGGGGACTTTGATTGTTTTGCGCGACAGCCCACGAACACGTCCGAAGTGGAGTTTCCACGAGATCGGGGCCAAAGCCAACAATAATGTCGCTCATTATGGAGGTGGTGGCGCACCAACGACAATCGTCTGTGGGTCCTTGAGTTTTGATCGCGCCAGCCTCAAGCCGATCACGCAGTTATTGCCGAACTTCATTCTGATTAAGGCCGATCAGGCACGCACGCTTGCTCTTCACAACACAATGCAAGCGCTGGCATCAGAAATGGCAGAACAGGCGCCGGGATCTGAAGTAGTCGCGACTCGGCTGGCCGAGGCTCTGTTTATCCAAGTGCTCCGGGCGCATATCGCGTCGGGACCGGAACGCAACAAAGGATGGCTTCGTGCGATTTTCGATCCTCAAATGGGCACTGCCCTGAGTGCCATTCACGATAGTGTGAATACACCTTGGACAGTCGAATCTCTGGCCGAAGCGGCGGGCATGTCTCGCTCCGCATTCGCAGTGCGTTTTAAAGAGCTACTCGGACAAACACCACTAGAATACGTAACCGAGTGGCGGATGCAGAAGGCGATACTGTTACTCGAACAGCGTGACAAAAAGCTCATCGACGTCGCTCGGGAGGTCGGTTACGAGTCCGACGCTGCGTTCAGTAAGGCGTTCAAGCGAGTTGTTGGAGCCAACCCTGGTGAATACCTCAAACGTGGTATTTGAAGACCAGGGTCATGTCGGAATGGGCGGAGGATTTTTGAAACGGAGGATTCTACTTGAGCCTACTATGGCGTCTGTCGCATATCGTGCGAAGGTCGAAGAGCGGTATCAGCCCTTCACACTCATCGAGCCTTCCGACAATCCTTCATTGGCACGTGGTTACCGACACGCTCTTATGTGCAGCAGAGAAAGAAATGGATCGCAATGAAACCTACTATCCCTGCAAAGCCGCCCGCAAGTCCGTATGCCCAAAATCATCGCCCTTGTAGAGCAGGGGTTCGCGCTTGTCGCGGGCCAGGGCATAGGTGAAGCAGTCACCGAAGTTCAGCCCAGCTGGGCTGCCGCTGCCTTTGCCAAAGTCGCGGTAGGCCTGCCGGGCAATCTTCGCCTGCTCAGCCGTCACCGGCTCGATGACGATTTTGAATCTCTCGATCAATTCATCAAATTCGCGGCTCAAAGTCGGATTTCTCCACCCATCCACCACAATTGATGATTCGAGATAGTTCGCTGCGGAAATGCGGGAGGAGGTTGCGGCGTCCAGCGCTTTCGAGAGCGCATGCCACTCCGGCTCCCGCTTGAGAATGGCAATGAGGGCTGACGAGTCCACGATCATTTCGGCAACCCCGTTTCGTCGTCATAGAGTTCGTCCATCACTTCTTTGGAAGTCCGTCCGTCGTTCATCAGCGGCGCGGTGATGGCCGTGATTCGTTCGAGCCACCCCAGGCGGCTTTCGCCCTTGGATGCCTTCTCTCGCTCCAGCTTCTCCTGAACGGCTTGAGAAACTGCAACAACCAGGCTGACGCCTTTGAGAGCAGCCAGTTCCCGAACCATGCGTGTGGTTTCCTCGTTCTTGATGTTGATGGCCACGGGTTTCCACCTTTCCACCATTTGCTTCCACCATTCTACCATTTTTCCGCCCGGTTTACCCACGAAAACCCGGCAGCCTTTCCAATACCGCGCCCCGATGGCCTAATCTAGACGCATGAGCGATTCCACAGAGAAAACGCCGGCGGCACAGGACAAAATCTTCGACCTTTTAGTGGTGGGTTCCGGACCCACAGGACTCTCTTGCGCCATCGAGGCGCAAAAGGCCGGTTTGCGGGCCGTGGTGGTGGACAAGGGCTGCATCTGCAACTCGCTCTTCCACTACCCCGCGCACATGACCTTCTTCACCACGCCGGAGCTGCTGGAAATCGGCGGCATTCCCTTTCCCTGCTCCAATACCAAGCCGACGCGCGACGAGGCGCTCCACTATTACCGGCAGGTGGCGGCCTACTATCACCTGGACGTGCGCCAGTACCTGCGCGTCGAGCGGGTCACAGGCGCGGACGGCGCCTTTACGGCGCACACGATGGACCGCTTCGCCCGGCCCGGCGAGATTCATGCCCGCAAGCTGGCCATCGCCTCCGGCTACTACGACCTGCCCAACTACATGCAAATTCCCGGCGAGAACCTCAGCAAGGTCTTTCACTACTACGACGATCCCCACCCATACTTTGATATGGATGTGGTGGTCATCGGCGGCAAGAACTCTGCGGCCATTGCGGCGCTGGAACTGTGGCGCAGCGGCGCGCGGGTTACGCTGGTGCACCGCGACGCCGGGATGCATCAGCACGTGAAGTACTGGATCAAGCCGGACATCGAAAACCGCATCAAGGCCGGCGAGATCAAGGCGCACTTCAATTCGCGCGTGGTCGAAATCACGCCGGACTCGGTAATCATCGAGACCCCGCAAGGCCGTGAGACCCTGAAGAACGACTTTGTCTTCGCCATGACCGGCTACCATCCCGACTTCGATTTTCTGCAATCTCTGGGCGTGCGCTTCGAGAGCAAGGACCGGCTCCCGGTTTGCAACAAGCAGACGCTACAGAGTAATGTGGCCGGCATTTATCTTGCCGGTGTGGTTGTGGCCGGCGCGCGCACCAATGAGATTGTCATTGAGAATGGCCGTATGCACGGGTGCCAGATTGCCAAAGCGATTGTGGGGCAAACTAAGGACGGGTGCGGCAAGAGTTCGCAGGACGAACAGTTGCCGTAGCCTTGCAGCCCATGCAACTCAGTACAGCTTCAAGCGCGGCCTGAGCAGGCTGAGCGGATCGAGAAGCTCAGGATGGCTGCTCGGCGTGTGGGCCATGCAGTGGCGTTGCGCCGGAGTCGCATAGGAGCGGGTCACGTGCAGCCGGTCCATCACCACGTAGCGGGTGCGCAGGCCGTCCACGGTCGCGGGCAGTTGGGCGGGAAGACGATTCCGATCCACGTAAATGACCAGCACCGCTTCCTTCGGGTTGTCCAGGCTCTGACCCACGCCCACGCCGAAGAAAGCAGGAGTCTTCCGCATCAGGCCGACTGCTGCCTGATTCTTGACGGCGACAGCCTGCGCCAATGCTGAGGACGGCAGGCTGACCGAGCCTGCCTCCAGCGGAGCCTGCGGCGCAGAGCCCCAGGCCACCGCGCGCGCCGTGGTGGGAACAGCCTGCGTGCGCACGCCGTCCACCGTAGCCGGCACGTTGACTGTCCGGTTTTCGTCCGTGTAGAGAATCACAGCGGCCTCGCCGGGGTGGTCGCTGCTTTTGCTGGCCGCTACGCCCAGGATGCCAGCCGAAGAACTCACCAACATGCGGGCCTGCGCCAGAGCCTGCTGGGCGCGCGCCGTTTCCGCATAGCTCAGCGCGCGGCCCTGCGCTGCGGCGATGGTGTTGTTGCCGTAGCTCAGGCAACTGACCGCATGGTCAGCCGTGCCTACAAAGGTGTAGCTCGTCCCTCCGCCCACCTGCGCGCTCAGCTCATTCAGCACATCGTAGGCCGGACTTGCTACACCCTGGCTCACACCGGAGCTGTCCGTTCCGCCCGCGAAGTAAAGCCCGACCGGCTCGGCATTCCCGGCGTCCACCACCAGCGCGCCAGAGTCGCCCGCGTCGCTGAACTGATTGCCGCTAACCCCGATCTGGTGAGTGAAGGTCTTGCTCAGGTAGTGCCGCGTCTCCGCGCAATCGAAGTAATAATCGACCGTCACGTCCAAATCGACAACCGAAACGCCGCCGCAGGTCAGGCCGGTCGTCCTTCCGCTCTTGGCCACCTTCTGATCAAGCCATGCGCCCTCGCCCTTGCCGCCGGTCGAGGAAATGCCCGGCGCCGCGGCGGTCAGTGCGCCGTCGGCCCGCTTGCCGCCCAGCTCCATGATTCTGCCGGCCGGGTCCACGGCGCGCGAAGTCACCTGGGCAATGGCCGCGTCCGCATTGGTCAGCTTTGAGCGCAGCGGCAGCCAGCCCGTCAGCGAAGCCACCGGCTCAACGCCCGCGCCGTCTCCCAGCGGTGAGCAATTGTTGTCGATCAGCCCCGGCTGCACAATGGTGTCGCCCACATTGGCATGGTCGCTTCTGGCCAGCACGTGATTGTTGCTCAGCAGGTACTGGCGCTTGCTGGCGTCCTCAATCAGCGCGCCCAGCGTGCCGCTGCAGCAGTCCACAATCTGGTTGCCCCGCGTGTCGTAGTCGCTGTTGTTGCCGCCCGAGCTGCCCAGCAGCATCGAAGCCGTCAACTGTCCCTGGTGGCTGGCCGGGTTGCTTGTGACACCGGCGGCATTCACCAGCACCACCGTAGAGGTTCTGGACGAACTGCCGGTGACCGAAGCCACGACATACGTTGTGCCAGTCGACTGCACCAAGGCTGGCGCTGTGTAGGTAACCGAGCAGGAGGTAAAGGCTTGGCTCTCGCGCTGGCAACTGGCCGCGCTCAGCGAGCCCTGCCCGCCGCTTTGCCCAGTGGCCGAATCCGCCAGCGTAAAGTGGATGCCGGTGGCGCCGCCCGCCTCGGCCAGAATGCCGGTGATGGTGACGCTGCCATTAGCGCCCAGGGCGGCGTTTTCAGGTGTGAGCGGCTGCAAAAATCCCGGCGTCACGCTCAGCACCGCGCTGGCCCGTATGTCGGGGTCCGCCTCCAGAGTTGCAGTCACCACCACCTCGGCCCGGTCCGCGGTCAGAAAACTCGGCGGAGTGTATTGGCCGCTCGAGTTGATGCTTCCCGGCCCGCTCACCGCGTCTCCGCCAAAAACCGACCAGGTGACCTTCGCCGCGCCGCTGCTGGCAAGCGTGGCCGTGAACTGGTGAACCAGTCCGCCCTGCGCGTTGGCCGCATTGCAGCCGGTACAGTTGGTGTCGATGGAGCCGGCGCCAGGAGTGATTGCAAAAACTGAATTCGAGGACTTGGCCGTGACCAGACCGCCGCATCCGGCTGCCAGCAACAGCGCCGGAGCCAGAAGCAACGGGAAATGCCTGAAGAAGTGTCTCCGCACGGTCACAATCCTTACGCCTATGTATCGTATATTGTATCGACTTCGGATGGAGACGAAAGAAAGCAGACGGGCCTGCGCGAGCAGCTTTGCAGATTGCATGACTATACCTGTTCAGGTATAGTCAACTTGTGGATACCTCCGAAATGCCGCTTTTCTGGCAAAGGAGATACGAGATGGCAAATCGCGTTCTTAACGGTACCGAAATCGAAGCCAGCTCTGGCAATGTTTTTTCTGACCTTGGCTTGCCTGAAGCCGAGCAGCTCAAAATCAAGTCCGGTCTGGTCATTGAAATCACTCGCGCCGTGCGGCGGCTGGGTTTGACTCAGGAGGAAGCCGGTCGCAGGATGGGGATTTCGCAGGCAAAGGTATCCGGCCTCATGCGCGGCGATTTCTCTAACCTGTCCGAACGCAAGTTGATGGAGTGTCTGAATCGACTCGGCTATGACATTGAAATCAAGTTGAGCCCAGCCTCCGATTCCGTTGGGCACCGAACATTGGCCGTTGCATGAACGAACTCTGCGCGTCCAGCCTGCGCTGCGGGGTCTCATTCCGCAACCCCCATGGAATCAATTCAATAAAGCGCACTCAACCATGCGTGCGGCGATGTTTTTCCCGTGCTCCGCAAGCCTTCTTTTCATCCCTGCGGCGCACGGCAAGGGTAAAGTCGTAAAATAGAAATAGGATTCAAAAAAATACACCAATGGAGGAACATATGGCAAGTGTCTTAGAGGCCACACAGGTTGTCCCGGGCAGAGATGCGAAAAAAGAGGAGGCCAAGCGTTTGGCCGAAGATACGCGCACCAAGCGGGCGCGGCAAATGCAGGGGTTGAATTTGCAGCGAGAGAACATTCTTTCGCAAAGAACTTCTCAGCCGGCGCGCCGCGTCGCTCTGGAAGCCGCCCTGGCCCAGATTGACGGTCAGCTCGCGCAGCTCGGGTAAGGCTGCCTTCCGCCCGGCCGGTCAGGCCTCGCGGTGAAACAGCAGGGAATTGGCTTGCTGCACTGGGGTCAGCAGCACCCTTGCTATATTTACATGCTCCGGCCGGCTCGCCGCCCAGACGATGACCTCGGCCACATCTTCCGCATTCAGCGGCTGAATATTCTTGTACACGCTGGCGGCTCGCTCTTGGTCGCCATGGAAGCGCACCAGGCTGAAATCGGTCATGACCATGCCGGGATCTACCGTCGTCACGCGGATCGGCGTGCCCAGCACGTCCTGGCGCAGACCGTCGTTGATGGCCCGTTCGGCGGCCTTCGTGGCGCAGTAAACCGCGCCTCCTGGGTAGGTCAGCTCCCCGGCCGTTGAGCCCAGATTGATCACGTGTCCGCGGCTCCGCTCCACCATCCCCGGCACGACGGCCCGAGTCACGTAGAGCAGCCCCTTCACGTTGGTGTCGATCATCTCTTCCCAGTCTTCAGTCTTTCCCTGGTAGAGCTTCTCCAGCCCGCGGCTGAGTCCGGCGTTGTTGACCAGAATGTCGATTGCCGCCCACTCCGCGGGCAGCGCGTCGATGGCCTTCTGAACGGCCTTGCGGTCGCGCACATCCAGGCTGATCGTGTGTACCGCTTCGGCTCCGCGCTCCGTGACCGCCGCAGCCACCTTGGCCAGCTTGTCTTCGCGGCGGGCAGCCAGCAGCAGGCGCGCTCCTTCAGCCGCGAAAGCCAGCGCCGTGGCCGCGCCAATGCCCGACGAGGCCCCGGTGACGAGAACGATTCTTCCCTTGAGTTTCATGCTTCGATTCTATAGCGAAACCACAGTAGGTGTACCTCGGAAGCACGCAACCCAAGTGGCTTTTTCATCATGAAAAAGCCACTCTGAATACTCTTGGCAAGGTTACGTTTACTGTGGTTTTGCTCTGGAACCTATCCATACATTGAGGAAGGATTGTAGCGCTGGCCTCCCGGCCGGCTGTTGCGTGGACCTCCCGGTCCACGCTGCATTCAAAGGGACCTCTGAATAAGTCGATGTTTTGAAGGGTACGGGCTTTAGAGCTTTTTCACATATAGTGTGATGTCATGGGTGTCCCACCCTCGCCACGTTTTTGTTCTTGTGGCTAGGGTGGGATAGCACGATCCCTGCATTACAGAAACTGTGAAAACGCTTTAGCCCGTACATAAAACCCGCAAAATCAGCGGGGCATTTCAGGCTGCGGAAAAACTCATCCGCGGAGGCTCGAAGCGTCAGGGCACGAATGGTAGGTCAGGGCTTCAGCCCATACTGCCGTAAGTCTTGGGAATGAATGGCGGGCTTAACAGGCTGCGGAAAAACTCATCCGCGGAGGCAAGAAGCGTCAGGGCACGAATGGTAGGTCAGGGCTTCAGCCCATACTGCCGTAAGTCATTGGGAATAAATGGCGGGCTTAACAGGCTGCGGAAAAACTCATCCGCAGAGGCAAGAAGCGTCAGGGCCCGACTTCAGTCGTGCCGTAAGTTGCTTAAATTCATTGCGGGCTTTAGCCCCTGAGGGACGTTTTTCGCACTTCTCGCTTGGAAGCCGGGTGCCCCATCCATTTCACACTCTTTGCGAAATGGGTGGGAAACCACAAAAGTCCATGCGAGCGAAAAGCGAGCCATTGGCCCCACCGCAGGTGGTTTGCAGATGATTTCCACTCAGCAGCGCATCATGAACATAGGAAGGGAGTGCGCTCCAGCCGCCCCACACC
>Ga0224530_1000195_pt1 | contig 42557 bp, 36 predicted proteins | sample CBST75metaG_FD_179873 | JGI IMG/M metagenome (GOLD analysis project Ga0224530, IMG submission 179873) | Peat soil microbial communities from Stordalen Mire, Sweden - C.B.S.T75 | ecosystem: Environmental > Terrestrial > Soil > Wetlands > Peat | place: Sweden: Norrbotten County, Stordalen Mire...
CGCCCGGGAAGAAAATCCTTGATCTTCTCCCATTGCAATTCACTCAATTCATAGCGACTAGGCGGCATACACATACTTCAACAGACAACTACCTGGCTGCAAAGTGTATATGTCGATACGGCCTAGGGCATTTTTTTCTGATGGTATAGAGGAAGAAGCATTCCCTCAGGCGCTAAATACTACAGTTGTACTTGCCCCAATCGGCCTTGATCCGGGCCTGAAGGCCGCGCTCTTCGGGCCTGTTTCAGGGGGTTACCCCCCCCCTGCTCCCTCCGGAATTTCCGATCTACAACTGTAGTAAAAACAGGCTGCGGAAAAACACACGGGGTCGGATGGAATTAGCGGTAAGCACCCCGCAGGGGCTGAAGCCCACGTTAATTTGATTGCAGTTACGGCACGACTGAAGTCGTGCCCTGTTACAAAACATAAGTTTTTCGGTAGAGAGCGGAGTTTTTCCGCAGCCTGTGAAGCCCTGCAGATTTTGCGGTCTTTACAGCACGGCTGAACTCAAGTCGTGCCCTGTTACAAAGCGCGAATTTTTTGACTACAAACAGGGTTTTCCCGCAGCCTGTGAAGCCCACGTCGATTTTGCCGCACTTATGGCACGCGACCCAGAGGGTATCCCGGTCGCGCCCTGACGCTTGTGGTCTCTTTTGAGAGTTTTTGCGCAGCCTGTGAAGGCCGCGCAAACTGGCCGTCGTCCAAGGGGGGTCAAGCCCCTGCTCCCTCCGGAATCTTCTATTCGCAACGGTTGTACAGGGGGCCTGGCAGCGCTCTACTCAACGACTTCGATGCCCCGCCAGAAGGCGACATAGCCCTTGATCTTGCGCGCGGCGGGCTTGGGGTCGGGATAGTACCAGGCTGCGTCGGGGTTATCCTCCCCGTCGATCATCACGCTCATGTAGCGTGCCTGCCCTTTCCAGGGACAGGTGGAGGTGGTGGAGCTGGGGCGAAAATATTCGCGCTTGAGGCTGGACTCAGGAAAGTAGACGTTTCCCTCGACCGTCTCCGTGGTGTCGCTTTCGGCAATGACTCTGCCGTTCCAGACTGCTCGTGCCATAGGTTTTCCCGTTGAGATCCGTTTTGGGGCCTTATCCAGCTCCGAAGCGGGGCCGGATAAGGCGACGGATACGACACTACCAGAGATTAGAGCGGTTCCACAATTCACATGCCCTTCACAGCATCCTGCAAGGAGGCATTTTCTTCAGGAAAATGCCACTTGAGGACATTGGTTTCTGGACACAGCAATGGTGAAACCGCTGGGTCTACAGGGCGAGTCTCTGGAATGCCGGGAAACGGGAAAAGCCTACTCGGCTGCGGCGATGGCGTCGATATGCACGCTTTTTTTGTCGGTATCGGCGGTTGCGGTAATGATCACATGGTCACCGTAGAAGTCCTTGACGGCATCGGGGTTGTCGATGGCCCAGACGGCCTTCTTTTCCTCGTCCACAAAGACCGGTGCCATGCCCATGCCGCCATCAAGGCACTTTTTGACGCAGGCCTTGCCGGAACCGGCATGTTTGGCTCCGCACATGGAGTCGGAGATCCAGCCGTTGATTTTGGCGGCGTCGGCAGCGTGGGCGGCTACGGACGCGAAAGACGCTACAGCGATCAGCAATGCGAGGGTACGTTTCATTTCAACCTCCAGGGGAAGGGGAAGTCTCGATCAGCTTTCATGATGCACGCGGGGTGCGATTCCGGCAAGTTAATTTGTCGGCGGCGGTCCCGCGGAAGGGTTGAAAATTTCGATGCCGCCAGATTGAACGGCCGATTTTTCAACCCGGCAAAGGACCGGCAGGCGCAACAACCGGGCTGCCTATTTGGCGGCCAGGCGCTTGCTGCGGGCTTCCATGTTTTTCTGAGCGATTTCGTAGCGCTGGGCGGCCGCGGAGAACCGGGTTACCAATTCGGAAGTCTTGGCCAGGAAGCCAGGGTTTTTTTCGCGGATTTCTTTCAGGAGGGGCGCAAACTTGGCCAGCAGGAAAAAGCCCTCGCCGTTGCTGTCGACAAACAGCTCCGCGGAAACCGCGCCATGGACCACCATGGCCGCCGCCATCTCCCAATAGCTGAGCACCTGGCGCAGGAAAGCATTGTGCGGGTCGGCAGGGTTGGAAGCCACGGCGAAATACTCGTCGGCCGTGGCCGGCCAGAACTCGCCGCCCACCCAGGCACGCGCCTGGCGCATCACCGCTTCGGTGCGCAATTCATAGAGCTTAAGAATGATTTCGGCATCGGCAGGGGTTGCGAGCATCCGTTCCATCATGGGTTTCTCCGCTGCCCCATAGTAACGGATTCAGCCGGGGAGCGCAGGAAGATGATGGCCGTGTGGCGCAACCGCGGGGGAGAAAAGGCGCGCTTTGCGCGGCGCTTTCACCCGTGTTGAACCGACTCGGGCAGGGAGCCACCCGAGTCGATCGAACGCGTGCAGTCTAGTTTCCAGGGGGATGAATTCCCCTGCTCCCCCGCAAATGATCTCTGCAACTGTCGTACTAGGCCGTTGTGTCGACCAGGCTTCCAGTGCCCTGGCCATTCTGCACCAGGTAGCTGGCCAGCGCCTGCAATGCGCTCTGGGTGCTTCCAGAACTGAGCGACGTGGACATCTTGTCGATCAGGGTGTCGAGTGCGCTGCTGGTCTGGCTGATGGAAGTGCCGGTGGCGCCCTCCGCGTTCAGATCCGTCTTCAGGTTGGTGAGATCCGATTGGGCCGCCGTGCTATTGCCCGAAGTCAGATCCTTGAGAAGCGAAGTAACGTCTTTGGCGAAACTGCTGGAGGAACTTGTCGAAGCCTGCTGCGCCAGAGTGGACTCCTCGGTGGCCAGATCTTTTTTGAGAGTGGCCAAGTCGGACTTGGCGGAGGAAACGTCGCCGGAAGCCAGAGCTTTGAGAAGGGCAACCATATCCTTCGTAAGCGTGCTCAGCGAATTGTCGGAAGTGCTGGTTGTGCTGGACACCGTGCTTGCAGTGCTTGCCGTAACAGCGGTGGTGGAACTGGCGGAACTGGTTTGACTGGCGCTCGTGAGGGCTGCTTCAAGAGCGCTTTCCAAAAGAGATGAAGACGAAATAGCGGAAACGGACATTGAGGCCTCTTTCAGACGCATTGAACCTGCGTCTGGCGAATTAGACGAATTGTTTGGATGGAGTTGTTCAGTGGGCCTTCGATTTTTCCATGATGCTCACAAAAAAATTGACCAGAACAAAATGCACTCTTGAGGAAAAGCCTGGAGGCAATCTTTTTTCGCCCCAAAGAACAAAGTCCCCGGTGAGCTGAAACCGCTCGCCGGGGGACTTTGCCATCGCGTGCATGCTGCGCTGCTTTACGCCGGCTGCAGCGCCTTTTTGCCGCTCTTCTCCTCGGGCTTCTCGACGACCGGCCCGTGGGTTTCTGCGGTGGGCGGCGGGGGAGCATCGCCGATGCGCTTGGAGTAGGTGCAAACCACGGCGCCCTCCACCGGCTCGGCTGCCTTTTTGGCCCGCTTCTTGGGAGCTGCGTCTTCTTCCACAACCTTCTTCTTGTTCGGGCACTCGAGGAAGATTCCCGCCTTGAGGGTCTTCTCCACCAGGTAAGGGCTTCCGCACTCCGGGCACTTTTTGGCGACCGGCTTGTAGTTGGAGGTGAAGTCGCACTTCGGGTAATTCGTACAGCCCCAGAAGATGTTGCCGCGGCGCGCCTTGCGTTCGGCCAGGTCACCCACGCCGCACTTGGGGCACTTCATGCCTTCAATCAGGTTCTGCTTGACGTACTTGCACTTGGGATACCCGGAGCAGGAAACGAACTCGCCATAGGTTCCCTGGCGGAGCACCAGCGGCTTGCCGCACAGCGGGCAGTCTTCGCCGGTAGGCACCGGCGGCTTCTGCTGCTGCTTCTGGCTGAGCTTGCGGATGGTTTTGCAAGGCGGGTCTTCGCTGTAGCCCGGGCACGACATAAACATGCCGAAGGGGCCGCGCCGGAGCACCATGACCCGGCCGCAGTTTTCGCAGTACTCGTCGGTCTCGCCGGCTTCCTGCGCTTCGGGCGTATTCATGTCGGGCTTGGCGGCGGTGTTTTCCTTGGTGAAGGTGCAACTGTTTTTGTCTTTTTTGTTGTAGGCCGAACAGGCAAAGAAGCTGCCGAACTTGCCCCACTTCAAGAGCAGCGGCGAGCCGCACAGGTCGCACTTTTCGTCCGTCACCTGCTCCATGCGCTTGATGTCTTCCATCTTGTCGCCGGCGTCCTTGAGCTCATCCTCAAAATGGTCGTAGAAGCCGTTGAGCAGGGTGGTCCACTTCTCCTTGCCTGCTTCGATGTCGTCCAGCTCTTCTTCCAGCTTGGCGGTGTAGGCAGTGTCGAAGATGTAAGGGAAGTTCTTAACCAGCAGGTCGCAGACCACCACGCCGATCTCGGTGGGATAGAAGCGGCCGCGCGAGCCGCCGTGCTTGACGACGTATTCGCGATCCTGGATGGTGCTGATGATAGACGCATAGGTGGAGGGACGGCCGATGCCGCGCTCTTCCAGTTCCTTGACCAGCGAAGCTTCGTTGTAGCGCGGGGGCGGCTGGGTGAAGTGCTGCTCGTCCTGGAGGTTTTCAAACTCCAGATTCTTGACGTTGTCCAAGTTGGGCAGTTTGTTACCCGACTCGTCGTCCTCGTCCTTCTTCTCCTCGGTCACCTCATAGACCTTGAGGAAGCCGTCAAAGCGCTGCACGGAACCACTGACGCGGAAGTCATAGGTTTTGCCGGTCTTCGAGGAGGCGGCGGCAATTTTGGCCGTGGTTACGTCAAAGACCGCCGGGGTCATTTGCGAGGCCACAAAGCGCTGCCAGATCAGCTTGTAGAGCTTGAGCTGCTCCTCGGTCAGGTAGCCGGCAATGGACTCCGGAGTCCGCGCTGCATCGGTGGGACGAATCGCTTCGTGCGCGTCTTGGGCGGCCTTTTTGCCTTTGTAGACGTTGGGTTCCTTGGGCAGGTACTTGGACCCCAACTCTTTGCCGACCCACTCGCGCGCCGCGGCAACCGCCTCGGGGGCGATGCGGGGCGAATCGGTACGCATGTAGGTGATGAGGCCGACCGGGCCCTCGGCTCCGATGTCAATGCCCTCATAGAGCCGCTGGGCCACGCCCATGGTGCGGCGCACGTTGAAGCCGAGCTTGCTGGAGGCATCGCGCTGCAACTGGCTGGTGATGAACGGCGCCAGCGGCCGGCGCTGCTGTTCCCGGGATTGCACTGAAGCCAGCGACCACTTGGCCTTTTCGAGGGCCGCCGTGACTTCTTTCATCGACTTTTCATCGGGAAGCGCATTGGAGAGGTACTGGGCTTTGCCGTCCTTGTCCTGACCGTTGGAAACGCGGGCAGGCTCGCCGTCGATGCCGATGAAGCGCGCCTTGAGCTGCTTGTCGGCCTGCTTTTCGGGATGCAGGAGGGCGTCCAGCGTCCAGTACTCGACCGGCTGGAAGGAGCTGACTTCCCTCTCCCGCTCGACGATGAGGCGCACGGCCACGGTCTGCACGCGTCCGGCGGAAAGGCCGCGGCGCACCTTGTCCCAGAGCAGCGGCGAGATCTGGTAGCCGACGAGGCGATCCAAGACACGGCGCGTCTGCTGCGCGTCGACCAGGTCTTGATCGACGGCGCGCGGGTGCTTGAAGGCTTCCTGCACGGCCTTCTTGGTGATTTCGTTGAAGGTGACGCGCTGGATCTTCTTGCGCTCTTTGGCCGAGGTTCCCAGCTGAATGGCCAGATGCGCCGCGATGGCTTCGCCCTCGCGGTCAGGATCGGGCGCCAGGTAGATTTCGTCGGCCTTGGCAGCCAGCTTTTTGAGCTGGTCCACGACCTTCTCTTTGCCGGGCGACACGATCAGCGTCGGCTCGAAGGTGCGGTGTTCCAGTTCCACGCCAATATCTTTTTTGGGCAGGTCCATGATGTGGCCGACCGATGCCCGCACGTCGAAGCCCTTGCCAAGATACTTCTCGATCGTCTTCGCCTTGGCGGGAGATTCGACGATCACCAGTGATTTGCTCATTGCCATCCTTAATACCAAGACCACTCTACCCTGTCCGGCCTGTTTGACTCGGAAATGGGGTTTTTCGTTTTGTACGCGACGGTCCGGATTTTGCTTGCGGAATGGTCTGCTTTCCCCGTCCGGGAAAAAGCACCCGCAAAAGTTGGACGCTACCACGGAACACCGTTGCATTTCCACTCGGGGAGGGACTTTGTTCGTCTTTTGTCCCATTTCCGGGTGGGCGAAATGGGCAAAAATCATGGCTTAACTCCATCCGATTGAGGGCGAAGAGCAGCCAAGCAAAATAAAATTTGCACTACAGAGGCAAGAAGTAGTAAATATTACCCCAAGACGAGCGGAGTCGAATCATGCCCGATGTTCAAAAAATCAGCATCGCCCTGACCGGGGAGCAAATTGTCGCTCTCAAGGCCGCCGTGGAAACCGGAGAATACGCCACCACCAGCGAAATCGTCCGCGAGGCGATCCGGGACTGGCAGTTCAAGCGCGAATTGCGCCAGGAAGACTTGAGACGCCTGCGCCAACTTTGGGACGAGGGCAAGGCCAGCGGAGCCGCCACGACCGTGGATTTTGAAGCTGCGCGGCGCGAGGCGCGGCAGCGGTTGGAAGATAACGCAAAGCAGCAATTCTAAATGGACCTCATCATCGGTCATCCGATGAGCAGCCCATCGGTTTGCTCCCGTAGGGAGCCATCGAAAATAGCCCAGGGCAAGCGTAGCGCAGCCCTGGGTAAGAGACAAAAGGAATGTTATCGCCCCGGAGGGTCGGATCGAACTCGTGCGCTACGGAGTGCTGAATTCAGCGACTGTACTGGGTTTTCACACCGCCCCTCCGGGGCGGGAATCCTTCGCTCGAACGCTTCCCCAGGGTTTCACCCTGGGCTATTTTCGTCTTCTCCCTCCGGGAGAAACTGCGCTGAATGCCTCGCTATTCCCCTATATAGAATTGCTGAACGCAAAGGAACCCGCTTGACGCTGTTTCGTCTATAAACGAAGATGTGCCCATATATGAGGACGAATCGTGAAAAACAGAACCCACGACGAAGCCATAGCGGAACTTTTCAAGCAGGACCCCGCCTACGCGGTGGAGATGCTGAACAGCATTCTCGAAGACGGCGAACAGGGCGAACTGCTGATTGCCCTGCGCCAGATGACCAAAGCCTTTGGCGGTGTGCAAACCGTTGCGGAAAAGGCCGACCTGAACGCGACTCAGCTTTACCGCACCTTATCCGAACAGGGCAACCCGGAACTGCACAGCCTCTCCGCCATCCTCAAAGCCATGGGCCTTCGGCTTGCCGTCGAACGGGTCAAGTCGGGTTTCGATTCTTAAGGCCTAGAATGCCACCACCCCCGGCCCGTTCACATGGTTCGCACGTAGTTTTTCCCTGGCAGGCAGCGCACACGGCCGGCCATTTCCAGCTCAAAAAGCGCCGTGAAAACCTCGGAGGAGGTCAATTGCGTCTCAAGAAGGTCGAGGAGCCCGTCGAGTTGGACGGTGTCGTCGGTGCGCAGAACCTCGAGCACCATGGCCTCCTGGGGCCGCAGCACCGGGTCAGGCAATAGAGATGCGGTGGTCTCCGATTTGGATTCAGAGGGGGCCTCGGCCTCCAGTTCCAGGCGCACCTGCGAGGGCAGGTCTTCCCAAATGTCTTCCCAGGTGGCGGTCAGCTTGGCGCCCTGTTTAATCAACGTGTTAGGGGTCCACGAACCCTTGCTGGTCACGTTGCCGGGGACGGCAAACAGGTCGCGATTCTGCTCCTCGGCACAGCGGGCGGTGACGCGGGTGCCGGAGTTCTCGCTGGCCTCGACCACCAGCACCGCAACGCTCAGGCCGCTGAGGATGCGGTTGCGGCGGGGAAAATTCTGCGGCGCGGGGAAGGTGCCCATGGGCATTTCGCTGACAATGGCCCCGCCGGTGGCCAGAATGTCTTCGGCAAGCTTCTTGTTTTCCTTGGGATAGATGACGTCGATGCCGGTGCCCCAGACGGCCACGGTGGGCATGCGCGCCGCCAGAGCTCCCTTGTGGGCGCAGGAGTCGATGCCCCGCGCCATGCCGCTGACAATGAGCAACCGGCGCGCCGCCAAATCCCGGGACAGCATCTCTGCCATGCCCGAGCCGTAGGGGGTGGGATGGCGCGTGCCGACCACGGCAATGGCCGGGCGGGAGAGCAGGGCCACGGCCCCACGGACCCACAACACCGGCGGCGGGTCGTAGATTTCCTTGAGGCGCTCGGGATACTGCGGGCAGCATAAGTCAGCACGGTGGCGCCCTGCGCCGCCACCCGCGCACCCTCCTCCTCGGCAGCGCGACGGGCCTTGCCGTCGAAGATGAACTGGGCTGCCGGAGCGGGAAACTTGAGCGCTTCCAGGGCGGTCAAGGGAAGGGTAAAAATGAGGCTGGGGGCTTCCAGTTCCCGCATGGCGTCCAGAATGCGCCGGGGCCCCAGGCCGGGCGAGAGGGCCAGCGCCAGCCAGGCCAGGCGGTCCTGATCCAACGCCGCGGGCAGGAGCGCGCCGTGGGGTGGAGTGGTCACCGCGAAGGCGCTTCCAGACGGAATGTCCACCGCTCGATCTTCTTCACAGGGAACCAGTTGCAGCTTTCCAGAAGTTTGGCCCACGCTACCCCTGGCAGGGACTTGTGTCAAGGCCGGAACTGTTAACGCCGCAGATACCGCCCTGCATCTCTTGGCCGGAGTTGTATTCTAAAGAGAGTGAGTTCAACAATAAACATTCCCCGCCTTCGCATTGCCGCTATCGATTTTCTAAATCCCGCTCCCTTGATGTGGGATTTTGAGCACCCTCCGCTGGAAGGCCCTCTGGCCGAACGGTACGAAATCAACCGGATGCTGCCCTCGGAGTGCGCCAACCAACTGGCCGCGGGCACCGCCGACATTGGCCTGGTCCCCATTGCCGCGCTGGCCACCAACCCGAGCCTGCGCATTCTGCCCGGATGCACCATCGCGTCCAAGGGGCGGGTGCGCTCGCTGCTGCTGGTGCGACGCGCCAACCAGCCGATTGCGGCCCTGCACACGGTGGCGGCGGACAACGCCAGCCGCTCCACGCTGGCCTACGCGCACATTCTGTTCCATAAATGGGGCAACCCGGCCATTCCCTTCATTCCCATGGTGGCCGATCTGGACTCCATGCTGGACCGCGCCGACGCCGCCATCCTGATTGGCGACCCGGCCTTGATGGCCCTGGAAGAACGCGCCAACCGCTTTGAGCGTACTGGCGAGGACCTGGCCTATCACGACCTGGCCGCGGAGTGGGGCGCCTTGACCGGCCTGCCCTTTGTTTCCGCCGTGTGGGCCATGGCCGGCCGCGGCCCCTTGGACAGGGCGATTGCCACCGACTTCATCGAATCGCGCGACCACGGGCTGCAGAATATTGAAGCCCTGGTGGCGGAGTGGTCTCGCACGCTTCCGCTCTCGGAGCAGACCATTCGGAACTATCTGACCACCAACATTCACTACACGCTGGACACCGATTGCCTGGAAGGGATGAGAGTCTTTTTCCGCATGGCCGCAGAGTGCGGCGCGCTGCCGGAGTACAACTTCACGGTGAATGAGTAAGCGGAGCTAGCGGCGTTTGCGGAGTTAGCGGAGCTAGCAAAAACACCGTCTCTTCCCGCCAGGGTCGTCGCACCAGCGCAGACAACAAAAGGCCGGTCCCTTGGGGGATCGGCCTTTTTGCTAACACCGCTCGCTTTGCTAACTCCGCGAACTCCGCTGTTTTTTGCTAACTCCGCTGCCTTTTAGATCTCCCAGCGAAACAGCGTGGCGCCTACGGAGAATCCTGCGCCCACGGAAGCAATCAGAATCAGGTCACCCTTCTTCATTTTGCCCTCTTCGATGGCTGTTTCCATGGCCAGAGGGATGGTGCCGGCAGAGGTGTTGCCGTACTTGTCGATATTGATGATCACCCGCTCTGGGTCCATGCCCAGCCGGTCCGCGGTGGAGGTGATGATGCGCTTGTTGGCCTGGTGAGGAATGAAGCAGCCCAGGTCAGCTCCGGTGACGCCGTTGCGGTCCAATACGGCAGCGGTGGCTTCGGCCATTTTGCGCACGGCAAACTTGTAGACCGCGGGGCCATCCTGGTGGATGTAGTGCATGTGCTTGTCGATGGTCTCGTGGGTGGGAGGATTCAGGCTGCCGCCGGCGGGCAGGTTCAGGGCAGCGCCGCCCGCGCCATCCACTTCGTGCAGGAAGTCGATGAAACCGACTTCGCCTTCTTCGCAGGGCTCCAGCAGCACCGCGCCGCCGCCGTCGCCGAACAGAACGCAGGTGGTGCGGTCGGTGTAGTCGGTCATGCGGGTGTTGGCGTCCGCGCCGCAGACCAGGACCTTGGAGTGCGCGCCGCTCTCAATCAGCTTGACGCCCGCCGTCAGGGCGAAGACGAAGCCCGAGCAGCCGGCCGAAACGTCAAAGCCCCAGGCGCCCTTGGCGCCGATCTTGTGCTGCACCAGGCAGGCCGTGGAGGGGAACATCATGTCGGGCGTGACCGTGCCCACGATGATGGCCTCGACTTCGCTGGCTTCGATGCCGCGCTGCGCCAGGCACTTTTTGGCGGCTTCGACACACATGTCGCTCGTGCCCAGGCCCTTGGCCAGCACGTGCCGCTCACGGATACCGGTGCGCTCCAGAATCCACTGGTCGTTGGTATCCACCATCTTTTCCAGGTCTTGATTGGTCAGTACCTGAGGGGGAACGTAGGTTCCGAGCGCCGTAATCTTGCAGCGCCGGCCCACCACGGGACGAACGGAGAGGGTCAATGCAGTTCTCCTTGCGACTCGACGGCGGGAGGGAAGCCCTGGCTCGCCGCTCAACATCGGAATGTCAGTACGGCTGCGCCCCAGTCGTTGGGGAAAAATCACGCAAGGGGCAGTGGGCCAAAGCGCTCTGGGACGGTGTGAAACGTGCCCACGGCACCTAAAAAAGTACCGGGTGACCTACTGCACACGCACTAGCCCGTTACCGTTGCTTCCTTCCGGACCTGGCGGGATTGGCGGGATTACGTCGCGTAGGACCCGGCACTGATCGATTTTAGCACTACGGGACGGGTTGCAAAATCAGCCCCTGTGGACATCCGTTCAGCGTCTGGTTTGGCCGCGCTGGCGAGTCAGAAGTAGCACCGCGCCGGCGCCAGCTTGGCGAGCGACACGATAGGAATCTGGCGAAAGGCTGAAAAAGCGCGACTCTCGTTCCGGGCGGCATTTTCCCAACCCCGATACAATGGAAGTGTGAGCAAAAATCCCCTTCCCACGGCCCCTTCCGTGGGCTTTATATCGTTAGGCTGCCCCAAGAACCTCGTCGATTCCGAGGTGATGATGGGCCTGCTGGACCGCGCCGGCGCGCGGCTGACCTCCCATCCCGAAGAGGCCGAAATCCTCATCGTCAACACCTGCAGCTTTATCGACACGGCCAAGCAGGAATCGATCGACACGATTCTGGAGATGGCCCGGCACAAGACCTCCGGTTCGGCAAAAAAGCTGATCGTGGCCGGCTGCCTGGTGGAGCGCTACCGCGACGAGATTCGCAAGAGCATTCCGGAAGTGGACGCCGTGATCGGCACCGGCGAACTGGACGCGATTCTGGAAGCCGCCGGACTGGCGCCGGTGGCGGCCTCCGCTTCGCCGTTCACCATTCTCGCGGGCAGCGCCGACAAGCGGCCGGGCCAGGAAACGCGCTCTGGCACGCATAAAGCATCCGAGAGCCGCCCCGAAGGCGATCTGCGCGAGCAGCAGGGCCGCTTCCGCCGCGACGACTGGGAGGGCGCGGCACACCAATTGCCCACGTATCTTTACGACGAAACGACCCCACGGGTCCTGACCACGCCCAAATCTTCGGCCTACATCAAGATCGCCGAGGGATGCGACCATCCCTGCACCTTCTGCGTCATTCCGAACCTGCGCGGCAAATTCCGCTCGCGGCGGTTTGAGTCGGTGGTGGCCGAGGCGCGGCAACTGGTGGGCCAAGGCGTGGAAGAGATCACGCTGATCGGCCAGGACACTACCTGCTACGGCGAGGACTTGGGCCTGAAAGACGGACTGGCGCTGCTGCTGGACGAACTGGCCGGCATCGCAGGCCTGCGCTGGCTACGGTTCCTGTACGCCTATCCCAACCGTGTGACGACGAAGCTGCTGGAGACCATCGCCCGGCACGACAACATCTCCAAATATCTCGATGTGCCGCTGCAACATGCTTCTCCGGCCGTTCTGAAGCGGATGAAGCGGGGCGGCAGCGCCGAGATTTTCCTGAAGACGCTGGAAAAGGTCCGCGCCACGGTTCCCGGCATCACGCTGCGCACCTCGTTCATCGTGGGATTCCCCGGCGAGACGGCAGAAGACATCACGGTGCTGGAGGAGTTCGTCAAAGAGGCGAAGTTCGACTGGCTGGGCGTTTTCAGCTACTCCGACGAGGAAGGCTCGGGCGCGTTTGCGCTGGACCAGAAGGTCCCCAAGCGGACCATTGAGTCGCGGAAGCGCCACCTGATGAAACTGCAGCAGTCCATCTCAAAGAAGGCCAAGCAGCAGTGGGTGGGCCGCGAGCTGGTTGTGCTGGCCGAGGGCGAAAGCGAAGAAACGCCGCTGCTGTGGGAAGGCCGCACCCAGTTCCACGCCCCGGAGATCGACGGCAAGGTGTACATCAACGACTTTGGCGAGCTGGAAGCGCTGGAGCCCGGCCGGTTCTACAATGCAGTGATTACGGAAGCTCACGAGTACGACGTAGTGGCCCGCATCGTCTCCGAGGCGCTGTAAAGTGGAATAAATCAATGGCTGCCAAGAAAAAATCCGTAAAGATTCTCCGCTGCCCCACCTGCGGCATGCTGGTTCAAGTCACAGACGAAGACTTTCCGTTCTGCTCGAACCGGTGCCGCACGATCGACCTGGGCAAATGGTCCATGGGCGTCTACAAGATCAGCTCCCCGGTTGTTGACCCCGAGGTGCTGGAAGACCTCCCGAACTTGAACGGAGACTCCGATGACGAATAGCGCCGCGCCGACCTCAGCTCCATCCGAACACAAAACTTTCTGGGCCTGGACGGTGGCTACGTTCTTCGGAGCGGGCTTCGGCAAGCCCGGCCCCGGCACCTGGGGCTCGGTGGCCGCCGTGCTGCTATGGGCCGCCGTGGCCTGGGGACTGAACCCGGCGCCGCAGACGCTGCTGCTGATTCTGCTTGCCGGCATTGCGCTTTCGCTGATTGTTGGCATTCCGGCAGCCACCATCGTCGCCCGCGAAAGCGGCCGCGAGGACCCCGGATTTGTGGTGGTGGACGAGGTGGCCGGCCAGTGGATTGCCCTGCTGGGCAGCCAGGCCAACTGGCGCCACGCCCTGCTGGCGCTGGTTCTGTTCCGCATCTTCGACATCACCAAGCCGTTTCCGATCCGGAAACTGGAATACCTGCCCGAGGGCTGGGGCATCGTGCTCGATGACGTGGGCGCGGGATTGTATGCTTTGCTGGTAGCGTGGTTGCTTCATCATTGGATCTAAATATGCCTTGGCCCCATCTCCATACCGGAACCGAAGAGCTGCCCCAGCCCCGCATCGACGACATTGTGCCCGCCGCCGCACTGCCTCTGGGTGAGATTGAAATCACCGGCGTCCATCTCGGCCCGGACGCGTCGAGCGCGCCCGTTGTTCTGGTGAGCGACGAACCGGCCCATGTGACAATGAGCCGGCCAACGCGGGTGGTTGTTGCCGTCCCCGAAGAGGCCTCCACCGGCATGGTGGAAGTGCGCACAGGTGCCGGCGTGAGCAATGCCGTGCCGCTGCGGGTGGCCCGGGAGCTGACCGACGGCTTGCATCCGGTGACCAGCCCGGCCGTCAGCCGCTCCGGCATGATTTACGCCACCATCTCCGGCCAACGCTGCAAAGAGACCCCGGTTTCGGTGGTACGCGTCAGCCCCGATGGCCGCGGAACCCCGTTTGTAACCGGCATTTTGAACGCCACCGGGCTGGCCTTCGGTCCTGGCGGCGACCTATTTGTGACCTCGCGCGCCGAGGGCACGGTGTACCGCGTGGACGAGGCCGGAGAACCCAGCGTTTATGCCGAGGGCATGGGCGTGGCCACCGGCGCTGCTTTCGACGCAGAGGGCAACCTGTTTGTGGGCGACCGCAGCGGCACCATCTTCAAGATCGATACCCAGCGCCAGATCTTTGTCCATGCCACGCTCGAGCCCAGCGTGGCGGCTTATCACCTGGCTATGGGCGCCAACGACACACTCTTTGTGACCGCGCCAACCCTCAGTTCGAACGACTGCATCTGGGCCATCGAGCCGAATGGCGACACCCGCGCCTGGTACAGCGGCCTGGGACGTCCGCAGGGGCTGGCGCTGGACAAGGACGGCAACGTCTACGTAGCTGCCTGCCTGCACGGCCAGCGCGGGCTGGTGCGCGTTACCGCCGAGGGAGAAGCTTCCCTGGTGGTGGCCGGAAACAACCTGGTCGGCGTTGCCTTTTCCCCGCTTGGAAGCACGGTACTGGCCACCGGCGAGGCCGTTTATGATGTGGATTTGGGGGTCGAAGGGTTTTCCCTGTTTTAAGCTGCCAGCTTTCAGCCTTTAGCTCCAGCCCTGTTGGGCGGAGCTTTTGGTCACTGTGGCTCAAGCCCAGGCAGTTTGCCCCCGCATAACCGAAGCTAGAAGCTCAAAGCTAGCAGCCAGGAGCTGTTCCTTAATGAAATGTGAAATTATCGCTGTCGGCTCCGAGATGCTTACTCCCTACCGCCAGGACACCAACTCCCTTTATCTGACGGAAAAGCTGAACGAGATCGGGGTCAGCGTGGTCTTCAAGAGCATCGTGGGCGACCGCCGCAAGGACTTGGTGGGCGCCATCCGCACCGCCCTGGACCGGACCGACATTCTGGCCATCATGGGCGGCCTTGGACCCACCGAGGACGATCTGACCCGCGAGTGCGTAGCCGAGGCGCTTTCACTTTCGCTGAGCCGCAGCGGCACCCAAGTGGCCGCGCTGCACGCCCGCGCCGCCACCTGGCGGATGCCGATGGCGGAGAACAACCTGAAGCAGGCAGACGTGATCGAGGGTGCCACGGTGCTGCCCAACCCCAACGGCAGCGCTCCCGGCCAGTGGCTCGACACCATCTACTCTGGCTACCGCAAGCTGATCCTGCTGCTTCCCGGGCCACCCAACGAGTGCAAGCCGCTGTTCGATGCCGAGTGCCTGCCGCGGTTGCGCTCCGCCGTGCCCAAGCGCTACATTGCCACGCGCACGTTGAAGGCGGCCATGATTCCCGAATCGCAGGCCGACAAGCTGCTGGCTCCCATCTACACCACCTACAAGGACGTGGAAACCACCATCCTGGCCCACGCCGGAGACATTCAACTGACCCTGCTGTGCGCCAAAGCGAACGCAGCCGTTGCCCAGCAGCGCGTGGACGAGCTGGCCGGCCGCATGGAAGAAGCCCTGGAAGACTGGCTCTACTCCTCCGACGGCGAGCCGCTGGAGCAGATTGTGCTCTATTACCTGGGCCTGCGGCAGGCCACCCTGGCGGTGGCCGAAAGCTGCACCGGGGGCATGATCTCCGAGCGCATCACCAGCGTCAGCGGCAGTTCGCGCTCGTTTCTGGGCGGGGCCGTGGTCTACTCCAACGAACTGAAAACGGCCTTTGCGCAGGTTCCAGCCTCGCTGATCGCCGAGCACGGAGCGGTTTCGGCCGAAGTGGCCAACGCCCTGGCCCAGGGCATCCGGCTGCGTACCGGCGCCACCCTCGGGTTGGGCGTGACCGGCATTGCCGGACCCACCGGCGGCAGCGAAGAAAAGCCGGTCGGACTGGTCTACATTGCGGTTTCCGACGCCCAGAAGACCGAATGCGTGGAGCGCACCTTCCGCGGCGACCGCAACCGGGTTCGCGAGTGGGCCACGCAGCAGGCGCTCGACCTGATCCGCAGGCGGCTCAGATAGACATGCTCCTGTTAAACTTCATGGTTATGCCCCAAATCGCACTTCTCATCGTGATCGTGGCCGCCGCTTACCTGCTCGGGTCCATCCCTACGGGATACCTGCTGATGCGCGTGTTCCGTCACCAGGACATCCGCAGCTACGGCAGCGGCAACATTGGCGCCACCAACGTGCTCCGCTCCGGGGGCAAGGGACTGGGCGCCGCCACCTTCCTGCTCGACATGATCAAGGGCTCGAGCTCGGTCTACTTTGGAGCCTTGCTGGGCGCATGGCTGGCGCCCGCTGCTCCCCGGCAAGACATGCAGGCCCTGGCGGCCCTTTGCGCGGTGCTTGGCCACATGTTCCCGATCTGGCTCCGCTTCAAGGGCGGCAAGGGCGTGGCCACCGGCTTTGGCGTCTTTCTGGTCGCCGCTCCCGCAGCGGCGCTGATCTCCATCGCCCTGTTTGCCGTGATCTTTGCCATCACCCGCTATGTTTCGCTGGCCTCGATTGTCGGCGCAGCCAGCTTCCCCCTCTTGGCCTGGATCACGGTCCATGGCGAGCGCTCGTGGTTTTCGATTGCCGTCGAGTTCGCCGTTGCCCTGCTGATCATCGTCAAGCACCACCAGAACATTCGCCGGCTGCTGGCCGGGAACGAATCCCGCTTTGGAGTCAAGAAAACCGCATGAGTCGCATCGCCATCTTAGGTTCGGGAGCTTGGGGAACCGCCATCGCTCTGTCGCTTGACCGCCGCGGCGGCCACCAGATCACCTTGTGGGCCCACAGTCCCGAAGCTGCCCGGGAAATTGCCGAAGCAGGGGAAAACAAGCTGTTCCTTCCCGGCTTTCCGCTGCCCGCCTCCATCGCCGTCACCGGCGACTACGCGGCGGTTGCGGAAGCCGAGATTGTCGTCTCCGTGGTTCCATCGGAGTTTCTGCGCTCTACGCTGACCCGCCTCGCTCCCCATCTGCACGTCGGCCAGATCATTGTCAGCGCCACCAAGGGCGTGGAGAACCAGACCTTCCTGCGCATGACGGAGGTCATCGCCTCCACCTTGGCGGCGAACGGCCTCACGCTGCCCATTGGCGCCTTCTCCGGGCCGAGCTTTGCGCTGGAAGTGGCCCAGGGCCAGCCCACCGCCGTCACCGTGGCCTTTGACGACGCGGAAATTGCCGCGCGCATCCAGGAAGAGTTCTCGTCGGAAACGCTGCGCCTCTACACCTCGACGGACCTGATCGGCGTGGAGCTGGGCGGCGCGCTGAAGAACGTGATTGCCATCGCCGCCGGCGTGGCCGCCGGGATGGGCCTGGGCTACAACTCCGCCGCCGGTCTGATCACCCGCGGCATTGCCGAGATTACCCGCCTGGCTGTTGCCTGCGGAGGCCAACGCGAAACCATGGCGGGGTTGTCGGGCGTGGGCGACCTGGTGCTGACGTGCACCGGCTCGCTTTCCCGCAACCGCACGGTGGGTCAGGAGCTGGGCCGGGGACGCAAACTGCCCGAAGTTCTGGCCGGATTGGGCGGCAAGGTGGCGGAAGGCGTACTGACCACCCGCGCCGCGCTGGGCCTGGCGCGCAAGCGCGGCATCGAAATGCCCATCACCGAGCAGATGGAACTGATTCTGGACGAGGGCAAGGACCCCCAGGAAGCCATGAAAGAACTGATGCTGCGGCCGGGCAAGGACGAGTGGTAGAGGCAGACGGAGCCAGGCATTCTCTTCCGTAAAAGCAAACCCCCTTCCCTCGTTCAACTGGAGGGAAGGGGTTTTGCCTTTCTTGAGAACAGAAGGGACGCCTGCTCGCCTGCCTCAGTCGATCGAGAGGCTCAGTTCGTGGCGCACGTCGGCGCCGCGAATCCAGAAGATGACGTCGGTGGAGATGTTCGAGGCATGGTCGGCGATCCGCTCCAGGTTCTTCGCCACCAAGATGCCGTTCATGCCCTGCTGGGTGAACTGCGGCTTCTCCTGGATGAGCTTGAGCAGGTCGTCGTTGGCGCGGTGGTTCATGCGGTCGATCTCGTCGTCCATCTCGCGCACCGAATCGGCCAGGCGGGCGTCGCCCTCAAGCAGGGCCTGCACCGCGGAGCGGATCATGCGCCCGGCAAACTCGCCCATGGCGGCAAAATCCACCGGAAGGTCGATATCTCCGCTTTTCAAGATGGCCTTGGTGCGGCGGGTGATGCCCACGCACTGGTCGCCGATGCGCTCGAGGTCGCCGTTGATCTTGATCACCGCGAGGATGAAGCGCAGGTCGATGGCCATGGGCTGTTCCTTGGCCAGCAGCTCATAGGCCATTTCATCCAGTTCCCGTTGCGCGGCGTTGATGGCCTTTTCGTTCTGCTTGACGTACTGGCACAGGCCCTCGTCGCGCTGCAGATAGGCGTCTACCGCGGATTCGACCGCCAGCTGCGCCAAGGCAGCCATGGCAAGGAGCTTGTCCTTGAGTTCGGCGAGTTGAAGTTGAAAATGAATTCGCGGCAAGGCAAATTCTCCCTTCTATCGATTGTGCATCATCCTGTGTTAACCCACGACGAATTTCAGGGGACGCACCAGAACTGTCACACCTTGGCGGCAAGTTTTTCCGGTATGGGTTGGACGCACTGCTGCGTAAAGATGTACTAGGCTATCAGCATGGACGTTGCAGGCACTCAAGACCGCACGATGCTCAGTCTCAACCCCGCCAACTGCGATCTGAAGCAGGTGTACAAGCTGCTGTCGGGTCTGGTTGTGCCCCGGCCGGTGGCGCTGGTTTCCACCATGGACCGCAACGGCGTGCTTAACCTGGCGCCGTTCAGCGCGTACAACATGGCGGGCTCGAACCCTCCCGCGGTCCTGTTTTGCCCCGCCCTGCGCGCCCCCGGCAGAGCCGAACCGGGCTTCGACATGCGCAAGGATACGCTGCGCAACGTGGAGGAGACGGGCGAGTTTGTGGTGAACGTGGTGAACGAGAAGATGGCCGCGGCCACCAATGCCACGGCCGCCGAGGTACCGCCGGAGGTAGACGAATTCGACCTGGCCGGACTGACGACGGTGGCCAGCGAAGCGGTAAGGCCGCCGCGGGTGGCCGAGTCTCCGGCGCAGATGGAGTGCAAGCTGATGCAGGTGATTTACGTGGGTCGGGAGCCGGGCGCAGGGGTCATTGTGCTGGGCGAGGTGGTTCGCTTTCACCTGCGCGAGGACCTTCTGGAAGACTTCCGCGTCGATCCGGCGGGTCTGGACGCGGTGGGCCGCATGGCCGGCAATACCTGGGTTCGCACCCACGACCTGATCGAGCTGGTCCGGCCAAGTAGTTGATTCTTCCAAGTCCTGCCGTACCCGCGACAGGACGGACGCAGGCAGATCGACCCGGCACGCCTCGCTTGCTCTCTTCTCTTCGGCGTCACCCCATGCCTTTCGCAGCACCGAGTCCGATTACCTGATGGTTACCATTTCCCCTTGTGCGGCGCGCCGCATGGGGGATGAGCCTCGCGCTGCCCTGCGAAGTGGATGATTTGCGCGGTTCCCCAATGCAAGCAACCCTTTGGGCGCGGTGCAAGGCGGCCTTCTCTTGAAGGAATCGCCGATTTAGAGCCGTGCCGACGCTGAACGCCCAGGGGAGAACCGATTTCCCTTTTTGGGGGAAGATCAAACCGTTGTGTCATTCCTTCACCACTTTCGGGCCATTGCCTGCGGTGAAGCGAAGCTCCTATGATTTGCCTGACCTTGATTGACGCCGGTACCGCAGTACTGAGTGGATCGAAGCCGTGTTAGTTCCGGAGACAGGCGACGAAACAAGGCAAGCGTAGAATGGCGCTGTAGCTTGGGGGCGAAGTTATTTCGTCCGAAGACGCCGCAGGATTTTGGCCCCGCGGAAGAAACGTGAGCAGGAAGCGTTTCTGCCGCTCGATCAGGCAACGGCATTGCAAAGGTAGAAGCAAGATGCTTTCCATGCAGTTTTTCCCTTGCAACCTATTTTTCCGGGGAGAAACAACGCGCCGGCCGCAGGGAATTATGAAGCCGGATGCGCGCATGATTTTGTGCAACGGCGAGCAAGTTGAAGCGCCTTCCGAAGTGGGACCGCATTCTTATCTGAGCAGTGGGGAGCGGGTTCGAGTGAAGCAGAGCAGGCTGGAAAGTGAATTGACATTTTTTCGTAACTCCGTAGGTGCATAACCCGCAATATCCATTGACTCGTTTTGGCAAGAGTCTTGATTGTCGAAAGAGGGATAAGACGTGAGATCGTTAGGCACAAAGATTGCCCCAAATCTGGATGGCCCATCATTCGAGTCGCTGCCGGCCGGGGAGGGCGAGGTTCTGAACGAAAGGACCTTCACGCGGATGATCGCCCTGGAACGCAAGCGCAGCGAGCGCTCCAAGGAACCATTTCTCCTGATGCTTCTGGAAGCCGACAACAGCCAGGTTTCAAACCCGGACGAAGCCGTTCTGGACAACGCTGCGCTTGCCCTGCTGCCCACAGGACGGGAGACCGACATCGTCGGCTGGTACAAGGACCAACTTGTCCTCGGCGTCATGTATACCGGGCTGGCCCCCATCGACAAAGACTCGATTTTGAATTCGATCCAGGGCAGGGTAAAAGCCGTGCTCAAGAAAGAACTGGAGTTCGAACAGTTCAACCAGGTCAACATCTCCTTCCATTTTTTTCCCGACGAATGGGATCAGAGAAAGCCGGGGCTTCCGATCAATCTGGTCCTTTATCCCGACCTGTCGAATGTTGGAAGACGCAAACGGTTTCTGCTCGGCATCAAGCGATTGATCGACATCCTCGGCAGCAGCGCAGCCTTGCTGTTCTGCCTGCCTCTGCTCTGGATCATCGGACTGGCAATCAAAGCGACATCCCGGGGTCCTGTTCTGTTCAGCCAGACCCGGATTGGGCAATACGGCGAGCGTTTTGTCATGCTGAAATTCCGCTCGATGCATGTCGACATCGATCGCAGCGTGCACAAAAAGTTTGTCACCACGCTGATCAACGATGAGGAAACGGATGAGCCGACGATCAAGAATGGCCAGCCCGTCTACAAAATGACCAATGACAAGCGGATCACGGCCATCGGGCGCTTTCTGCGCAAAACCAGCCTGGATGAATTGCCGCAATTTGTAAACGTGCTCCGGGGAGATATGTCGTTGGTGGGACCCCGGCCCCCGGTACGCTACGAAGTGGCCGCCTACCAGACGTGGCACCGCCGCAGAGTGCTGGAATTCAAACCCGGACTTACCGGATTGTGGCAGGTTTCCGGCCGCAGCCGGGTCAAATTCGACGACATGGTCCGGATGGATCTGCGCTACGCCATCCACTGGTCGCCGTGGCTTGACTTCAAGATTCTGTTTCTCACTCCGCTTGCGGTCATCCGCGGTGCGGGTGCGCACTAAGTTCTGCGTTTGCGGAGTTTGAATTCAACTGGTACTGGACCCGTTTGACTCGACATTCGTCTCTCCTTCCCCAAGGCAGATACCGAATCATCGGCCGATCCGAAGAAAGGTGACGATCAGATGAACTTCGGTGTGATTGGGTACGGCTATTGGGGACCAAATATTGTGAGGAACCTGTCCACCCTGGAGGGTTCCCAGGTTCTTGCCATCGCGGATCTCAGCCCCACGGCGCGGAAGCGCGCGCAGAAGGCTTATCCCGGAGTCAACGTGGTGCCGGACGCCGCGGAGGTGCTCACCTCCACCGAGATCGACGCCGTCGCGATCGTCTCTCCGGTCTGGACGCATTACGAACTGACCAAGGCTGCGTTGGAGAATGGCAAGCACGTGTTTGTGGAGAAGCCGTTCACCAGCAGCGCTGCGCAAGGCGAAGAGCTGATCGACCTCGCCGCCAGGAAGAATCTGAAGATCATGGTGGACCACACCTTCCTGTTCACCGGCGCGGTGCGGAAGATCAGCCAGCTGCTCGACGAAGGAACCCTGGGAAAGCTCTATTACTACGATTCCATGCGGGTGAACCTGGGGCTGTTCCAACACGACATCAACGTTCTCTGGGACCTTGCGCCGCACGACCTCTCGATCATGGATTACCTCATCAAGGCCACTCCCGACGCCATTGTCGCGACCGGACAGAACCACCTGAGCGCCCATGAAGACGTAGCCTTCATGACGCTTTATTTTCCGGACAAGGTCATTGCGCACATCAACGTGAACTGGCTTTCGCCGGTCAAGGTCAGAATGACGCTGATCGGCGGAGAGAAGAAGATGGTGGTCTGGAACGACTTGGTGGCCGACGAAAAGCTCCGGATCTACGACCGCGGAGTGAACATCACCAACCAGGATGGCGTGTACGAATTGCTGGTGAACTACCGGTCCGGCGACATGTGGTCTCCGCAGCTCGCCCAGATCGAAGCCCTGCGCCAGGAACTGACATATTTTGTGGATTGCATTTCAACCGGGCAGGAACCGTTTAACAACGGACAAGCCGGCCTGCGCGTGGTCAAGATGCTCGAAGCAGCCACCGAATCGATGAGCAAGAGAGGATCCCTGGTTTACCTATGAACTCCCACCACTGCATTGCAAGCGACGTCAAACTCGGGAAGGATGTCCGGCTCTCGCAATTCATCAATCTCTACGGGTGCGAGATCGGGGACGAGACCAAGATCGGCGCATTCGTCGAGATCCAGAAGAACGCCACTGTCGGCAAGCGCTGCAAAATATCAAGCCACAGTTTTGTCTGCGAAGGCGTGACCATCGAGGACAACGTCTTCATCGGGCACGGCGTCATGTTTCTGAACGACACCTATCCCCGGGCGACAACTTCCCAGGGGGGCTTGCAAACCGAAGCCGACTGGAAGGTGGAGCCGACCGTGATCCGCAAAGGCGCATCGATCGGTTCCGGCGTCACCCTGCTGCCCAACATCACCATCGGCGAGAACGCAATTGTGGGCGCTGGCAGCATGGTCACCAAAGATGTTCCCGCCAACGCGATTGTGGCCGGAAACCCGGCGACCCTGCGGCGCTTCATCCACCCGCAGGCTGAGGAGACCAACGTGCACGAACCTATTCCATTTCTCGATCTGGTAACTCCCCATCTGGAGCTTGAACAGGAACTTGTCCATGTGTTTCGCGAAGCGCTGCATACCGCCGGATTCGTGGGCGGGCATGTGGTGGAGGATTTCGAAAAATCCTTTGCGGCCTTCTGCGATGTAAGCCATTGCGCCGCGGTCAGCAGCGGCACGGATGCCGTGCGCTTTGCCCTGATGGGCGCAGGAGTGCAGCCGGGCGATGTGGTTGTGACGGTACCGAACACCTTCATCGCCACCGCGGAAGCCATCTCGCAAGCAGGCGCACTTCCGGAGTTTGTCGACATCGATGAGCACACATACAACCTTTCACCCGCGAAGCTGCAACAGTACCTGGAAAAGCAGTGCAAGCGGGACGCCGCCGGAAAGCTGATCAGCCTGCGCAGCGGACGCCCGGTGACCGCGGTGGTGCCGGTGCATCTCTACGGGCAGATGGCCGACATGGACGCGATCCTCAGCCTGGCAGACCAGTACGGGCTGGCGGTGATTGAAGATGCGTGCCAGGCGCATGGCGCGGAATACTTCTCAAAGAAGCACAATCGCTGGATGAAGGCCGGGTCCATGGGCCGCGCGGGCGCGTTCAGTTTCTATCCGGGCAAGAACCTTGGCGCCTGCGGCGAAGCCGGCGCCGTGACGACGAGCGACCCCGTTCTGGCGAGCAAGGTGAAGATGCTGCGCGATCACGGGCAGGCGAAGAAGTACTACCACGACGTGGAGGGCTACAACGGGCGCATGGATGCGATCCAGGCTGGACTGCTGAGCGTGAAGCTGCCTCATCTGGAAGCGTGGAATGGGCTGCGCCGCGAACATGCCGTCACGTACAACCGCCTGTTTGCAGAGAACGCGGACGTCACGCCTCCGCAGCAGCCTGCCAACTCCCGGCCCGTGTATCACCTGTATGTGATTCGCACCGCCAACCGCGAGGGCATGATGGATCACATGAAGAAGGCGGGCATCGGCACCGCCATTCACTACCCGATCCCCCTGCATTTGCAGAAGGCCTACGCCGCGCTGAAGTACAGCCTCGGAGATTTTCCGGTTGCCGAGCGCGTCGCTCCTGAAATCCTCTCGCTGCCCATGTTCCCGCAGCTTACGGAACCACAGCAGGCCAGGGTGGCCGCGGAAGTTCGCGCTTTCACGACTTCAGACAAGCTTGCCCAAGGCGCGGTCGTCGCGGAGGCGGCGGCGAAGTGAGCAGCGCTGAACACGATGCCGCCGCCGGCGAGAAGACGATCATGACCACACTCCCTCCGTATGTGCTGGTGACCCCGGCGCGCAACGAGGCTCAATATATCGAAGCAACGATCCAGTCCATGGCGGCGCAGACGGCGCGCCCGCTGAGGTGGATCATCGTCAGCGACGGCTCCACGGATGGCACGGACGACATCGTCAGGAAATATGCAGCCGCGTATGAGTGGATTGAATTGCTCCGCATGCCGGAACACGCAGCACGCGATTTTTCCGGCAAGGTCCACGCCATCCGTGCCGGCCAGGTCAGGCTCGCAGGCTTGCCTTACCAGGTGATCGCCTGCCTGGATGCGGACATCACCTTCGACACGGAATACTTCGCTTACCTGCTCGGCAAGCTGGCCGCTGACCCGGCGCTTGGACTGGCCGGGACACCTTACCAGGAATTGTCCGGCGAGATGTATGACTACCGGTTGGTGAGCCCGGACCACGTGGCCGGCGCATGTCAGGTGTTCCGGCGCGCATGCTTCGAAGAGATCGGCGGCTATGTTCCGGTCAAGGGCGGCGCCATCGACAGCATTGCCGGAATCAGCGCCCGGATGAAAGGCTGGAAGACCCACACCTTTACCGGCAAGGTGTGCCAGAGCCTGCGTCCCATGGGGACCGCACAGTGCAATCCGATGGAGGCAAGATTTCGCCTGGGCGTGCGGGATTACGCAATCGGCAATCACCCCGTATGGGAGTGGTTCCGATGCTTGAACCAGATGCGCCAAAAGCCCTATGTGCTTCGCGGATTAGCGCTGGCTGCGGGCTATCTATGGGCAGTTGTACGGCGCGCCGACAGGCCGGTATCGCGCGAGCTGATGCAGTTTTACCGGCGCGAACAGATGCAGCGGCTCAAGAAGTATTTCACCCGCGCAACGTCTTCCAGTGCGGACACCGTACTTCCACAAGGATAGGTGCGCGAATCACAGCGGCTGAAACCGGCGCGCTGTTGCGGCATTCAGCCGTTCGTACGTTCCCTCTTCTCCTCACCATCTGCCGTGAAAGTTTGCTGGACAAGGAAAGCCCTCAATGCGCGAAGCGATTGCTGAAACAAGGATTCCAGTGGACGATTCGGTTGAAATGGAAGCCCGGCGCCAGTCGGTCGCCACGGTGATCATGAATGCGGATGACTGGGGACGCTCGGTGGACATCACCGATCGCACGCTCGACTGCCTTCAGCATGGGGCGATCTCGTCGGTCAGCGCGATGATGTTCATGGAGGACTCCGAGCGCGCGGCGGCATTTGCGCGGCAGCATGGCGTGGACGCCGGACTTCACCTCAACTTCACCGCACCTTTCACCGCGCCGCAATGCCCTTCCCAGCTGCGAGAGCAACAGCAGAAGATCTCCCGCTTCCTGAATTCGCATCAATACGCGCGGTTCCTTTACCATCCCGGCCTGGCCTCTTCATTTGAGTATGTGGTCCGCATGCAACTGGATGAGTTCCAGCGATTGTATGGCGCTCCGGCGCATCGCGTGGATGGCCACCACCATATGCACCTTAGCCGCAATGTCATTTCCCAAAAGCTGCTGCCCGCGGGAACGATGGTGCGCAGAAACTTCACCTATCTCTCGGGAGAAGTTGGTTTTCTGACCCGCACCTATCGCAGTTGGGAAGACCGCCGGTTGGCGAAGCGCTATCGGATCACGGATTTCTTTTTTGACCTGGGTGATGTTCTGCCTCCTCAACAACGCCCCATCCTGGTGCGAATCCTCGAACTGGCGCGCCGTTTTGACGTTGAGATCGAGACACACCCGATGAATGACGCGGAACAGAGGTTCCTGCTCGACGGAGGACTGGCACAATGCGCCGACGGGGTTGATGTTGCCCAGCAATACGTCCTGCGTTTCAATCACCACCAAGACAAGGCAGAGGACAGGCGTTGAACTCATACGGAGCCGATCAACCACACACCTCACCAGGAATCGATACGATGAATTCCGAACCACAACAACACGTTCCGCACATCAGCGTCTGTGTTTGCACCTACAAGCGCCCCCTTCCGCTGAAGCGATTGCTGAACGACCTGGACCGGCAAGAGGCCGGAGGCTTGTTTACCTTTTCGATGGTCGTGGCCGACAACGACGAGCAACGATCCGCCGAATCCACAGTCGCCGAATTCGCGCTGACCTCCGCAGTTCCCGTGAAGTATTGCGCCGAACCGACGCGGGGAATCGCGCGCGCCAGAAACAAAGTTGTCGCAAACGCCGAGGGCGAGTTCATCGCCTTTATCGATGACGACGAATTTCCAGCTCCCGGATGGTTGCTGACACTATTCAAGATCATCACCGAGCACAAGGTCGACGGTGTGCTCGGCCCCGTGAAACGCCATTTCGACGAAGTGCCTCCCGCGTGGCTGGAGAAGAGCAGCCTTTATGAGCGCAGAGTCAATCCGACGGGGATGCGCGTCGACTGCCGCGAGTCGCGCACGGGAAACGTGCTGTTCGACAGAAAGATCGTTGCCGGCGATCCCTCTCCCTTCCGGCCCGAATTCAAGGCTGGGTCCGACGAGGATTTCTTCCGCAGGCAGACCGAGGCGGGGCGCATCTTTATTTGGTCGGCGGATGCCGTGGTCTTTGAGACGGTGCCTCCGGCGCGCTGGAAACGCATGTACTGCGTGAGGAAGGCCCTGCTGCAAGGCGCGTCCGCAGCCCACCAGCAGGGCCGCAACACAACCAGCATCGTCAAGTCGCTGATCGCCATCCCGCTCTATACGCTAGCGTTGCCTTTTGCGCTGCTGCTTGGGCAACATCGCTTCATGATGCTGCTATTGAAAACCTGTAACCATCTGGGCAAACTTCTTGCCCTTGTGGGGATTCACGTGGTTCGCGAGGCGTATGTGTCGGATTGACGGGCATTTCGCGCGTACTCTGTTGCCCCTGCCGGTTGCGCGCAGCTCAATGGCTACCTGCGGCAGGCAACCGTTCGCTGGGGCTTACCATACCGATACGCTTTGCAATGTTGGAAAGGGATTCGAGGACTCATGCAAGTATGTGACGCAGAAATCAAGTGTAAAGGCCGGTTGTTGAGAGTCGCTCGACTTGCAGCGGAGCCATACGATTTTATCGATAATCCGGAACCCTTTTTGCAGGCCCTGCAAAAAGCTCAGCCGAAGGTTGACCTCTTCACCTTCACCCAAGGGTTGAGCGACCCCACCCCGAAGTATCCCTATTCCATGGAGTGGGAGAATTTCGCAGCTTTGCCTGTTTCGACCTTTGAGAACTGGTGGGACAACCAGATCCGGTCCTACCCCAGGAATCGAGCCAGACAGGCAGAGAAGAAAGGCGTCGTGCTGCGGGAGGTTCCGTTCGACGATGCGTTGGTTGAAGGCATCTGGAAGGTTTATAACGAGTGCCCGGTTCGGCAGGGAAGGCCTTTCCGTCATTATGGAAAAAGTCTTGAGAGCGTGCGCAAGGAAGAGGCGACATACCTAGATAGCAGCCTCTTCATTGGCGCTTTTCTGCACGAGGAGCTCATTGGCTTCATCAAGTTGACCTGGGATCACACGCGCACACAGGCCAACATGATGAACATTATCTCCATGATGCGGCACAAGGATAAGGCTCCGACAAATGCATTGATCGCGCAGGCTGTCCGCTCCTGCGCTGAACGGAGCATTCCTTTCCTGGTCTATCAAAGCTACACGTATGGAAAGAAGAAGCCGGATAGCGTGACGCATTTCAAAGAGATCAACGGGTTCGAAAAGATCGATGTTCCGCGCTACTACATTCCCCTAACTTCGCGCGGAAGGCTTGGGTTGCGCCTGGGCCTGCACCACGAGCTTTTCGATCTCCTTCCTGAGAGTTTTGTTGCAAAGATCCGGGACGCTCGCATGTGGTGGTATAACCGTAAACTCAAAAATTTTGGAAGATCGTCGGAGGGATGAAGATCACGCCACACGCGGATGCTGGCCGCTTCATGCAGATCTTCATCAACGTGCCTGCACGGTTTAGTCGAACGGCCGATCTGATTTGCAGCAGGACGACTCACGCGACACCAGGAGCAAACATTCTGTATCAACTGCAATTCGATCGCACACTATGCAACTGATTGCCACCCTTGTTTTCGTTGCGGGCATCCTCGGTCTTTTCTATCTTGACCGCGATGCAAACGTGCGTACGTCGATCGCGCTTTGGATTCCCACGATCTGGCTGCTCATCATCGGGTCGCGCCCGGTGTCCTCCTGGTCGCAGCAGAATACGGTGGACTCCGCGATTACGCGTGCCGGAGAGGGCAGCCCCCTGGACGCGGCTTTGTATGGAGCGCTGATATTTGCCGGCGTCCTGTTCTTGAACTTCAGGGCGCGCCAGGTCAAGTCCTATCTTCGGATCAACGCACCGATCCTCGTGTTTTTCACCTTATGCGCCATCAGCATTCTCTGGTCGGAATACCCCATGCTGGCGCTCAAAAGATGGATCAAGGGGGCGGGCGATCTGGTGATGGTCCTGGTCGTGCTGACCGATCCGAACCCGCTGGCCGCAATCAAGCGCCTCTTCAAACGCACGGCGTTTGTGCTGCTGCCGCTCTCGGTGCTGTTCATCCTGTTCTTTCCCAACCTGGGCACGGCCTTCGACCGGAGCAGCCAAATCACGTATTACAGCGGTGTGGCAACGCAGAAGAACGAGCTTGGCCAGACCTGCATGATCTGCGGACTGGCCATGCTCTGGTCGTTCCTGCTCGCCCTGGAGAATCGCGCGACCCCGCACAGGGCAAGACACTTGTGTGCGTCCGGCCTGCTTGTCGCTCTGGCTATCGGGCTGATTGTGCGGGCCGATTCAATGACCTCGCTCTCCTGCTTTTCGCTGTCGGCAACGGTGATGATTTTTTGTACGCGGAGATGGGTCTCGGCGCACACCCGAGGAGTGCATTTCCTGGTGGCTGGAGCGGTGGCCATTCCGCTGTTTGCGGTGTTCATCGACTCTGCTGGCACCTTGCTCCAGTCGGTGGGCAGGTCCACCACGTTGACGGGCCGCACCGCAGTTTGGAAGGCCGTGTTGTCGTTGCACACCAACCCCTTGATCGGTACGGGATACGAGAGTTTCTGGCTGGGAAACCGGATTCTGAGAGTGTGGGCGATGACCCAGAAAGGCCTCCACGAAGCCCTCAACGGGTATCTAGAGGTCTATTTGAACCTTGGCTATTTTGGCCTGATTTTTCTCGGATGGATGCTCATCGCCGGATACAGCCAGATTATGGGGGACTTTCGCCGCCATCCAGAGGCGGCCAAACTTCGGCTGGCGTTCTTCACCGCCGCCATGATTTATAACCTGACGGAAGCTGGTTTTCAGCTTTTGAATTTCGCCTGGGTTGCCCTTCTGCTGGCAATCACAGCCATACCGCTGCGCTTCCAGCAATTGAAACCGCTAGAGGTGTTTGGCTCCATCCCCTTGCAGACGCCGCCCTCCGCAGAACCAAAGCCGGCCTTCGGGAGATCCTTTGAAATTCTTTGATGCGAATGGCGCGTTTGCGCCCACGATTTCTCCACATGGAGGAACGCTTCGTCGAGTGGCGGTCCGTGGCGCGGCGGCCACGATTCTTTCCGGCGGCGCCGGTTTGGCCATTCAGGTGGTCGCGACGGTCGTGTTGGGACGCCTGATTATCCCCAGGGATTTTGGCCTGGTGGCCATGGTGACCACGTTCAGCGCACTGTTCGACAATTGCGGAGACAGTGGAATCACCGAGGCGCTGGTCCAGAGCAAGGATCTCAATCGCACGCAAGCCAGCAATCTATTCTGGATCACCATCGGCATCGGCTCTTTGCTGTCGCTGGGTTTTGCCGGGGCGGGATCGCTGCTGGCCTGGTTTTACGGGAACGCCCTGGTGGCACCCGTCGCTGTCGGCATTTCCGCAACGATCTTTTTGACCAGCACGGCGGTTTTGCCGCAGGGTTTGCTGAGGCGGGCGATGCGGTTCCCCGCGGTCGCCAAGAACACCATCGTCGCCAGAGTGGTTTCAGTGGCTGTATCCATCGTGCTGGCCAAGGCGGGGTGGGGATACTGGGCGCTGGTTGCAGGCGCATGCGCCTTTCCGTTGAGCATCACCATCGGCGCATGGCTCATGTGCCGCTGGCTGCCTGGCCTTCCGCGAAAGGATGCTGGCACCGGCCCGATGTTGAAGCTGGCCATTCATACTTATGGCCGGTTCAGCGTCAATTACTTCGCACATAACTCCGACAATCTTGTGGTCGGATGGCGGTTCGGCGCGCACTCTCTGGGTTTCTATAAAAAGGCTTACGATCTGTTCACGCTGCCCGCCACGCAACTGGTGTCTGCCACCACGCTGGTGGCCGTGTCGGCACTGAGCAGGGTCCGCGAAGATCACGATCGATACTGCCGCTATCTGCTGGGAGCGATGGCGGTGATGGCTTTTCTGGGCATGGGCATGGCCGGCGATTTGACGTTGGTCGGGCAGGATCTGATCCGCCTGCTGCTGGGTCCGAATTGGGATGAGGCAGGACGCATCTTCACCTTCTTCGCTCCCGGCGTTGGCGCCATGATCCTCTACGGCACCCACAGTTGGATCCATCTCTCCATCGGCAGAGCGGATCGCTGGCTGATCTGGGGAGTCATCGAGTGGGTCGTCACCATTCTGCTCTTTCTTGCCTGTCTTCCCTGGGGACCGGAAGGAATCGCCGTTGCGTGGTGCCTGTCTTTCTGGCTGCTGACCGCGCCTGCCATGTGGTATGCAGGCCGGCCCATCAACCTCGGGATCGGTCCGATGTTCGCCGCGGTATGGAAATACATCGCGGCATCGTTAGCGGCCGGCATCGTGAGCAGAGTGATTTTTTCAAGCGTCCCGATCCTGCCGAGAGCAAACGGCGCAGGATCGGCCGCGCTGCGAATCGTCGCCGTTTCCATCGCTTTCACCTGCTTGTACCTTGCCGGAATCGTCGTGCTCTACCGTGGCTTTGCTCCGCTTCGGATGCTGGTCAATCTGGTGCGCGAGATCCTTTCCATGCGCGGCACAAAGCCGTCGCCGGCTGCCGCCAAGTTGGATGCGTGACCATCGTCCGCCATCCAGGCAAACTGCATCATTCACAGCGCATCGTTCCCGCTGCTCGCGTGGGGGAATGCGATGCACAACGATAAAATGAGATAGGGGCCCCACCATTATGAGAGTCTGTTTGCTGTCCTACTCGTTCTACGACGCCGACAATCGGGCGCGGCGTTATGCCGATGCGCTGGTCCGGCGCGGCGACCAGGTGGACACCATCGCATTGGCCAGGGAAGGACAGCCGGCCTTCGAAGTGATCCAGGGAGTACGCGTGTTCCGCATCCAAACGCGCGCCATCAACGAAAAGGGGCCGGTCAGTTATCTGGTCAAGCTGATCGGTTTTTTGATTCGATCCGCATGGTTCCTGACGGTGAAACATCTGCAGCAGCCCTACGATGTGATCCACGTAAAATCCGTGCCCGACTTTGAGGTTTTCGCTACCCTCATTCCGCGCCTGATGGGCGCGCGCGTCATTCTGGACATCTACGACATCGTTCCCGAGTTTTATTCGAGCAAATTCGACATCCAGGAAAACTCGCTTGTCTTTCGCATTCTGCTTCTGATCGAACGGCTCTCCACGGCTCTGGCCAGCCACGTCATCATTGCCAATGATCTTTGGTATGAGAAGCTCATCCGCCGCTCGGTGCACGAGGACAAATGCACGTCCCTGATCAACTATCCGGATCTCACAATCTTCTGGAGCAGGCCGAAGCCCGCCACTCCGCACAACGAATTTTTGATGTGCTACCCGGGAACGCTCAACAGCCATCAGGGCCTCGATGTTGCCATTGAGGCAGTCGCCCTGTTGCGCGACAAGGCGCCGAATCTCAGGTTTCTGATTGTCGGCGATGGGCCTGACCGGGAGAAACTCAAGGCCATGATCCAGGAACTTGACCTGGAAGAGCGCGTGATTCTGAAAGGCTACGTGCCCATGGAAGAGGTAGCCGAGATCATGTCTTCAGTCGATCTGGGCGTAGTTCCCAAACGTAAGAACTCCTTTGGCAACGATGCATTCAGCACCAAGATCATGGAATTCATGGCCATGAACGTGCCGGTCGTCGCATCGAGAACGCGCATCGACGAATACTACTTCAACGACGACATCGTGGAGTTTTTCGAGTCGGAAAATGCCGACGATCTGGCCAACAAAATTCTGGGGTTGATGCACAATCCGGCCCGGCGCAGCGAACTCGTCAAAAACGGTGCAAAGTTCATTGCACTCAATAGTTGGGACGTGAAGGAACACGAATACCTGGACCTCGTGGACCAACTGGTTGCGGTTTCCTAAACCGGCGCGGGAACATGCGGGGCGCGGTTTCTTTTAACGGCGCAAAAGAGAATGCGGAAAGGCCGGAGGCAAGGTTTCATGAGAAGAAACGCTGCTGTCGTTCTGATCCTGATCTTGTCTGCAATTTCACTGCACAGCCAGGAGCAGCTCTGGGCGCCGCTTCTGAGTCCTGGCCGGGCCATCGACTGGTCAAAGGCGGGAGTGGGCGAAATCCCCGCGCGCACCACCCTCTGCGCCAGCCTCACCCCTTCCGCAACACTCGCCGAGATCAATGCAGCCCTGGCTGCCTGCCCTGCAGGACAGACCGTTTCTTTGGCAGCCGGCACCTACGCCATTCCGGGAACGATCGTGGTTCCGTCGAACGTGACACTTCGCGGCGCGGGAGCGGACCGCACCATTCTGAACGCAACAGGCAGAGTTCAAGGCAATGTCGTCAGCCTGGGCTTTGGCTCGGTTCCCTTCCGGCCGGTCAACATCACCAGCGGCGCGGTGGCCGGCTCCACCAGCATCGGGGTGGGCGGCGCGGCGGCGATTCATCTCGGCATGTATCTGGTGATCACCGAGATCAATGACCCGGCCTATGTTTCCTCCGCCGGCAGCGAAGGGCTTTGCAAATGGTGCGACGGAGGATGGACGACGCTGGGCGGCCTGGCCCGCGGCCAGATTGTCGAAGTGACCGGAGTCAACGGGACAAGCATCTCCATTTCGCCGGGGCTCTACAGCGCCTATACGCATACGCCGCTGGCCATCCCTTTCAGAATGACCACCGACCACGCGGGGGTGGAGGATCTGCAGGTCTACGCCAACAACACTGGCTATGTGGCAAGCTTCGGCATGTCGGAGTGCGCCTACTGCTGGCTCAAAGGCGTGGAGTCCAACTACGCCGACGGCGATCATGTGGTGATGAATTGGGGCTTCCACGACGAGGTGCGCGACAGCTACTTTTCCAACGCGTTCCGGCATGTGCCGGGACAGTTTTGTTCGGGCATCCTGGTCGCGCTGAAGACCAGCGCCAGCCGGATCGAGAACAACATCGTCGAGCGCGGGCACGACTCCATCATGGTGCATTGGGGCGCCGCCGGAAATGTGATCGCCTATAACTACACCTTGGGAGAGTTCGACAGCGGCTCGCCCAACGTGGTGCTGGGCGGCATAGACTTTCACGGAACGCATCCGCAATACAACCTGCTCGAAGGCAATGTTTTCCCTGAGATTTTCGAGGATTCCATCTGGGGCAGTTCCAGCCACACCACGACCTTCCGGAACTGGGTGATTGGAACCAATCGGATTTGCAGTCCGATGAGCGGCCGCGGCGCAGTGCAGTGCTCCGGGACAAACGGCCATTACGGATTCCAAGCGGCGCGCGCCATGAACATTTCCTACCTGACCACACACGATAACTTTGTCGGCAACGTCGTGGGCTCCGCGCAGATGCAATCGCTGATCGGCTACAAGTACCCGCTGGCGCAGAAGACGCTGGTTGAATACCCTGCCGAGCGCAGTTCCGACGTGGTTGCCTACGGGTGGTCTTTCGGCTACGGCAAGACAAGCGACGACGGCATGGGCACCGGCTGCAGCGGCGGAACCCCTCCCTGCCACGCGGAGCATGCTGCCGCGACCGCTTTTTTCCACGGGAACTACAACAACCTCGGCGGGACAATTACCTGGGCGCCGGACGTGCCCCATGCTCTGCCGGCCTCGTTCTATCTTTCCGGCAAGCCATCCTGGTGGGGAGCGCTGCCCTTTCCCGCGACCGGGCCGGAGATCGGCGGAGGCAAAGGCCCCCGCGGACACAGTTACGGAAACCCTGCCCAGGCCTGCTATTTGAACGTGATGGGCGGGTCGGATGGCGGGACCGGAAGCCCGCTGACCTTCAGGGCCTCCGCCTGTTACGGACCTGGCCGCCAGCCGAAGTAATTCGCGGTGGGCTCAACGATGCTGATGGAGAAATGGCACACGCCACTCGAAGTGCACCTTCTTACCGCAACCTTCTGCGAACACAATGAGAGCGTCTTGGCACAATTCCATCCCAAATACCGCATTTTGTTGTGCAACCAGGGTCCTCGGGTACTGCAGCACCGCGCGCAGGGTAGGGTTTGTGGTTACCATTGAGGGACAGACCACACCCCCCTGTTCGTGGTATTTCACATTGCCTTGCGATTCCTTATGCTCACAGAGCGAGGAATTTCGCTTGGGCGTGGGACTGGACGCGGGCTCCATTCGTCTTGAGCGCTGTCGGGCAGCACGGTTGCTGCATCGATCTTGTCAGGCGCCGGCAAGTTATGGGGACGCGGAATGAACCGCCGGGAAGCTGCATTTCTCCTGGCGGGGAGGAAACAGCATGAAGCACCGAATCGGTATCGCGGGCATTCTTCTGCTTCTCTCTGGAGCCGCTCTGTTGCGGGCCCAAGACCCTGCGCAGGTTCAGGCCCAAGTTGAAGCCAGGATTCGGGCTCAGCAAGCAGAAACGAAGCCCTCTGTACCCTCCTTGAAGCCCAATCCGCTTGAAACCCTCAAGAATTTTGAACCGTCGCCGGATGAAGAATACCTGCTGGGCAGGGGCGATGAAATCACCGTGGACTTTTCCGGGCGGCCTGACATGCAGGCCAAAGTGGTCGTCGGTCCGGATGGGCGCATCTCGCTGCCGCTGGCCGGCGAAGTGAAGGTGGCCGGGCTTTCGCGCGCCGACTCAGCCAGCACCATTGAGAACGTGCTGAAGAGCTACTACGCCAACCTCTCGGTGCAGGTTTTCGTCACCAAATACACCGCCAACCGGGTTCTGCTTCTGGGCGCGGTCGACCATCCCGGCACGCTGGCATTCGACGGCACCATCACGCTGCTCGAGGCTCTGGCCCGCGGCGGGATGCAGACCGGTCCCAGCAAGTTCGATCAGACGCCGGGCATCAACCAGGTTCCCGAGCGCTGCGCCATCTATCGCGGCCACGATCAAGTGGTGTGGGTGGAACTCAAGGAACTGATCGACTCCGGGAACACACTGGCCGATCTGCGGCTGCGACGCGACGACGTGATTTATGTGCCGAGCATAGCGGACCGCTTCATTTCGGTTCTCGGCGAAGTGCAGCATCCGGGGCCGATTACCTTGACCCACAACTCCACCTTGGCCACCGTGCTGGCCGCAGCCGGCGGCATTACAGAAAAGGCCGGCCACAATCCTCACATCCAGATCGTGGACCCGGCCAGCGGCACCTCGCGCATCGTTGCATTCAACGATCTTCTGGACCCAGCCAAATCGCTTGAAGTCACCTTGAAACCGGGCCAGATCCTCTACATTCCGCAGAGCGGCTTTTACAAGGCCACCTATCTGCTGGAGCGGCTGAATCCGCTGATCTCCGTGGCCTCGATGGCTCTTTATACGGGGGCACTATGAGTCTGCGGCGCATGCACTCGGCTCCGATGCAACAGTTCGCTCCCGGCAGCGGCGCTGCCGGCGCACCTTCTCCGGCGGAGAACCCGGTTTCATCCGGCAGCGAAGAACAGCCGTTCTTCCGGCTGGACTTTTTGCGCAGCCTGCAACTGCATCGCCGCCTGTTCCTGAGTTTTGCTTTGGCCGGACTGGCAATGTCCGTCGGCTATGTGGCCAAGAATTGGCCGGTGTATATCGCGCAGAGCCAGGTGTACATTCAGCCCGCTCCGTCCAAGGTGATGGACCAACCCGGCAATGCGCGCTGGGCCGGCGATGCGGTAACCTACGACTCGTTCATCCAGCAACAGGTGCAGAGCGCCACCCACCCCGATGTGCTACTGAGCGTTCTGCACAAGCTGGGTCCCGGCCGGTGGCAAGGTCAGAACGAAACCGAATCGGCCGCGGCCGACCGGCTTGGCCGCGCGATGGACGTGGAGCGAGTCGAGACCAGCTACCAGGTCTCGATCACCGCCAAGGCCAAGGATGCGGCGCTAGCGGCGGACATTGCCAACGCCATGGCCGCCAGCATTGTCGAAAGAACGTCGCGCGAAGAGAAGGCCGGCGATGCCGAAAAGCTGGAGATTTTGCGCCTGGAGAAGGACCGGATTCAGAAGGAACTGGAATCCGACCGCGCCGAGCAGGAGACGCTGAACGCCAAGCTGGGAGTGGCTGCCATCGGCACCACAACGCCCGACCACTTCGACGACGACATCAGCAGGATTCACGAGGAACTGGTGAAGGCGCGCACCGACCACGACCAGGCCGCGGCACGGCTTTTGTCGCTGGACGCCAATCACGAACTCTCTTCCAAGGCGCTGACCGCCGAATCCGATGAACTGATTGCCTCCGACCCCGGCCTGATCAGCATGAAGACCTCTCTCAACCAGCGCCGCGCGGCGCTGATTACGCAGATGGCCAACCTCACGCCGAATCATCCGCAGTACAAGCAGGCCGCGCAGGAGCTGGCGCAGATCGACGCCTCGCTGGAATCGATGACCAAGGATCTGCGCACCAAGGCGGCCGCGCGCATCAAGCAAAAGTTGAACACGGATCTGGATCGGACAGCCGGGGTGGAAGGAAGGCTGAACGCGCAGTTGGGAAAGATGGCCGGGGCCGCGGCCAGCGCCACACCCAAGCTACAGCGCGCCAACGACCTGGCCACCGACATCGTTCGCCTGCAGACCCGCCAATCCAGCGTGGACGAACAGTTGCACAACCTGATGCTGGAGGACAGCGTTCCGGGCGCCGCACACCTGTCGGTGACCGCGATGGCGCCGCAGCATGCGACCAACTCCGGACTGGTGCGCAAGGCCCTGCCGATGCTGCTGGGCGGCATCCTGTTCGGGATTCTGGCCGCACTGATTGCCTCGAATCTCGACTTCAAGATCTACGTCGCGGCGGATGTCGAGCATGTGCTGGGCTTTGCGCCCATGGCCCAACTGCCGGACTTCGAAGAGGTTTCAGCCGGAGTGGCCGAGGAGCACCTGCTGCGGCTTGCCTCGGCCATCCAGCATGCCCGCCAACTGGGCGACCTGAAGAGCTGCCTGTTTACCGGGACCGGTCCGGGGACCGGCGTGACAACCCTCTCCGGCAAAGTGAAAACCATGCTGGAGGCCATGGGCCGGTCGTGCGTGCTGATCGACGCCTCCGGAACGCCGCCTCCGCCTCCGCAGTCCAGTTTTGGCGGAACCGCCTCGGCCGACCGTTACGCTCTGGTGACCGCCGAACGGAGCAGCCGCTCGACGGCCTTGCTGCAGCAATTGTCCGAACAGGCAGAAGAGGAAGAGAGCCTGGTTCTGACCGATTCGGCGCCCCTGCTGATCTCGGCCGAGACCGAATATCTGGCGCGCTATGTGGATGCCGCCATCGTCGTGCTCGAATCCGGCGTCACCACCCGCACCCAGCTTCGCAAGGCAGCCGACACCCTGCAGCGGCTCAACGTGGGGGCGGTGGGATTTGTGTTGAATCGCGTTGGGCTGAAGACGGCCGACCCGGCCTTCCGCGAGTCCGTGCATGCCATAGAAAAACGTCTCCGCGCCCAGAACCGTCGCTCGGCCAGAAGAAGCGAGGGGAACCAGTCCCCTGCGCCCGCTGCCGCGCCCAAAGCCCCGCAAGCGGCCCGCGAGACGGCGTCGCCCGCGCTTTCCGAGCCGAAAGCAGCGACGAGACCGGCTCCCGTGGCCAAGGCTGCTGCCCGGCCCGCTCCCCATGCCATTCCCGAACTGCCTGCCGCTCCGCCACAGCCGGTGCAGGCGCGCGTTCCCCACATGCAACGCGAGGAGAGATTCACCCGGCCGGAACCCATGCCCAATTTCCGCTCCAGGCAGGTTGTCGAACCGAAGCAGGAGACGGTTCGCGCCGAAAGGCCTCGTACGCCGGAACCCTGGTTGCCTGAGACGCCGGCCGAGCCGCAGCACTTTGTTGCGCCCCCGGTCCCCGTGGCGCCGCAGCCCGCGGTTGTGCCTCCGGCTCCCGTTGTACCGCAGCCTGTTGCCGCGCCTCTGCCTGTTGCCCCGTCTGCACCGCAGTCGTCTGCGCCCGAGCCATGGAAACCCGTGCGCCGCTTGGCGGATCTTGAGCAGCAACTTGCTCAGTCCGCAGAGGCGGAAGAGACGATCCCGAACACGGCACACCGGATCAGCGACCTGCGCAACCTGGCCTTCTCGCTGGGCGTGAAGAATCTGCACAAGACGCCGGAAGCGCCGGTGCAAGCGCCCGAGGCTCCGCAGCCCGCGGAGCCGGCCCAGGCACCCCCGGCCTACCGCTCCTATCCTCCGCCTCCAGTGAATCCGGTGCGCAGAGAGCCTGCCGCACAGGCGCAAACTGCTGCGCCTGCTCCCACTCTGGTCACTGCCCAGCCCGAATTCCTTCCTCCCAAATCGGCAGCCGAAGAGGAGAAGGAGCAGGCCAAGTCCAGCAAGAGCGGCCATCGCGACCGCTGGGATGCGGATGACGACATGGACACCCTGCCCTCCTGGCACGGCCAATACAAGAAGAGATAAAGGCCAGGGCGACGGAAGACGTTGCCCTGCGTTGCCCGTGCGGCTCAGCGAGCAACGCTGTCCCTGCTGCCTGCCTCCTCGAGCAACATGGAAAAAAGCGCACATGTCCGGACCGCTCAGAGATCCGGGGAACGATTCAAGGCGCGCAGCGTCAACCCCAAACGGAATCCTCCAGGCGCAACGATCGGCCAGACATCCGCTGCTCCCCGATTCCTCGACCCGCCTCGAAAAAGCAGGCACGGCTCCCGAAGGCTTGGGTGGGGCAAAAGATAAAATAATATTTGTTGCAACAAATAGAATTCCGCCTGCATCCTATGAGTAACCGAAAGTTCAGCGCGGAGCTTCCCAGCTTTCCCTCTTTTCCGCGCACCCGGCTTGAGCCCCTGGCTCACCCGGTCACTCCAAGCGGCCCCACGGCCCGGCACTGAAAGGAATTTTGACGATGAAACGTTTGGCTATCGTAACTGGCATTCTGGCGCTGGCTGCTCCCCTGGCCCTGGCACAACCCTCCACCTGGACCTCCGACCCCGCCCACAGCGAAGTGGACTTCGCCGTCCGGCACATGAGCGTCTCCAACGTACACGGCCGCTTTGGCAAAGTCGCAGCCACCGTTGTGTACAACGAGGCCGACATTTCCAAATCCACCGTGACCGCCACCATCGACGTGAACACGGCTTCCACCGGCGAGGCGGCCCGCGACACCCACATCAAGAGCCCTGATTTCTTTGACGTCGCCTCCTACCCCACCGCCACCTTCACTAGCACCAAGGTGGTCAAGAATGGCAGCAAGCTGGAAGTGACCGGCAACTTCACCCTGCACGGCGTGACCAAGCCCGTGGTGCTCGATGTGGACGGTCCGGCGACGCCCGGAGAAGGCATGGACCACAAGCTGCACTCCGGGTTCAGTGCTACCACCACCATCAGCCGCAGCGCCTTCGGCATCGGCTCCAAGTTCCCTTCGGCCGTGGTGGGCGACGATGTGAAGCTGACCATCGAACTGGAAGTCGTCAAGCAGTAAGCGGCACGCAGAGCCGGCGAGGAATGGAAGGGTGCGGCCTGAAACCCGCACCCTTCAGCGTTTATCCTTGCTGTAACAGCCCAGACAGTGGAAGCACGGTCACCGCACACGGTGGCGAGCACGGTGACGGAGACGTCCCCCGAATTGGAGAATTGCTCTAACAATGGCGAGCCTGAAACTCGAAATCGTGCAGGAACGGGCCTTTGCCAGCGCGGCAGAAGAGGCATTCCTCAACCTGATCCGCACCTCCGATTGTCTGAGTCGCGCCTTTCACCGCAAGACCCGCAGTTGGGGTCTGACCTCGACGCAGTACAACGTGCTGCGGATTCTGCGCGGCGCACACCCGCATGGACTCACCTGTTCGGCCATCGGCAGCCGGATGATCACCGCCGAGCCGGACATTACCCGGCTGCTGGCGCGGCTCAAGGCGCTCCAACTCGTTGAGCAGCACCGCGACACGCAGGACAGGCGCGTGGTTTGGACCCATATCTCCGGGTCCGGGCTGAAGCTGCTTGAGGAGATGGATCCGGTGATCCAACAGGTTCCGGGAGAATTGCTGGGGCATCTGCCCGATGCGGAATTGGCGGATCTGATCCGCCTGCTGGAGCTGGCCCGCAAGCCCTGCAAAGGCACAGAGGCACCCGTCTGCTGCGACGGCCACCCTGGAGAAGGCCAGTAAGTTTGCCCTGCAGGAGAAGACAGTTAAACCGTTTTAGCGGGTGACAACCTTCTGGGCAACTGTCTCTTCGTCAGTATCCACGTGGATGATCTTGTTGTGCAGACAGTAAAGAGCCAGCTCAAGCCGGTCAGAAACCCCCAGCTTGTCGTAGATCTTGCGCAGATAGTTCTTGATGACCTGCTCGGTGGTTCCCAGTTGGAAGGCAATTTCCTTGTTGCGCTTGCCCTGGGTGATGCAGGTAATAATGGCCATCTCTTTGGGCGAGAGGCGGGGCTGGTTACGCGGGCTGACCAATGCGGCGGCCTGAGCGCGATAGGCCTCAATGACCCAGTTGACCGACTGATTGTCGATCCAGGTTTCCCCGGAGGCGATTCTGCGCACGCACCGGACCAGCAGGTCGGGCGAGATGGAGCGGGAGATGATGCCACGAACGCCGCGGCGATATAGCTCCACGGTGTGGTTCTCGTCGGTCGCAACCGCCTGCACAATCAGCTTCACATCGGGGGCAACCCGCAGCAGGTCGGGAATGACGTTCGCCGTACCCGCCAGCAGACTCCCCTCCAACAAAACAATGTCGGTGGGATAGCGCTCAATGGCGGCGCGCAGATTCTCCAGCGAGTCCGCCTGGGCCACGACCCGGAGGTCATCCTCAAGGGCGAATACCTTGCGGATGCCTACCCGGTAAATGGCCTGGGAATCGGCGAGGATAATGCGAATTGTGCCGGGCTTGACGGGGGCGTCAAGAGCCTCGACTTCAGCGGAATCGTCCAAAAAGTCCATAGTTGGCAACTGCCAGGCTTGCTCTGCCGTCACTGCTCCGCGAATTGGTACTCGTCGATAGTAGCGGCCGCCTGATAATGAGTTTGGCTTATGGAGCAGCGTACCACACGGCCCTGGCAGTGGACCAAAACATCGTGAGGGGTACCCAGCACCCCACCCGGCATACGGAGCGAAAAATGGATCTCTGCCCCCGCCGCGAGCGGGCTGTCCAGCTCAAAAAGGACACCGCTGGCGGAGACGTTGGTGGTGATCGCGGTGCACTCCACTTTTCCGACCGAGACCACTACCGGAAGCCTCAGAGGAAAACGAACCGCGCAGCGCACCTCTTGCCGTAACGTGCCCATCTCGGGAAGCACCGGAGAGCGCGATGACCTGGATTTCGAAGGAATATTCATTGTCTTCATTCCGGGACCCAAAGATACATTGCTCACTTTAACGGACTTTGCCGGTTCCCCCCACGGCACGAAAGTTTGCTGGCAGGTAATGGCCGGGGCTTGGCGCGCTGGGACAACCCGGGGCTGAATCGCAAGCCGTGTCCGCATCGGAATTGCAAGATGTTCATAAAAAATAGCTTGTGCAAACGACCAGCCACCCACAAGCTAGACGCTGACCCAGCTAAAATCGCTCCGCTGCCACCGCCGGGGCTCCGGATTTTTTTGGCGCCGTCCCCATCAATCTCCATTCGGAATCGCCGCAACGCGCTCATCCGCCGCAGGCCCGAACTCTACCGGGAAACAACGCACGGTCCTCCAAAGGTCCGCACGAACCCTGAAGATTCCGTGAGATAGGTACCTGAAAGAGTAAGGACCGCCTCAGATACTTACGGAAAAATCGCCTAAATGGGTACTTTTGTGGTAGCCTGACTGACCCTTTTGGGTTACCCTTGCCGTGCATAACAAATTTCTGTTGACCAGGAGCCTATTTCATGCTTTCCACTTCGATGAAGATCCGCACCACCATTTTTGGTACATTATTGGCTGTTTCTACCGGTTACGCCGTTGCCAGCGCGGCAGTATCCACTCCCATTCAACGGAATGGCAGCCATAGCAACCTTATCCCCATGAGCCCTTCGCCCATTAACCCCAATGGCAACTTGGTCAGCGCCATTCCCATGAGCCCTTCGCCCATTCACCCCAATGGCAACTTGGTCAGCGCCATCCCCATGAGCCCCTCGCCCATCCCTCCGAATGGCGGCAACAGCAGCTTTATTCCCATGAGCCCTTCGCCCATTCACCCCAATGGCAACT
>Ga0224530_1000199_pt1 | contig 41697 bp, 40 predicted proteins | sample CBST75metaG_FD_179873 | JGI IMG/M metagenome (GOLD analysis project Ga0224530, IMG submission 179873) | Peat soil microbial communities from Stordalen Mire, Sweden - C.B.S.T75 | ecosystem: Environmental > Terrestrial > Soil > Wetlands > Peat | place: Sweden: Norrbotten County, Stordalen Mire...
ATCGACCGCCACAACGACAACCCAAAGCAATTCATCTGGACCGCCAAGGCAAACGACATCCTCGAAAAAGTCACTCGCGCTCAGGCTGCACGGAATAAACGCCTATCTGTGTGACGCACTACACTAGCAGCTAGAAGCTGCTTTTACACCACTCGCCGCACTCCCGGCATGCGCACCAGCGGATCGGCGACCAGCCAGCAGGCAGTACAGGCCAGCAGTCCCACCACGCCGAACTTGACCAGCGCTGGCGCCACCCAGCCGTGCAGCAACAGGCCGATGCCCACCACCGCCACCGGGTGGATGATGTAGACCGCATAAGCGCGCCGGCCCAGCCACGTCCACAAGGCCGAAGGCTGGTTCATGCGCGCGCGGAACCAGAGCAGCCACGCGGCGATCAGCCCCCAAGCCACGAACGGCTCCCACAGCGCATAGAGAATTGCAGGCCAACTGAGGCCGCCGGAAAAGTTCGACTTGCCGGCGCCATTCAGGGCATACGCTACTGCGATGCCCACCGGCATGGCCGGCCAGGCAAGTAAACCGGCAACAATCCCCACCCGTGCATTCTTCCAGTCGAGTTGCCGCAGCCAGTCGTAGCGCCATGCCGCAATGCCCGCCACGAAAAGAACGATGTAGGTAGCGAAGTAACCTAGTTGCAGGCCCCAGATGTTCGCGCCGGTAGGAACGAACTGGCGAATGGCCAGCGCGGCAACGCCGGTAGCCAGGGCACTGAGCAGCCACCAGCGCGGGGCCGGGACAGGCTTGGGAGTACGCTCAGGGCGATCGAGCGGCGAGCCGAAGATGCGACGCCAGGCGCAATAAGCCAGGCTGAAGACAAGCAGGGTCTGGACAAACCAGAGCGGGCCGTTGCCGATGACGTGGTGTTGCCAAAGATAGTTCAGTGTTGGCCAAAAGCCTTTGCCCTGGGCGTAGATCACCATAGCATCGGTCAGCGGTCCCAGAGTGAAGATGAAGACGAGCAGGGGCAGGCCGAGGCGTAGGAAACGGTCGCCGAGGAAGCGGGCGTAGCCTTTGCGGTCGAGAGAGGCGGGAACGAAATAGCCGGCCAGCAGGAAAAAGAAGCCCATGAAATAGGCTTGGTTGGTCGCGGCAAACAGGGTGAGCAGCAGGCTGGAAGGCGCGCTGGAGGGTTTGATCTCCTGCCAGAACCAGCCGCCGGAAGCGCCATAGGTAATCGCGGTGTGATGCAGTACGACCAGCGCCGTCATTACCGTGCGCAGGCGGTCAATATACAGGTCTCGCTGAGCCATGCATCATGATACGACCGACCGCGCTCAGCGGTTCCGTCGAAAAACAGCTTCGGCCGCAAGCCCAGCCCCTGGTTGGAGGCGATGTTGGCTTGCGGCCGAAGAGTTCAAACACAATCGCTGTTAGTACTTGACGATGGCTGCGAACGAATCGGGCTTGAGGCTGGCGCCGCCCACCAAGGCGCCGTCAATCTCTTCCTCGCCGATCAGCGCGTGGGCGTTGTCGGGCTTCACGCTGCCGCCGTAAAGAATGCGCACTGCCGCGGCAACCTCGGCGCCCAGCAGCTTGGCCACTTCGGCGCGGATAATCTTGTGCGCGTCAACGGCCATCTCGGGCGTGGCGGTCTTGCCGGTGCCAATGGCCCAAACGGGCTCATAGGCGATGACGATGGGCTTGGCGGCCTCGGCGGTGATGCCCACAAAGGCTCCGGCGATCTGGGTCTTCAGCACGTCGGCAGTTTTGCCCGCTTCGCGGTCGGCCAGCACTTCGCCCACGCACACCACGGGAACAATGCCGTTCTCGAGCGCTGCATGCAGCTTCTTGTTGACGATCTCGTCGGTCTCCGCAAAATACTGGCGGCGCTCGGAGTGGCCGATCAGCGTATGCGTTCCGCCCACGGCCTTGAGCTGGCCGATGGAGGTCTCACCGGTGAAGGCGCCCTCTTTGGCAAAGTGAATATTCTGCGCGCCGATCAGGACGTTCGAGCCCTTGGCGGCTTCAATCACCGTCGGCAGCAGCACTGGCGAGGGAAACAAGGCGATTTCATCGCGGGTGTGCCCGGCAACGAGGGGCAAAAAGGCATCGACAAAAGCCTTGGCTTCGGTGGGGGTCTTGAACATCTTCCAATTGGCGGCAATCATGGCTTTACGGGACATTTTTCGGGACTCCTCACAGCAATTTTAGGGTATAGAACTGAGGGCTGGGGTGACGGCGGGCACAAGGGCCGCCCGAATGGAGGAACCACGAGGATTGGAAGCCGCGCGGTTCCATCCAGCCTTGCTGTCCCTATGTCCGAATCTCGGATACATCCGCCGGCACTTCGCCCCTCAGAAAGGCCTCCCGGTGATCGGGGTCGCCCAAATCCATCTTGAAATGGTGCCAGGTTTCGTCCTGCAGAATGGCCATGTCCCACGGCCCTGAAACCGAATCCGAGAACTGCCACACAATGTGGAAGCCTTCCTCGTTGGTGAACCCTTCATTGTCCGCCTGGATGATGGCTTCTCCGCGCTCCCACAGCGCCGAGCGCAGCGCATGCAGGGCGTTGCCGCCGTCTACCAAATCCGCTCCTTGCAGGGGCTGGAATGTATAAACCATCTTGACCTCGGCCAGGTATCCCTCCAGCCACTCCACGCCGCTTTCCGGCTTGCAATCCCGCAGGTCTTCGATCAGATCCGCGATCTCGTCTTCTCCAATAGACCCTTCTGTGATCGGGTGGCGCTCGATCAGCGCCACCTCGACGTCGTCAATCCCAACGAGCAGAAGCGTCTCCCACTCCTCCTCGCTGCCGCTTTCGATGGCCAGCCTGTACTCCGGATGCTCGGCGGAGATCAACTGTGCAAGTTCATCGAACGAGGGGAACTCGTCAAGCTTTGAAAGAACCCGCGTGTAATAGTCCACTGTCTTTTCTCCTGCCTGGGATGCCAGATACCGTGCTCGTATTGTAGGTGTTTTTCCTCCTCAATCCGACAGAAGAGGAGCTTGCCCTGTAGAGGAGAGCGAGGCTGGCCGCCTTAGATTTGGACCAGTCCTTTCGATTACAAAAAAACGCACCCGGCCCGTAATCGGAGCCGGATGCGTTTTTTCAGTTTAGATGAAGCTTCTGCGCCGAAGGCGCGTCTGCCGCACCGCAGGTGCTACTTGTTTGTCAGCGCTTCTACGCCGGGCAGCTTCTTGCCTTCGAGGAACTCGAGGCTCGCTCCGCCGCCGGTGGAGATGTGGGTGATCTGGTCGGCCAGTCCGGTCTTGTTGATGGCCGAAACCGAGTCGCCGCCGCCGATGATGGAGATGGCGCCCTTGTTGGCCGCTACGGCTTTGGCAATGGCGTTGGTGCCGATGGCGAACTTCGCGAACTCGAAGACGCCGGCCGGGCCGTTCCAGACAATGGTCTTGGCCGCCGCAACCACCTTTTCGATGGCGGCGATGGACTTGGGACCGATGTCCAGGCCCTGCCAGTCAGCCGGGAAGTTCACGGAGCTATCCCACGGCTGGGTAGCCGCGTCCTCGGCAAACTTGTCGGCCAGGATGTTGTCCACGGGCAGCAGCAGGTTCACGCCCTTGGCTTTGGCCTTCTCGATGGCCGCCTTGGCCATGTCGATCTTGTCCTCTTCCACCAGCGATTTGCCGGTGCTGACGCCCTGCGCGCGGAGGAAGGTGTACGCCATGCCGCCCACGATGATCAGGGTGTTCACCTTGTCCAGCAGGTTGTCGATGACGTCGATTTTGCCGGAGATCTTGGAGCCGCCGATGATGGCCACGAAGGGCTTCTCGGGTGCTTCCAGGGCCTTGCCCAGGTAGGTGATTTCCTTTTCCATCAGCAGGCCGGCAACGGCGGGCTTCAGAAAATGCGTAATCCCTTCCGTGGAGGCGTGGGCGCGGTGTGCGCTTCCAAAAGCGTCGTTCACATAGACGTCGGCCAGCGAGGCCAGGGCCTTTGAGAACTCGGGATTGTTGGCTTCTTCCTCGGCGTGGTAGCGCAGGTTCTCCAGCAGAAGCACTTGGCCGGATTCAAGCTTGAGGGAGAGTTCGGTGGCGACTTCGCCAATGCAATCCGGGGCAAAGGCCACGTTCACGCTCTGGCCAAGCGCCTTGTCCAGCAGTTCACGCAGGCGGTCAACGACCGGGCGCAGCGAATACTTGGGATTGACTTTGCCCTTGGGACGCCCGAGGTGCGAAGCCAGAATCACCTTGGCTTTGTGCTCGATGGCGTACTTGATGGTGGGTAGCGTGGCCTTGATGCGGGTGTCGTCGGTGATGGTCGAGCCGTCTTCGGTCAGCGGCACATTGAAATCGACGCGAATGAAGACCCGCTTGTTGGCCAGATCGATGTCGCGAATGGTGAGCTTTGCCATGAAAATCACTCCGGGAGAGAACTTGGGGTTCCCCGCCCGGAAAAAGGCGACTGCTGCTCTTGCGGGCGGAGAGCGGGAAGATGTTTACAGCAGGGATTCCAGCGCAACGCCCGGAGACTGAAGCCCCCGGGCGTTGCAGGTGGGAAGGTTGCTTACAGGCCCTTCTCGACCAGGAAGCCGATCAGATCGACCACGCGGTTGGAATAAGCCCACTCGTTGTCATACCAACTGAGGACCTTGACGCTGTTGCCAATGACCTTGGTCAACGGAGCGTCGAGGATGGAGCTGCGAGCGTCGCCCTTGAAGTCGGAGCTGACCAGCAGGTTTTCGTCGTATCCCAGGATGCCCTTGAGTTCGCCCTCGGAGGCCTTCTTGAAGGCGGCGTTCAGAGCTTCGGCAGTGATGGGCTTCTCGGCGATGAAGGTCAAATCGACGATGGAGACGTTGGGTGTGGGAACGCGGATGGCAAAGCCGTCCAGCTTGCCCGAGGACTCGGGGATGACCAGCTTGAGGGCCTTGGCAGCGCCGGTCGAGGTCGGAATCATGCTGAGGGCAGCGGCGCGGGCGCGGCGCAGGTCCTTGTGAGGAGCATCCAGAATGACCTGATCGCCGGTGTAGCTGTGAATGGTGGTCATGATGCCGGAGACGATGCCGCATGTTTCCAGAATGACCTTGACCACAGGCGCCAGGCAGTTCGTGGTGCAGCTGGCGTTGGAGATGATGTTGTGCTTGGACGCGATGTACTTGTCCTGGTTGACGCCGAGAACGATGGTGATGTCTTCGTTCTTGGCGGGAGCCGAAATGATGACCTTCTTGACGGTCGTGCCCAAGTGAACCTTCGCCTTGTCCGCGTCGGTAAAGAAGCCGGTCGACTCAACCACGACCTGCGCGCCAGTTGAAGCCCAATCCAGCTTGGCAGGGTCGCGCTCGGAGAAGACCTTGATCTTCTTGCCGTCGACGGCGATGAAGTCTTCTCCAGCGACGACTTCGTTCTTCAGGTTGCCCAGAATCGAGTCGTACTTGAGCAGGTGGGCGAGTGTCGCCGGACTGGTCAAATCGTTGACGGCAACAAACTCAATCTCGGGGTTGCCAAGAGCTGCGCGAAATACGTTGCGGCCAATGCGGCCGAAGCCATTGATACCAACCTTAACTGCCATGTGTGTTCTTCTCCTTCGTAATCGGTGTAACCGTGGTTTGAGCTTGCGGTATTCGGCGTCTGGACGAACGACCCAGAAGGCAATTCCACCAAACCCATGATCGTATCACTCGCGTCAACGGAAACGAAATAAAGCCGTCTCATCCCCGCTTTTGAGCATAAGTTCTACCAACGCTAGTGTGCTGATTGAGGGGGATAATCGTCTGTGACGAAGTGCACACCATTTGCAGCAGCCTGTGGAAGTATGGTATTCGGGTATCACAATGAAGGTGTTCAACGCGGCATGAGAAAACGGTCCAGACACACCCCCAATACTTCGGAATCCACCGGCAAAATCGGCCAGGAACTTCCATCGAATCAACCAGCTCCGCTCGTCCCGCTCTACATGGATGACGCTCCGGCGGCGCCTCCGGCTCGTGCCTCCCGCCCTGCACAGCGTGCGGCTGCGGCGCCTGCCCGGCCTGCCCGCCCGGAATGGATTGAACCCACCGGCTCCGGCCGCCTCGAACTCGAAACCCAGCCCGAGATTCCCTCCGTACCTCCGGCCGAGGCGGAAGCAGCTAGTCGCTCTCCCGAAGCCCCCAAAGGCTACGTCGTGCTCGCCATCGGTTTGCCCGGTTCCGGCAAAACCACCTGGTTCCGCCGTCGCGGCGTCACCCCGCTCTCCAGCGACTTGCTGCGCAATATCCTCTTCGACGATGTAGAGGAGCAGCGCTACCAAGGACTGGTTTTCTCTACCCTCCGTTCGCTCCTCCGTGCCCGCCTCATCGCCCGCATGCCCTGGAACTACGTGGACGCCACCAACCTCTCCACCCATGAGCGCCGCCAGTGGATCAAGATGGCCCAGAGCTTCGGCTACGAGGTGCAGGCGGTCTTCTTCGACGTGCCCCTCGAAGTTTGCCTGGATCGCAACCGCCAGCGCGATCGCTCGGTCAGCGAGGACGTCATGCGCAAGATGGGCGAAAAGCTCAAACCGCCGGCGTTTGAAGAAGGCTTCTCCAAGATCACCGTGGTCCGCGTGAAAAGCGCCAGCTGAGAACTCGCGCCGTCTAAAGCACTTTCATCGTGGGCGCAAGCTCATGAAAGGTGCCCCATCCTCGCCACGCTTTTGTGGCGAGGGTGGGCTGGCATGAGGCCTTGGTGCCTGGCGCTCCAGATCTCGCTTCCGGGACCTGGGAACGCACAACTCTCAAAACAACTCGAAAGCGAGGAACTTCCCCATGAGCAACCCTCCTGCATCTGTGCCGGCCGTTGAGCCGTGGCTGCGCGGAACCTACGCCGATGTTCCGGCGGTGGGCCGCGCCGTCCTCCATGCGCTCGACCTGGCCCTTGAAGACTTGACCCAATGGACCGCCGGCCTGACCGACGCCCAGGTTCACTCCCAGCCCCTGGGCCTGCCTTCCGTGGCCTTCCATCTGCGCCACATTGCCCGTTCCACCGAACGGTTGCTCAGCTATGCGGAAGGGAACCCGCTTTCCGTCGAGCAGCTGGCTTTGCTCAAAGCGGAGCAGGGCGGGGAAGAAACATTGGCTGAATTGCTGGCTGAGGTCGAGGCATCGTTCAGCAATGCGGCGGAGCGGGTGCGGGTGCTGGCCACCGCCAATCTCGACACCTTCCGCGGCGTGGGCCGCAAGCAGTTGCCTACCAGCATCGGCGGCGCGCTGGTCCACGTAGCCGACCACACCCAGCGTCATACCGGGCAGGTCGTCACCACGGCCAAAGTCCTCCGCGTCGTATAAAGCATTTTTATCGGTAGCCAAGGTCATGGGTACCCCATCCTTGCCGCGTAGTTGTTTTTCGCGGCAAGGGTGGGAAAGCACGATGCTTGCATTCCAGGAAAAGAGATCACAACTCCAGAGGGTGAACTCTTACGCCCCGGCCGTCTCTTGTTCCGCCCCAAGTTCCTGCAAGCTGTGCCACAGCGCCGCCAGCGCCTCAATCGGCAGTGCCTCGGCCCGCGCATGCGAATCGATCCCCGCGCGCTCCAGCGCCGCCGCGACCACTGCGGGCGTCAGCCCGGTGGCGCGTAGATTGTTGGCCAGAGTCTTCCGCTTCTGATGGAAGGCCTTGCGCACAAACGGCAGAAAGCTGTTCTCGTCCAGTCCGAGTTCCACAAACCGCGGCTCAAACCGCCAGCGGAAGACGGTCGAATGCACGTCGGGCGGCGGAGTGAACGAGTCCGGCGGCAGCGTGAACAGGTTCTCGCACGGCCCGTACATCTGCACTGTCACCGAAAGCAGCCCGTAGTCGCGCGACCCCGGCCCGGAGGTGATCCGATCGGCCACTTCTCGCTGCACCATCAGGATGGCGCGGTCCAGCGAGGCGCTGTTTTCGGCCAGCTTCAGCAGAATTTGCGAGGTGATGTAGTAGGGCAGGTTGCCCACCACCTTCAGCCGCTCCCCCGCCGTTTTGGATGCCGCCGCAAAGTCGAACTGCAGCACATCCTGTTCCACCACCGTCACCCGGTCTGCGGGAAACTGCACTCGCAGGTACAGGGCCAGTTCGTGGTCCAGTTCCACCGCTACCACATGCTCGGCGCGGGCTGCCAGCGCACTGGTAATGGCGCCGCCGCCGGGGCCGATCTCGACCACGGTGCGGCCCGCCAGGTCGCCCAGCGAGTTCGCGATGCGTTCAATGGCTTCTGTGTCGTTGAGGAAATTCTGTCCGAGCTTGGGTTTGGTAGGCATGGGCTCCTCTGATGGTAGACGAACCCGGCCGGTTTCGCCCCCTGCTTTCCCCTCTGCGGCGGTACGCACCAAAGCGGGCGCGTAGTAGACTTGCCCTTTGGCCGGGCTTTTTCGGGGTTCCTTTCATTTGTGGCCGGCTGGGAGGTCCTTGTTCATGCACATCGTCTTTGCCGCCTCGGAGTGTGTTCCCTTTGCCAAAACCGGCGGGCTCGCCGACGTGGTGGGCGCTCTGCCTTTGGAGCTGGTCAAGCTGGGCCACGAGGTTACGGTCTACCTGCCCCTCTATGCGGCGGTTCGCCGCCACCTCGATGCCGAACTGAAGTATGCGGTCCGCTCCATCACTATCCCCTTCCAGTACTACAACCGCTTCGTCGGCATCGTGGACGGTGGCAAGCGCGACGGCGTGCAGTACTACTTTGTGGATTGCCCCGAGCTTTTTGACCGGGAAGGTTTTTACGGCGTCAAGGGCGGCGATTACCCCGACAATGCCGAGCGCTTTGCCCTCTACTGCCGGGCCGTGCTCGAGGCCACCAAGCTGTTGGGCGTTCCTCAGGTCTTTCACGTCCACGACTGGCAGGCAGCCATGATCCCCATCTACCTGCGCACGGTCTACGATCTCGACCCGATGCTGCGCGGCTGCGGCTGTGTGCTCACCCTCCACAACGCTGGCTACCAGGGCACCTTTCCGCCCGTCACCACCGAGCAGCTCTTGCTGCCCTGGGACGTCTTCACCATGGACAAGGTGGAGCAGTTCAACGACTTCAACTTTCTCAAGGGCGGTCTGGTCTTCTCCGACATCCTCACCACCGTCAGCCGCAAATATGCCCAGGAGATTCAGACCCCGGAGTTCGGTTACCGGCTCGACGGCTTGCTACACCGGCGCGCGGCGGACCTGCGCGGCATCCTCAACGGCGTCGACTACGCCCAGTGGGACCCGGCCACCGACAGCAACCTGGCAGCCCACTACACGCCCGAGGATCTCAGCGGCAAGCAGGAGTGCCGCGCCGACCTGCTCCACGCCTTTGGCTTGAAAAATGTGGACGACTCGACGCCGGTCATCGGCATCGTCTCCCGTTTCGCTACGCAGAAGGGCTTTGACCTGCTGGCGCAGATTGCCGGGCCGCTGGCTCATCGCGATGTGGTGGTGGCGGCGCTGGGCTCGGGCGAGCCCTACTACGAGAACTTCTTCCGCGGCTGGGCCTTCCGCAATCCCGGCAACATCGCCGTGCAAATCCGCTACGACGACGCCCTGGCCCACAAAATCGAGGCCGGCTCCGACCTGTTCCTCATGCCCTCGCGCTACGAGCCCTGCGGCCTCAATCAGATCTACTCGCTCAAGTACGGCACCGTCCCCGTGGTCCGCGCCACCGGCGGCCTCGACGACACCATCGACGAGTGGAAAGCGGATGAGGGAACTGGCACCGGCTTCAAGTTCGAGGAGTACAGCGCAGCAGAGTTTCTGGCGGCCATTGATCGCGCCCTCAAAGCTTTCGAAGACAAGCCGGGCTGGAAGCAGCTCATGCGGAACGGCATGGCGCGCAACTACAGTTGGGAGCAGCCCGCCAAGGAGTACGCAGCCGTCTACGAAGAAGCAGCCCAGCGTCACCTGCGGTGAGGCTAGATCGAAACCAGAGTAGATGTATCCCGAAAGCAAGGCTCTCAAGTCGACGCGACCACCAGGGAGCGGCGACCTTGCACAATCTCCGTCAGGACACAGTGACTCTGGTTTCGCTCTAACTGCCTTCGGCGCTACCTGCGGCGGGAGGCGTTAACTGCTCGCTCCTGCCGCGCAGGAACGGACGGAGGGAGCGGGGGCCTTCAGGTCCCTGAATCCGGGCATGCAAAATAACGTGGCTCTCGCCACGGGCTTTACAGGCCGCGAAAAATCTCGATCTGGAGAAAGCGAGCTTTCTCCCCCGCATCAATCTCTCCCTCGCATCTGGTTCTACTTGCTGTTGTTGCGCGCGGTCTTCACGTAGTCGTGAGAGGCATGGATGTGGGCCGCCTGCGTGGACAAAAGCTCGTGGACGGGGAGCGGGAGTTTGCCTTTCAACGCCTCTGCGTACGCCTTCACGGCCGCGTCTTCGGCTTTCTCCGCGGTTTCGAGAATGGAGTGCTCGCCCGCGCCCAGCGTCGCTTTCAGATCGCCCCACGTGCGCTCAAGGGTCCCGCTGATCGTGCCACTTTCTTGAATGTCACGAACGCCTTCTTGATGAAGGAGGGTCTCCAGGTCGCCGCGAAATTCGGCACGCTTCAAGGACTCCGCAAGAAAATAGCGTTTGAGGGTTTCGTTTTTCAGCTCGTCGCCGATCTTCTGAAATCCTTCTTGACCGTCAATCAGGCTCTCGATGACCGACTGCAATGTTTCTTCGACTTCGTGCAGCGTTTTGGATGGGGTATGCATGTGGGTTCCTTTTCCGGGGTCCGGTGGTGAATGGGGGGTGGGGGAAGTGCGGACAGGGTCCGGTGATTGGGGTGCGATTCTCCTTCGTCACCGACAAGGCAAGGGAAATCGCGAAAACCCGACGCCCCTGTCCGCTGCCAAACGAGCGGCCTGCAAGGCGGGCCACTGCGTCCTATGTGTATAGAGGCGGGAACGGGGGCTGCGGTTGCTTGGGGCAGTTCCGGGGGGCCGCCCTCGAGGATGTCCGCATGGCCTGACTTGTGCCGGGGCGGGTCGCCCGTTGATCGTGCGCTTCTGGCGTTCCAAAACCAGGAATACTGCAAAAAACTGACGCGCAACGGGAGGGTGCGGTACGAGAGCAGGGGGAAGCCGCCAAAACGAATGCGCCGCCATCCAAAAAGAAGTGGCGCGAAGAAAAGCGCGAAAGGGTTTACGCTAATTCCATGACGCGCCAGCCGGGGATTTGTGGTTTCCCACCTGCCCGCCTGCGCGGGGCAACAGCCTTCGGCGGGCAGAGCGAACGGTATTGGTCACTCGATCTGAGAGAGCAGGAAGGCACAACCATGCGTTTTTTACATGCAGTTTTTCTCGTGGCGACGTTCTGTTCGCCTTCCGTCCTGTGCGCGGCGCAATCGCCCAGCCAAGAGGCTCCGGCGGCAGAGGTCCCCTCTGCGCCGCTCGCTCCGTCCGGTTTGGTGCAACCTTCTCTCAACACCGTGCAGCAGGCCACTGGTGCGCTGAAGCTCGATAAATGGAAACGGGGCACGGTGCGCGAGGAGGCCGATGCGAACATCGGCGCCATCCAGCGAGATCTGCAGACGACCCTGCCGCCGCTGCTTCAAGAGGCCGATGCCGCTCCCCAAACCATCAGCAAAATGTTGCCGGTATCGCGCAACATCGATGCGCTTTATGACGTCCTCCTCCGCGTCGTCGAAGCCGCCCGGGTTTCAGCGACTCCCGAGCAGATCACTCAGCTCCAGCAGTCCTTGGTCAGTTTGGGCAAAGCGCGGCACGCACTGGACGACCGCCTGGAAGCGGCGATAGCCGCGCAGGAAAAGCAGCTCAGCGATCTGCGCCGCACTCTGCAAGCACAAGCAGCCGTCAAATGCCCCGACATACCCGCTCCGGTGAAACAGGCCTGTGGGCCGCCAACTCCGGCTCGGAAGGCCAAGAAGAAGCCCGCCGCAACCCCGCCGGCGTCGTCCTCCCCGGCGGCCGCAACCCCTAAAACGGGCAAATGAACTGAGCTGCAAGCTACCCGCGAGTCGCGTCTCAGCTTGCCGGCTGTGCCTCATGGAAATGCCGCCAGATGCTTTCGGCGGTCTTGCGCGAAACTACGGCGGCCAGCGACTCCGCGGTCGCCTGCTGCACATCCCGCAAACTGCCGAAGTGAGTCAGCAGCCGCTGCCGTGTCTGCGCTCCCACGCCGGGAATCGTGAGCAACTCCGAGTCTCGATCCCTCATGGCTCTGCGCTGGCGATGGTAGCCGATGGCGAAGCGGTGGCTCTCGTCGCGGATCAACTGCACCAGGTGCAGTACCGGCGAGCGGCGGTCCAGCACCACCGGCTCATCCTCGTTGCCGTAGAGGTAGATGATCTCTTCCTTCTTGGCGATCGAGGCCAGCGGCTGCGAGGTTAGGCCCAGCGCCTCCAATGCCTCCGCGGCGGCGTGCAATTGGCCCAGGCCGCCATCCACCAGCACCAGCGAGGGCATGGGCTGTTTTTCCTCCAGCAACCGGCGGTAGCGGCGCGTGAGCACTTCGTTCATCGACGCGAAATCGTCCACGCCCGTGACGGTTTTGATCTTGAACTTGCGATAGGCCTGCTTGTTCATCTTGCCGTCTTCCCACACCACCAGCGAGGCCACGGTTTCCGCACCCTGAATGTGCGAAATGTCGAAGCACTCAATGCGCTTCGGTAGTTCGGGCAGCATCAACGCGTCCGCCAAGGCTTCTTGGATGGCCTTGCGCGAGGGCTCCAGCACGCGGAATCGCTGGGTGTACAACTGGTGCGCGTTCTGGCTGGCCAGGTCCACCAGTGAGCGCTTCTCGCCGCGCTGTGGCACGGCCAACTCAATCTTGTGCCCGGTGCGCTCGCTCAACAGGCTGGTGAGGTCTTCGCGGTCGTCAAAGTCCACCGGCACCAAAATCGAACGCGGCACGTAATGCTGATCGATATAAAGCTGCTTCAGCAGCGCAGAAAAAACCGCGCCTGCGTGGAAGGGCACTTCCGCGCTTCCCTCCGTCTCTTCGCCCTCTGCCGTTTCGGCAAACTCCGGCAGATCGTCCCAGAAAAACTCGCGCCGGTCCACGATCTTTCCCGCCCGCACGTGGAACAGGTTCACGGCCAGCCGGCCATCCTCAAAGTGATAACCGAAGACGTCGGCGTCGTCGCCCTCCTCGGTGGTGGCAATGCGCTGTTTCTCCTGCAACTGGTGGACAGTGGAGAGCTGGTCGCGCAGCCGTGCTGCGGCCTCAAACTGCTCTGCCTCGGCGGCCTCCATCATGCGCTCGGTCAGTGTGCGCTCCAGTTCCGCGTGGCGGCCTTCCAGCAGTAGTTGCGCGTCGTGCACCGCGTTCCGGTAAATTTCCGGCGTGGTCAGCCCTTCCACGCACGGCCCCAGGCAGCGGTGAATATAGTACTGCAGGCAGGCGCGCGGATGGTAGCGCGAAAGGTCCACCTTGCAACTGGGCACCAGAAAGCTGCGATGGATCAGCTCCACCACCCGGTAGGCCAGGTTGCCGGGAAAATACGGTCCGTAATACGCCGCCCCGTCCTTGCGAATCCGCCGCGTCACAAATACTTTAGGGAAGCGGTCCGCCATGGTCAGCTTGACGTAGGGATAGGTCTTGTCGTCGCGCAGCAGGATGTTGAACCGCGGATGCCGCTGCTTGATCAGGTTGTTTTCCAGGGCCAGCGCTTCGTGTTCGTTGGCCACCAGAATGTAGTCCAGGTCCACGGCCTCGCGCATCAGCGTGCCAGTCTTGGCATTGGCCTGCGATGCCGCCAGCAGGTACGAGCGGACCCGCGAGCGCAGGTTTTTGGCCTTGCCCACATAGATCACCTCGCCCTCGGCGTTCTTGTAGAGGTACACGCCGGGCTGCGTGGGCAGGGTGCGGATTTTTTCGTAAAGGTCCATAGCGGCAAGCCAGTTTCTAGAATAACGGGCAAGGGGAGGAAGTGGTCAGTTACCTGTGGTCACTGCTCACGGACCACTTTCCACTGGATTTTCCACGCAATCCTTACCGGTTCAGGTAAAAAATACACGGTTGATACGTTCAAGAGCAAACTCGTTTTTATGCAGTAACTAGTTGATTCTATGCTGGTTGATGATGCATTCCCGGTTTGGACTCCAAAATGCATCGTCTTTGGCAAGATGGAAGAGCCACCTCGGCCGGCAGTCAAGATTCGGCGAGTCACCGTGGCGAAGAAAGGGACTTGACCATGAATCCTTACCGTTTTGGAGCTTTGGGTTTGACCGTGGCTTTGGCCGTAGCGGGCGCCACCGGGTGCGCAACCAAGAACTACGTGAAGAATCAGACGGCGCCGCTGATCGAGCATACCAATCAGTTGGATGAGAAGACAGCCACCAACAATCGCCAGATTCACGACGTGGACGACCGGTCCCAGACGGGCATCAAGCAAGCGCAGGGTGCTGCGGATACTGCCGCCCAGAACGCGCAGAACGCCGCCAAGGCGGCTGCCGATGCGGACCTCGCAGCGAATAACGCAGTGCATCGTGCCGACTCGCTGGACGACGTGGTGAAGGGCTTGGATAGCTACAAGTCTCTTGCCAATGTTTCGGTAACCTTCGGCTTCGACAAGGCCGCGCTTACCAAGGACGACAAGGAACAGTTGGACGCCTTTGCCGCGCAGCTCACCTCGGCCAAGAGCTACATTCTTGAAGTGACCGGCGGAACTGACTCGACCGGGTCGGCCGAGTACAACTACGAGCTGAGCCAGCGCCGCGCTGACGCGGTGGTGCAATACCTGGCCTCCAAGTACGCGATTCCCGCGCACCGCTTCTACCTGATCGGCATCGGCAAAGACAAGCAGGTGGCCCCCAACACCACCGCGGAAGGCCGCAAGCAGAACCGCCGCGTGGAAGTGCAGCTCCTGTCGAATTCCGGCGCAGTGCCGGCAACCACCCCGGCCACAGCCGGACGCTAGTTTTTTGCAGCGCGGCTTCCCCCGTGCCGATTCGCGGCAAACAACAGGGCCGGTCCGCCATGGCGGACCGGCCCTGTTGTTTGCGTGATCGCTTGCCTAAGCTATGCCTGCTGCCGAATGTGTTCCGCCCGCACGTCGTTGGCGGTGAACAGCCTGAGGAAAGGCGCGCCAGCCGCAGCGGCCTCCACGGCGGGCCGTCCGTTGGCCTCTTCCCGCTCCACGATGCAGACCACCGCAGCCACAGTCATGCCGGCCTCGCGCACAGCCTCGATGGCGTTGATGGTCGAAGCGCCCGTTGTGCACACGTCGTCTACAATCACCACCCGCGCCCCAGGCTGGTTGAAGCCTTCAATACGCCGTCCTGTCCCGTGCGTCTTCTCCGCCTTGCGCACCAGAAATCCGTGCAGCAAGGGTGCTGCGGGGTTGGAGAGAGCCCGCCACGCGCTGGCGGTGGCCACGTTGGAAACAATAGGGTCCGCGCCCAGCGTGAGTCCGCCCACGGCCTCGGCCACAATGCCGTTTTCCTCCAGCAGTTCCAGAATGGCGTGCCCGGTCAGCCGTCCGCCCTCGGCGTGCAGCGTGGTGGTGCGGCAGTCCACGTAGTAGTCGCTGGTCCCGCCCGAGGACAGCTTGAACTGGCCAAGGCGGAAGCTGATGCGGGCAAGAATCGAGAGCAATTGCGGTGCGTAGGTTGAGGTAGTCATCAAGTTTGATTGTAAAGCGAAGCCGTCAACAACCAGTGGCCAGCCGAAGGTAAGCTGAGAATTCTGAATGACCAAGGAACAAACTGATCACTGTCCACTGAAAACTGATATCTGCTTCTCACATGTTGTCCAAATGCCGGAACCCGCCGGTCCCCAGCAGCATCAGCACAAACAGCATGAAGTTGTACGACGCATGCACCAGCACGCTGGCGGCCAGCGAGCGGTTTCTCAGCCGCGCCCAGCACAGCACCAGGCTCACGCAGATCAGCAGCAGAAACGGCCCCACCGCGTGCGAGGTTTGTTCCGCGTGCATCAGCGAAAATCCAACGCTGGTCAGCACCGAGGCAATCGCCATGGCGGGCAGGGACCACTGCGGATGCCCGTTCTCGGCCAGTGGGTGAATCGGTTTGCCACAGGCCTGTTCGGCAACCCAGTCGCAGGCTGTGCACAGCGCCGGCAGCAGAAAGCCGCGGAAGATCATCTCTTCAAAAAACGGCGCAAACGTGACCCCAAAGCCGAACAGCAGCCACGCCGCTCCGGGAGAGCGAAAAATCTTGTCGATGGGCGTATCGTTCGGGCCGGGCATCAGCACGCCGTTCACGATGGCGATCACAAAGCACGCCGCTGCCGCGCTCAACAGACGCTTGCGCTGCCTGAGCGCCGTTGAGCCGTTCCACTGCAGCCCGGCAAAGAATCCCTTGTGCCAGACCAGCGGAAAGATCACCAGGCACGCCAGCAGCGTCAGCAGGTACAGAACCGCCTGGCTGCCCAGTGTGTAGTGAATGTCGTTCATGGCCTGTTGCGCCGTCGAAATGCCGAACAGGTGAAAGTGGAGCGCGAACCGGGTCAGCAGCCCGGCGCCCAGCAGGCCAACGATGGCCAGCACGCCCAGCAGGCACACATGGCCAAGATGCGGAATCCGTTCGGGAAGCCGGATCTCGGGCAACGACCAGGACTGGAAAAGCGGCGGCTCGGGTTGGGGCGGCGAGGCGTCCGCCTGTTCGAGCCGCGCCTCGCTTTCGGGCCAGGATGCCAACTCCGCCTCGGGCGGCAAAATCTTCGCTGGCAAGACCTCAGGCGCAAGGACTTCCTCTGTGGCAGTCTCCGCCGGCAGAAGGGGCTCTTCCGGTTGCTGGGGCTCTTGCTCAGGCAGGCCGGTCATGCGGTCCCCGTCTTCTTCTTGCGCACCGCGGTCTTCTTGGCCGCCGGCGCCTTTGCTTTGGCGGGCAAATCGGCGGCCTTTTTGCTCGCCCTGGCCCGCTTTTCAGGCTTCGGCTCACTGTTCTTGACCGTAGCGACCTTCCCTGGCCGTTTTGTCGTCGGCTCCGGAACCCCTGTTTTCTTCTTCCGGCGGATGAAGGCTCGATTCTCAGTTTTCGGGGTGTCTTCGGTGGTTGGCGTGCTGACGGCTTCGGCAACCGCTGCCTCGTCCTCCACGTCCACGGCGTCCAGCTTGCCGTTGGCAGAGGAGTAGTAGTGCCGCAGAAACTGCCCGGTAAACGAGCCGGGCGTGGCGGCAATCTTGGCCGGCCGTCCCTCGCCCACCACGTAGCCGCCCTCTTCACCGCCTTCGGGACCCAGGTCCAGAATCCAGTCCGCGTTGCGGATCACGTCCAGGTTGTGCTCGATGATGATGATCGAGTTGCCCTGGTCGGCCAGCCGGTGCAGCACTTCCAGCAACTTGCGCACGTCGTCGAAGTGCAGCCCCGTGGTCGGCTCATCCAGCAGATAAAGCGTGCGGCCGGTCTGGCGCTTGCTCAGTTCCCGCGCCAGCTTCATGCGCTGCGCCTCGCCGCCCGAAAGCGTGGTGGCGCTCTGCCCCAGCCTGACGTAGCCCAGGCCCACATCCACCAGCGTTTGCAGCTTCTGGTGCACCGACGGCACGTCAGCCAGCACCGGCAGCGCGTCCTCAATCGTCAAGTCCAGAATGTCGGCAATCGAGTGCCCGTGGAACTTTACCGACAGCGTCTCCTGGTTGTAGCGGCGGCCGCCGCACACATCGCACTGCACGTAGACGTCCGGCATGAAGTTCATTTCAATGCGCCGTTGTCCGTCGCCTTGGCAGGCCTCGCAGCGGCCCCCGGTAACGTTGAAGCTGAATCGGCCCGGCTTGTAGCCGCGTTCGCGCGATTCCGGCAGCATGGCAAACAGGTCGCGGATCGGCGAGAACACCTGCGTATACGTCGCCGGATTCGAGCGCGGCGTCCGTCCGATGGGCGACTGGTCGATGCGCACCACCTTGTCGATCTGCTCTACGCCCGAGAGCCCGTCAAACACGCCCGGGTCCTCGTGCGAGCCATACAGGGTCTTGGCCAGCGAGCGATAGAGAATGCCGTTGATTAGTGTGCTCTTGCCGCTGCCGCTCACCCCTGTCACCACGGTCATCACGCCCAGCGGAATCCGTACGGTAATGTCCTGCAAATTGTGTTCGCGCGCGCCCTTCACGGTGAGCCACTTGCCGGTCAGTGGACGCGGCTTTTCCCGTTGCAGCATCGTGCTGCTGCCGGAAAGATAGCGCCCGGTCAGCGATTCGGGGCAGGCCATGACCTCTTCCGGCGTGCCCTCGGCCACCACGTAGCCGCCCAGCCGTCCCGCTCCCGGTCCCAGGTCCAGCACGTAGTCGGCGTGGCGGATAGTCTCTTCGTCGTGCTCCACCACCAGCACCGTGTTGCCCAGGTCCCTCAGGTTCTCTAGCGCATGGATCAGCCGCATGTTGTCCCGCTGGTGCAGCCCGATGGAGGGCTCGTCCAGAACGTACAGCACGCCCCGCAGCCGCGAGCCGATCTGCGTGGCCAGACGGATCCGCTGGCCCTCGCCGCCTGAAAGCGTATCGGCATTGCGGTCCAGCGCCAGGTAGTTCAGGCCCACGGCGCACAGAAACTCCAGCCGCTCCACAACCTCGTGGCGAATGCGTTCGGCCAGTAGCGCCTCGCGCTCCGTGAAGCTCATGTTGATGGCCGCTGACAGCGCGCGGTTCAGAGGCAGCGAGGTGAAGTCGGCAATCGACAGTCCGCCGATCTTTACCGCCAGCGACTCCGGACGCAACCGCTTGCCCCGGCAAACCGGGCAAGGCGTCGCCGACATGTAGCTCATCATGTACTCGCGGTAGCCGTCGCTGCGCGCCTCGTCAATCGAGTCCCGCAGGTAGGTCAAAATACCGTGGAAGCCGGTGCGCGGCGCTTCGCCCTTGGGCGGGCCGTAGACCAGGATGTGCTGCTGTTTGGGCGGCAAATCCTCAAAGGGCAGCTTGAGGTCGATGTCGTACTTGTCGGCGGCCAGGTGGACCAGCTTGAGCAGGTATTGCGAGGACGAGCCCGGCCCCAGTCCGCCATCCAGCAGCGGTTTTGACCAGTCGGTGATCACCTTGGCCGGGTCCAGATCGTACAGCGAGCCCAGTCCGTGGCACTCCGGGCAGGCGCCGAAGGCGGAGTTGAAGCTGAAACTGCGCGGTTCCAGCTTGGGCACGTCCAGCCCGCAGTCCGGGCAGGCCATCATCGACGAGAACAACTGCTCCTCGCCGCCGGTCACCGCCACCAGCGCCAGACCGTTGGCCAGTTGCAGCGCCTTGGCCACCGCCAGGTCCAGCCGCTTCTCCACCGAGGGCTTGCCCGTGGGCAACGGCGGCGCATCGGCAGCCGGCATCTTCAGCAGAATGCGATCGATGACCGCTTCAATGGTGTGGTTCTTGCGCCGATCCAGTTGGATAGGTTCGGCCAGATCGACCATCTCGCCGTCCACGCGGGCGCGAAACCCCTGCTGGTCCAGTTGGTCGAACAGGTCCTTGAACTCGCCCTTGCGCCCACGCACAATCGGCGCCATCACGGTCACCCGCTCGCCCATCCCCAGTTGCAGGATGCGCTGCACGATCTGCTCCGCGGTCTGGCGCGCAATGGGCCTGCCGCAGTTGGGGCAGTGGGGCGTGCCCACCGAGGCGTACAGCAGGCGTAGATAGTCGTAAATCTCGGTAATGGTGCCCACCGTCGACCGCGGACTGCGGCTGGTGGTCTTCTGCTCAATCGAAATGGCCGGGCTCAGCCCCTCGATTGAGTCCACGTCGGGCCGCTCGATCTGGTCCAGAAACTGCCGCGCGTAGGCCGACAGCGTTTCCACATAGCGCCGCTGTCCCTCGGCATAGATCGTGTCGAAGGCCAGTGAGCTCTTGCCCGACCCAGACAGGCCGGTGACCACCGTGAGCGTATTGCGGGGGATGCGGACACTGATGTCGCGCAAATTGTGCTGGCGCGCCCCGCGCACCGAAATGTGAGTGATTGTCATCAGGCAATGGGTGAAGGGTAGGTGGTTCAGAATGGTGCAGCGGCCAATTACCGGATTGCAACGTTCTAGAGGTATTCTATTGGTCAATAGAAATGCGGGTCAACGCGGCGGTTTCTTCTGAGACAATCGCAGCAGCAGTTTCGTGGCGGTTTCCCAAGAATCTTCGGGCGGCCGGAACGCAAGCGTTCGTGACCCGGGGAAAATCGATCAAGGCGGAAATGATGGCGGATTTACTGAATTTGGTGATGCTGATTTGCGCATGCATAGGTTCAATGGCTTTCGGCATCCTGGTGGCATATGGAATCCTGCGGGCCGGTTTTGGCCTGATGCGGCGTCAACCGCGCCCCGTTGCCGTGAAACCCCGGCCCCAGGTCGCACGGGTTCTGTAGACCAAGGGCTCAGTGTCCAGTTTGTCCTTCCCATGGTTCATCGGCAAAACGGACGCGCCCCCTGCACCAATCGTTCTCAGGCGAATCGGCCCTTCCATCCTCAAGCGTTTTCCAAGCAGGCCATCCGGCCCTCATCTCATCGCAGCACGCCGGCCACTGACCACTGACAACTGACCTAGTTCGGCGGCATCGGGCGCTGCGGCATCTGCTGCGGTGGCCGGTTCTGGTTTCCCGGCGAAAAATTGGGGCGGATCTGTGGGGCGGGCGGCTGTGGCGGCTCTTCAGCCTCGTCGGGTGTATCGTCCTCGTCCGCATCCGTGTTGCTCTTGTTGGTGGCTGCCTGCGCGTCGCCGCTGTGCCGGGAACTGAGCACAATCTGTCGCGGCGCTCCCTGGCCTTGGTCCCCGATCATCATCACGTTGTAGCTCGACCCTTGTAGAAGCTTCGACAGCACGTCGCGCACCTGCCCCGGGCCGTATGCGCCAAACACCCGCTCGTCGGCGCCCAATCCCTCCACCTTCAGTCCGGTGGCCGTTGAAACATCCCTCAAAATCTGTTGCAGGCTGGAGTTTGCTGCCTCGATCCTCAGCCCCTGGCTGTCCCAGGTGACCGTGGCCTGTCCCGGATGCTCGTTGACCGGCCATTTGGGCGCGTCGGGCTTCTTGGGCTGTACCGGAGCTGCCGCGGATTGCTCCGCTGTGGCCGCTGGATGCCCCTTGCCGGGCTTCTTGTGCGCGCGAGCCGCCCTCACTGCCTTGTGTGCCGGGGCCGCTGCGGGTGCCGCCGCTGCGGGTGCCGCTGCTGCGGGCGTCTGTGCGGGTGCTTGCGCGGCCAGCACCTGCACTCCGGCCAGCGCGACAACCATTGCCGCCAACGCCTTCAAAATCAGTTTGGAAGGCAATTTTCTCAGAATCTTCGATTCGGGCGGGATGGGCATGCGCATGGAAATTCGGCTCCCCGGGCCGGTACCTTCGCTCTCGCGCGATACGGGTCTCCGGATGCGGCAAGTCGTTGCCGCTCTGTGTGTACTAGACTAACAGTGGCCCGCGGACGCTCGAAAACAGTTTCCCGGGCAGAGGGGGAATCCCGAAAGATGCGCCTCTGCTGGAAGAATTGGGCTGCGTTGGTCCTGCTGGCTTTGCCGGTCGCGGGCCGCGCCGCAACGTGCACCACCCAGGCCGCTCTGCTGCCTCTGGACCGCGATGCGCTGGCCACGGCTTCGGGCCGTCTGCTGCAGGGCGTCGTCGAGCAGAATCTCGGCGCCCTTCGCACCGCCCTGCTGCCCGCCGAGGCCCAGGAATGGGACAGCATTCGCGGTGCCGTGGAGCAGTCCGCGCCGCTCCTCAAAGGTGGCCAGATCCAGCTCCGCAGCCTCTATCTGCTGGACGCCTCCAGCCTCAACGCTCCTGCTGACACGCAGTTCTTCTGCTCCAACCAGAGCGGCTCTCTGACCGTCACCATCACCATGCGGGCGCTGCCTCCGGGCCGCTACGCCGTGGTGATGGCCGACGCCGCCGGAGCGCCCCTGGGCGGCCAGTTGGGCCTCATCCTAGCCTGGGATGGCCGCGCCGCCTCGCCGGAATGGAAACTGGCCGGCCTCACCGTGCGCCAGGGCAGCATCGACGGCCACGACGGCGTCTGGTATTGGTCCCGCGCCCGCGAACTGGCCCGCTCCGATCTCTCCTGGAGCGCCTGGTACTGCTATGAAGCCGCCCGCTCCCTGCTCGTTCCGGTGGACTTCCTCTCCTCGCCCAATCTTGAAAAACTCGGCCAGGAGCAGGCGCAGTTGAAGAACCCGCCCTCCGAGGCCTTCCCCTACTCGCTGCCCGATGGCCCCCGCACCTGGAAGATCGACGCTATCCACCTGGACATGTCGTTGCATCAGGCCGACCTGGGCGTGGTCTACGAGTCCGCCGGCGTCACCGATCCGGCCGCTTTGCGTACCGAGGCAACCGCCGTGCTCAGCGCCGTCCTCAAGGCCCAGCCCACTTTCCGTGAGACTTTCCACGGACTTTGGGCCTACGCCGTCAAGGATGGCAAGCCCACCCCGGTCATCGAACTTCCCATGGCGCAGATACCGTAAATGCAGCGAAGTTCGCGGAGTGAGCAGGACCAGCGGAGCTGGTCCTACGTCCAGATCTGAATTCTGAGAGCAGGGAAGCGACAAGAGCTTGCCGAAGCTGACTCCGCAAACTCCGCTCGCACCGCTAACCCCGCTTCCTCGCTAATCTCGCTTTCCTGAAAGGAGCAACACTTGGCAAACCTCATCGATCTGCGTTCCGATACCGTAACCCGTCCCACCGCGGAGATGCGCACGGCCATGGCCGCCGCCGAAGTGGGCGACGACGTCTACGGTGAAGACCCCACGATCAACCAGTTGGAACGCCGCGCCGCCGAGGTCTTTGGTCGCGAAGCCGCGCTGTTCGTGCCTTCCGGCACCATGGGCAACCAGATCGCCATCCGCCTGCACACCCAGCCGGGCCAGGAGATCATTTGCGAGGCCCGCTCCCACATCCTCGATTGGGAAATGGCTACCGCCGCCGTCTTTTCCGGCTGCCTCGTCCGCGCCGTTCCCACCGCCGACGGCATCCTCACTTGGAAGCACATTGAGCCAGCCATCCGCCCCGCCGGCGGACTGCGCGCTGCTACTGGTCTGATCGAAATCGAGAACTCGCACAACATGGCTGGCGGTGTGGTCACGCCCTTGCCGGTGCTGGAAGAGATCTGGGCCAACGCCAAGCAATGCAATCTCCCCGTCCACCTCGACGGCGCGCGCATCTTCAACGCCTCCACGGCTCTCGGTGTCGACGTAAAGACCCTCACCCGCGGCTTTGACACCGTCATGTTCTGCCTGTCCAAGGGTTTGGGCGCTCCGGTCGGCTCCATGCTCACCGGCTCGGCGGATCTCATCGCCCGCGCGCGCATCTTCCGCAAGGCTCTGGGCGGCGGCATGAGGCAGGCGGGCATTCTGGCCGCGGCAGGACTCATCGCGCTTGAGCAGATGCCGGCCCGTCTCCACGAGGACCACGCCAATGCGCGCCTGCTGGCTGAGGCGCTCTTCCACATGGATGGCGTCGCCATCGATCTGGAATCGGTCGTGACCAACATCGTGATCTTCCGCCTCACCGGACGCCTCACCGCGCCGGATTTGGTGGCCCGGCTCAAGGCCCGCGGCATCCTGGCCAGCGCGCTCAGTCCGGATACGGTCCGCCTGGTCACTCACTACGATGTGGACCGCGCCGCCTGCGTCACCACGGCCGAAGCGCTCACCGAAGAGACCGAAGCCGCCAAGCTGTAGCAGCATGAACGCGGAACCATAAGGCGCCCGGGAGGCCGATTCGATTTCGACTCAGCCTCCCGCCACCGGCTTTCTGCGGCGGGCGTCAATTCTTGTCGAAGATTGCGCTCGATTCCTGGAAATCCGCATACGCGAATCCCTCCCGATGGACGACCTCTCCCGCCTCCAGATTCACTGCGGCAGTAAACATGGGCCCGTCGTAGACGCAGGTGTGAAATTCGCCGCGCTCTCCGCAAGGGTCGGTTGTCGGCGGCAAATCGTGCAGCAATGCGGCGTCGAACTCGCGGCCGGCAAAAGATCCAGGCAATTGCTTGGTATCCACGCAAACTAGCTTTGCCCCGCAGGCCGCCAGACAGCATGTCGCGCGCCAGTGCGTCCGTTGGAATCTCCCAGAGCGGAAACAAAGGTTCCAGCCCGGTCGGCTTCAATTGAGCCTCGCGATAGGCGCGGATATCCGGCAAAAACAAATCGCCAAAGGCAATCGCATCAATCTGTTCATGGACCGCACGATCGCAGACTTCTGTCATCCGCCGTTCGTAGATTTCGTTCGAGCATGGCCACGGCAGCGGCACAACCCACAGCGGCAACTGAGCAGCTGCGGCCTGCGCTTTCAGTACCGAATGGCGCGTCCCGTGCATCGCGACGCGCTGAAACTCGGTATTCAGGGTGGTCAACAAACCGGCTAATTCGATGCCGGGCTGTTGGCGCAAAACGTGGAGTGCCCATGCACTGTCTTTACCGCTGCTCCATGACAATAAAACGCGCTTCATCCGACTATCGTAACCTACACATCGAGTGCCAATCGTGGCGTGGGTGTCGTCTTCGAATGCAGGTCTCTTGGGGTGCGCAACTTTTTTCGCCGCAGCACGTTGATATCGACAACTCACCGAATCGCGTTGAGCGATCCGGAAACACTCAAACCGTGGAGGAGTTGATTCCCGTGAAGAAAATTGCATTGGCAGTCCTCTTTGCTCTCACCCTGTGTCCTGTGGCTTCGCTTGCGCAGGTCGCAATTCGCATCGGTCCCCCTGCCCCCGTGTACGAGCGCCCCGGCCCGCCGCCGGATCGCGGCTTCGTGTGGATTGCCGGTTATCACCGCTGGGAAGGCGATCGCTACGTCTGGACGCCCGGCCGCTGGGAACGTCCGCCCCATCCGCATGCGCATTGGGTCGCGCATCGCTGGGAACATCGTCATGGCCAGTGGGTATTGATTGAAGGCCACTGGCGCTAACGTGCGTCTCGCAAAATAGGAAGCGCGCCATAAGAAAGAGAGAGCGAGGCCTGTGCCTCGCTCTCTCTTTCTTGTCTCTGCGCCTCGGCGGGTCAGCCCCACCGCAGGTGGCCAGAATGCGGGCAGAGCAATCCGGTACAGCGCGACAAATCCCGGGATGCTACAAGTTGCAGGAGTGCAGTTTGCGTTGAGGTGAAACGATTCCCATCGCACAGCGCTGTCCTCATCGGCAACGGAACGCACGAGGCAGTCTGGAAAAGCCCCGGAAATGCACCCCTTGGAGGACTCGGTTCATGGTCAAGAAGGTAGCACTGGCAATACTGTTTGCTCTCACCCTGTGCCCTGTCGCTTCAATCGCGCAGGTTGCAATTCGCATCGGGCCGCCGCCACCCGTTTACGAACGCCGCGGTCCGCCCCCGGAACGGGGATATGTGTGGATTAACGGCTATCACCGCTACGAAGGCGGCCAGTATATCTGGACCCCCGGCCGCTATGAGCGTCCACCCCACGAGCACGCGCGTTGGGCTCCCCACCATTGGCAGCATCGTCATGGCGAATGGGTCATGACGGAAGGCCACTGGCGCTAAATTGCAGTTCATAAGATTCAGTGTTCAACAAGAAAGAGAGAGCGGGGCGTCAGCCTCGCTCTCTCTTTCTTGTTCAATGGAACAGAATCGCTGGGTGCCCCAGGTCCCGCTTTTGGGACATGGGAAAGCACCAACCCAATCCGTCTGTTTCTTCCTCTATACCATCAGGAAAAAATGCTCTGGCCCCACCGCAGGTGGTGCTAGCTGATTTCGATCACGTCCGTAGCCGCGGCTGCCGCGGCTTCGGCGCGTTCCATCAGCTTTTCCGCCACCGCGTAGAACTCTGCCGCCTGCGGGCTCTTCGGTCCCGCCAGCGCCACCGGCAGGCCGCGGTCTCCGCCTTCGCGGATGGCTGGCACCAGTTCGATCGATCCCAGGAAAGGAACATTGAACTGCTTGGCCGTGCGCTCCGCGCCGCCCCTGGAAAAGATGTCGATCTCCTGGTGGCAATGCGGGCAGGTAAAGTGGCTCATGTTCTCCACGATTCCCAGCACTTCCACATTCACCTGGGCAAACATCTCCAGCGCTTTGCGCGCATCCTGCAGGGCCACGTCGCTGGGCGTTGACACCACCACTGCGCCGGTCAGCGGCACGGTCTGCACCAGCGAAATCACCACGTCGCCCGTGCCCGGAGGCAGATCGACAATCAGGTAGTCCAGCTCGCCCCACTCCACCTGCTGCAAAAACTGCTTGATGATCTGGTGCAGCATCGGTCCGCGCATCACCAGCGGCTTGTCGCTGGGCGAAATGTACCCGATCGAGATGGTCTTCACGCCGTGGGTCAGGTTGGGCTGAATGCGGCTGTCCGCGCCCACCGTCGGCTGCTGCGTCGAGCCCATCATCAACGGCACATTCGGTCCGTAGATGTCGGCGTCGATCAGGCCCACGCGTTGGCCCAGGTGCGCCAGGGCAATGGCCAGGTTCACGGCGACGGTGGTCTTACCCACTCCGCCCTTGCCAGAACCGACGGCGACGATTTTCGAAATGCCCGGCAATGCTACGGGCGAAGGCATGGCTGCTGAATGGGCCATAGTGTGTCGTTGCTCCTTTTGAAACGCTGTTTCTGCTTCCTTATGGTTGGGCGCCAAACGCTGTCGAAGGATCTGCGGTTGCTTTTCGCCTCCGCTGAATTCGTGTCAATCCATTCAGGCCCGGTCAACCCGGGCTTCAAATACTTCCTCTTCTATCTCGATTCGTCAATCGCCGAAAAGCTTCTTCGAAACTCCCTTGCGCTCGGTTACGGCTTGACCGCCGTTGTTTTGTCCGTACCCGCGGTGGCGCGCTGTTCCTGTTTGCGACGGGCGCTCTCCGCTTCGCGATGCACTCGGCGAAGCTGCGCATCCGCATAGCGGCGAATCTCGTCGGGCGTCTCCGGGGTGAGCGGTGGAACCTTCAGCCGCTTGCCGTCTTTATCGATCGCCACAAACACCAGGTACGCGCTGGCCACGTGCCGCATGGTGCCGGATTGCGGCTTCTCCACCCAAACCTTCACGCCCACTTCCAGCGACGTGTTGAAGGCCCGGTTCACACTCGACTTGAGAATCACCAGATCGCCCACATGTACCGGCTGGATGAAGTCGATGTGGTCCATCGCCGCCGTCACGATGTTGGTGCGCGAGTGCCGGTAGGCCGCCATCGCGCCGGTGATGTCGATGAAATGCATCAGCCGTCCGCCCAGCAGGTTGCCCATGGTGTTGGTGTCGTTGGGCATGACGATCTCCGTCATCTCCGACTGCGTGCTGGCCACCGTGCGGGCAACTGGATTGGTGCTCTCTGCGGAACTCATCTTGTCTTCACTCCCATCATCGATTCACTTCCGGCTCGGCCGAAATCGGTCTGTCCGCTCTACAATGAAGCTTGCGGCGGCTGGCCTTCCCGGACCTGCAGTTCCAGTTTCGGCAATCCACGCCAATTACGCAAATCCCCCCGCGGCCCCACCCGGCCGTTCATGAGCAAGATGGACAAGATCGCAGGACTGAAGGAAATTCTCGCACTGGACCCCAAAAACAGCTTTGCCCGCTACGGGGTAGCCATGGAACTGGCCAAACAGGGCGACACCGCCGCCTCGCTGGCGGAGTTCAACACTCTGTTGGCCAACGACTCCGACTACACCGCCGGCTATTTCATGTCCGCGCAGACGCTGGCCTCGGCTGGCCGCACCCCGGAAGCCATCGAGCGCCTCAACGCGGGCATCTCCTGTGCCGCCCGCACCGGCAACCGACACGCCCTCAGCGAGATGCAGGCCATGCTCGACGAACTCGACCGCTAAGAGCCTCTGCGCATCGCTGTGGTGTTCATCCGTCCGCATGTTTTGAAAGGGCACGCCTTCAAAGCCTGCCCTGAGCCTGTCGAAGGGTGCCGCAAAGGCCCCAAAATCAGCCAGGCTTTAGCCCCTGAGGAATGTTTCTTCTTCCGCTGAAACCTCATCCTCGCCACCTGATAGATGTATTCGGCTCATCGCGCCATCTCCCTCTCCTCCGCTCCCATCCGATTCCCGTCTATACTGGTACTATGCCGAAGTATTCAATTGTTGTTCCTTTTCACAATGAAGAGGAAAACGTCACAGTCCTTTATGCGCGTCTGAAGCACGTCATGGAGCAGGTGGGCGACAGCTTTGAGCTGGTCTTCGTCGACGACGGCTCCACCGACCGCACCGATAAGCTGTTGGAAGAGATCGCCGCGGTTGATAGCCGTGTGCTGGTCATCAAGCTGCGCCGCAACTTTGGCCAGACCCCGGCTCTGGCTGCCGGTTTCGACAACGCCACCGGCGAGTTCATCCTGGCCATGGATGGCGATCTGCAGCACGATCCCAATGAGATTCCCAATTTCCTCGCCAAGCTTGCTGAGGGCTACGATGTGGTCTCCGGCTGGCGTGAGAAGCGTATCGACAACTACTTCCTGCGCCGTTTCCCATCGCGCTGCGCCAATTGGCTCATGGCCAAGCTCTCCGGCGTCGACATCCACGACTTCGGCACCACCTTCAAGGCCTACCGCCGCGAAGTCATCCACAACATCCCGCTCTACGGCGAAATGCACCGCTTCATCCCCGCTCTGGCCGCCTGGTATGGCGCTTCCATCTGTGAAATTCCCATCAAGAACGTGAACCGCGAGCGGGGCAAGAGCCACTACGGCATCGGCCGCACCTTCCGCGTCTTCTTCGATCTGATGACCATCCGCTTCCTCATCAAGTACATGGGCCGCCCGCTCCACTTCTTCGGCAGCATCGGCGCGCTGGGCGTCCTCTCCGGCGGCGCCATCTCCTTCTCGTTGATGGTCATGAAGCTCCTGCATCTGCACGAGAGCATCATGGACCAGCACGGCCCCCTGCTGGTGCTCGGTGGCGTGCTCATCGTCTCTGGCATCCAGTTGCTGGCCATCGGCCTGCTGGGCGAGCTCGAGGTGCGCCACTTCTTCTCCGCCGCGCATCCCACTCCCTACACCATCGCCCGCATCGTCCGCTCCCGCGCCACGCAAGAGTCGAGCATTCTGTCGGAAAACTAGAAGAGGGAACAGGCAACAGCACAGCATCAAGCCCCGTCCGGCATCCTCCGGATGGGGCTTCCCGTTTCTGCGCCAGCCGCGAACCCCTTGCACCCCCCCCCCCTCAAGGTGCATCCTGAGCCTGTCATGAAAGCCATCCAGATTCGCGAGACAGGCGGGCCAGAAGTTCTCCAGTTGGCCGATTTGCCCATTCCCGAGCCGGGTCCAGGGCAGGTGTTGATTCGTGTGGAAGCCACCGGGGTCAACTTCATCGAAACCTATTTCCGCACCGGCTTGTACAAAGCGGCCCTCCCTCTGGTCCCCGGCAGCGAAGCCGCCGGCACCGTCGAAGAACTCGGTCCCGGCGTCACCGGCTTTGAAACCGGCGATGCCGTCGCCTCCACCAGCGTGCTGGGCAGCTATGCCGAGTACGCCCTCGTGCCTGCCGCTCAGCTCGTCAAGGTCCCTGCCGGCCTCAGCATGGAGCAGGCTGCCGCAGCCATGCTCCAGGGCATGACGGCCCACTACCTCTCCCACTCTACCTTCCCGCTCAAGCCCGGCCACACCGCGCTCGTTCATGCCGGAGCCGGCGGCGTCGGCCTGCTGCTCACCCAGATGGCCTCCCGCCTCGGCGCGCGCGTCCTCACCACCGTCTCCACGCCCGACAAGGCCGAGCTCTCCCGCGAAGCCGGCGCCTCCGACGTGATCCTTTACACCCAGCAGGACTTCGCGGTCGAGGTCAAGCGCCTCACCAACGGCCGCGGCGTCGACGTCGTCTACGATTCCGTCGGCAAAACCACTTTCGAGGGCTCGCTCAACTGCCTCCGCCCGCGCGGCCTGCTCGCCCTGTTCGGCGCCTCCAGCGGCCCCGTCCCGCCCTTCAATCTCATCCAACTCAGCGGCAAGGGCTCTCTGTTCGTCACCCGCCCCACGCTCTGGCACTACGTTGCCACCCGCGCCGAACTCGAATGGCGCGCCGGCGATGTCCTCGGATGGGCTGCCAAGGGTGAGCTCAAGCTGCGTACCGAGCACACCTACCCACTCGCCGAAGCCGCGCAGGCCCAGACCGATCTCGAGGCCCGCAGGACCACCGGCAAAATCCTGGTGGAGCCGTAAAGACCAGCTATCAGTTGTCAGTGATCAGCAATCAGTGCAACAGAGTTCGGTAACAGGGAACAGGTTCTGTAACAGGCCAACAAAGTTTCGTAACAGGCCAACAAAGTTTCGTAATAGGCCAACAAAGTTTCGTAATAGGCCAACAAAGTTTTGTAATAGGGCACGACTTTAGTCGTGCCGCAACAGCAATTAAATTTGCGTGGGCTTTAGCCCCTGAGGGAAAGCTTCCAACGGGCCAAGCATCGCTTAGGTCACTTAGTCAGAAGCTCCTCGGCGGCAATCACGAGTTACTAACTTATCCGAACCCAGCCGGGTGCCCCAGAGCCTGTCCTGAGCCTGTCGAAGGATCTCGCCTTTGAGACTTGGGAAACCAAGATCCTCACACCCGCCATTTCATAGGAGTAATCCATGTCCTCCATCGTCATCACCCCTCAAGACCGCGTCTTCGTTCTCACCGGCGCGGGCATCAGCGCAGAGAGCGGCCTGCCCACCTTCCGTGCGGAAGACGGCCTCTGGGCCGGCCACAGCGTCGAGGAGGTCTGCACCCCTGAAGCCTGGCAGCGCAATTCCTGGGCCGTTTGGCAGTTCTACTCCGAGCGCCGCGCCGCCGGAGAAAAGGCCCAGCCCAATCCCGCGCACATCGCTCTGGCCGAGCTTGAATCCCAAATCGGCGACCGCTTCTTCCTCTGCACCCAGAACGTCGACGACCTGCACGAGAAGGCCGGCTCCCATCGCCTCATCCACATGCACGGCGCGCTGGACATGGCCCGCTGCGAGCGTGAGTGCGGCCGCCCGCCCGTCTCCGACCGCACTATATACAAGAGCCTTGCCGAGGTCCCCCGCTGCCCCTGCGGAGGCCGCCTCCGCCCCCATATCGTCTTCTTCGGTGAGATTCCGCTCGAAATGGACCGCATCCAGGCCGAGATCCAGAAAGCCTCCCTCATGCTGGTCATCGGCACCTCCGGTTCCGTTTATCCCGCCGCCAACTTTGTTCACTGGGCGCGGCAGCAGGGCGCGCGCACCGTCTACATCGGCCCCGAGCCGCCCCTCAACTCCTCCTCCTTCACCCAAATCGTCGAAGGCAAAGCCGGCCAAGTCATGCCCGGCCTCTTCCTGGTCGAGTAGCGATTCTTCGCCTCATACCAAACAACTGTCATTCTGAGCGAGCGCAGCGAGTCGAAGAATCTGCGGTTGTTCTTTTTTCTATCTCTACCGAACGAACACAGGGTGCCCCATCCATCCGCCGGTTTTTTGGCGGATGGGTGGGAAAGCACAACACTCAACCGGAAACGTTTTTTAGAATAACCATCGATCCGCCGCATTTTGGCATATGGGTGGGAAAGAACAACACTTAATCGGGAATGCTTTTAGAACATCCCGCCTTCGCGATCACCTGTCGAATCGGTTCGTTATCGGCATAAACCCGCCACTCCGCCACCTTCCCGTCCTCAATCACCGCCCGCAACGCCGCCGGAGTCTCCCACCGGTTCTCCGCGCGCAACGTGCCGTCCGGCGCATAAGTCCCCCGCACCATCCCGAACAGCACCACCACCGGTCCGTCACAGAGCGTACTCTCCACTTCAATCGAGTAATCCGGAACCATGCGGAAGTACCCCATCCACGCCTCCCGCATCGCCTCCCGCCCTTCCACCGCCCCTCCGAGCGAGTCGACAAACCGGTGCCCCTCGGTCATCAAAGCCACCAGTCCCGCCACATCCTGCCGGCCAATGGCCTGTACAAACGCATGAGCAACAATCTCCGCCGCAGTCTTCATGCGGACATTGTAGACGGCCAATAACTTTTTTGGTGTAACCAATGCTGATGAGGTAGATAATGATCGCAATGATCAAAGCTGCCCCAAAGAAGAGACTGAAATCTCTGATCCGCTTCGAGGCGGTGAAGATTGATCCTTTGTTCGAGGTGCTGGATGCGATCGCATTTCTTGATAGCCCGGACACGAAAGCGATCGCGCAATTTGCCAATATAGATCACCGCACGGCCGGTAAAATACTCAAGAACGCGCGCCTTATCGGTCTAGTTCAATCACCTGAGGACAGCACGTACGTGTTGTCGAAGCCTTATCCGTATAAAGGCAGCAAAGAAGAGAAACTCCGTGTCGTTCGGGAGGCACTTCTTAAACTCCCTCTGATCGGTAACATCCGCCAATTTATGGCACTTGGAAGCGACCTACAAACGGCGATGCGGAAAGCCGCAACCGTTGTGGGAGAGAAGAACTACGACAAGGCCGCTATTGCACCTCTCATCACATGGGCAAACGCCGTGGCTCAAGTTCTCGATTTAGGGATACGCGTCGAGACACTCGTAAACGAGGCCGTAACTGCCAAGGAACTGCGCCGCGCGAAGCACAAGGACGAGCGCGTAGCCTTCATTTCGCATAGCACGAAGGATAAGCCGTTTGTCAGAAAGCTCGCAGCGGACCTCGTATCCAATGGCGTTAGAGTTTGGCTAGATGAGCAGCAAATCCTAGTTGGCGATTCCATCCCTGAGAAGATAGCGCAAGGTCTAGCCGAATCTGATTTTTTCTTGATTGTATCGAGCAAGAACTCGGCAGAGTCACAATGGGTAAAGAAGGAACTCAACAACGCGCTCGTCCAGGAAATCGAACGTCGTAAGGTGACAGTGTTACCAATAAAGCTCGACGAAGCCAAGATGCCCGACAGCATTCTGGATAAGCTGTATGCAGACTTTACCGGTGCCTATGACGAGGGGCTGAAAAAACTGATTGAATCGATCAAAGCTCGCGAGGTGACAAACGATGGCGGGGAGTGAGAAGAAAACGAGTAAGTCGCCGAATATGAAGGGCGGAAGCAAGGGCGGGACGCGATTTCCGCGACTCAACTTGAAAGAGGCGCTAGGTTATTCCAGAAAACTGGTAAGCAAAACATTTAGCGGCCCGCAGCCCGCGGTGACTATCCTCGTCGGCGTGTTCAACACCAGGGGTCCGTCGGGGCAGGTTCGCGCTTCCGCCGTGAAGCAGTACGGTCTAATGGACGGCGACTCGAAGAACTACTCTGCTTCAGACCTTGCGAAGAAGATCGAGGCGGTAGTCCCAGAAGAGAGAGCTGAACTTATCAGGAGAGCGTTTTTAATACCCAAGCCTTTCAAGCTGATGTACGAAACTTTGCAATCCGATAAGGTAACGCGTGCGAAGGTACGACAGGCAGCTGCGACGTGTGGTGTTCATCCCGAGAGCTTAGAAGTGTGCGTTGATAACTTCATCGAGGGAGCCGCTTATGCTGGATTCGGTGTGAAAACGGACGATGGAATCGACCTGAGCCAATCCATGTTGGCTCCGCCGCCCCTACCGGACAACGCAGGCGCAGAAGCGGGAGAAGAAATCGACGAAGAGATAGACTCGACGGGCGAGACTATAACACCGCTCCCTGGGCTCACAGTGGCGGAAAAGCCAAAGGATTGTGAGGAATCCAGCATCGGGAAGGTGGGCCAGACTCACGGTGCTAAACCCGTGATCAATCTGTCTTTAACCGTCGATCCTACGAGCGATCCTGAGAAGCTCGAGAAGCAGCTGAAGTTGCTCCGACAGTTCGGCGTGATTTAGCCCAAGAAGAGACTATCTTCTGGGACTGAGATAAGCAGAGTTCTTTGGACCTCGAGAGTTTACGGCATGAAAGACCGAGTTCGGGCAAACGCCTTCCCCATCCCCAACCCCACCGCCTACAATGATTACGGAACTTTAAAACACGAGGAAACCCATGCCGCTCTCCGGAGAAGCCATTCGCTTGATGAACTACATTGACGACGTTGCCGTTACCCTGCGCCGCTTGCTGGCAGCCGCTCCCACGCTCAGCCCCGAGGAGCGCGCCCGCGTCGCCGAGCACCTGGCCGAGTCCAAGCCCAATGCCGAGGAAGTCGCCCAGGCCCTGGCCATCAAGTAAGCCCTTGCGCCCAAGCGAACCCACCACTGTCGCCATCATCGGAGCCGGCCCGCTGGGCCGCTGGCTGGCCCTTGCGGCTGCCCGCGCCGGCTTCCGCGTCTTGCTGGAAGACGTGATGCCCACCAACCTGCATCACGCCCGCGAGGCCCTGCGCCAACAGATCGGCCCCGCGGCCGATTCCCAAGCCTCCGCGATCACCTTCGTCTCCACCATTGAGGAAGCCGTCCGCGACGCCGATCTGGTCATCGACTGCGTTCCCGACGAACTGGAGTCCAAGCTGGAGATCTTCTGGCTGCTGGACCGCATGGCCCCGCCCCGCACGGTCCTGGCCACGCCCACCACTCGCCTGTCCATTGCCGACCTGGCCCACTGCACCTATCGGTCCGCCCAGTGTGTGGCCATCGCCGCGGAGCCCTCTGCCCTCACGGGCCGGCCCGCCGTCTCCAGCCCCGGCCCCGTCCTCCGCCTCCTCAAGACCAGCCGCACCGCCCCTGCGACCATCGCGTTGGTGGAAGGCTTCTGGCGTCAGTTGGGCTTTACTCCGGATTTCGCGCTCGATCCAGGCACGCAAAATCAGTCTTAAAACGTCTTAAAATGCGCAATAAATGGCCAAAATGCGCGAACTTTTCGATCTTTTATCCGTGTGAAGACGGAGTTTCAGCGCCTTTTTGTCTCCCCACAGGCCGTCATCGGCTCAGTTTGCCCCGTGCCCATTTTGTCGACCTATGCAGCGACAGATCCCACATTCCCCCGGGCGCAACCGACAACCGACCACTGACCCCTACTCCCTACTTCCTACTCCTTGCTTTTCCAGCACTTGCTCGTAGTACCGAACATAGTGCGGCACCACCAGCGACGAGCAGAAGTTCTCTCGCGCCGTCTTCCGCGCCGCCTCCCGCATGGCTTCCAGCCGCGGCCGGTCCTTCAGTAAACGCACTGCTCCTGCTGCCATTGCGTCCACCTCGCCCACGGGATACAGCAGCCCGGTCACCCCGTCTTCAATCAGTTCCGGCACGCCGCCCACCCGTGTGGCTACCGAGGGAACCTTGCACGCCATGGCCTCCAGAGCCGCCAGCCCAAACGACTCCAACTCGCTTGGCATCAGCATCAGGTCGGCCAGCGGCAACAGCTCGTTCACCCGGTCCTGCTTGCCCATGAAGTGAATCTGCTTGTGGATGCCCAGGTCGTGGGCCAGCCATTCGGCCGACGAGCGGTCCGGTCCGTCGCCCACCAGAACCAGTTGCGCGGGCACTTCTTTCACCACCTGCGCAAATACCTTCACTACGTCCAGAACGCGCTTGACCGGTCTGAAATTGGACATGTGCATCAGGATCGCCTCGTCCGGCTCGGCCAGTTTCTTGCGCGCACAGGCCCGCGCGGCCTCATCCTTGATCGGCGCGTAGAGGTCGCAGTTGACGAAGTTGGGAATCACCTCGATGCCCCGCGTCACGTCGAAATCCTGAACCGTTTTTTCCTTTAGATAGTTGGAGATACTGGTTACCCCGTCGCTCTCTTGGATGGCGTAGCGGGTAATCGGCAGGTAGCTGCGGTCCAGTCCTACCAGGGTAATATCGGTGCCGTGCAGCGTGGTCACAAAGGGCAGCCGCCGCCCCCGCGCGGCCAGCATCTGCCGTGCCAGCAAGGCGCTCACCGAGTGGGGAATGGCGTAATGCACATGCAGCAAATCCAAATCGCAAAATTCTGCGACTTCGGCCATCCGCGAAGCCAGCGCCAGGTCGTAGGGAGGAAACTCGAACAGCGGATAGCTTGAAACCGGAACTTCATGATAATAAATGCCTTCGTCGCGTCCAGAGAGACGGAACGGTTGCGAGTACGAGATGAAATGCACCTCGTGCCCCATCGCCGCAAGCTCAATGCCCAGTTCTGTTGCCACAACGCCCGAGCCGCCGTACGTGGGATAACACGTAATTCCGATCCTCATGGAATATGTCCTTTATTTCAGTCTCTTATGGGACGCTTGGGGGCGCCGGGAAGATGCAGTTTGCGGCGAAGCCGGCCGCTGTGATGGCTCGTCAGTCGCTCTTAACCGTTAAGGCACTTCGGAATACGAGCCTCGATTGCGTCAGGGAGCGACCTGGGTACCCTCTGGTTTGCGTGCCGCAAGTCGCATGAAATCAACGTTGGCTTGATCCCCTGAGCAAACGTCGATACGGCCTGGTACGACACGTACAGAGAGCATTTGCGGAGGGAGCAGGGGGATTCATCCCCCTGAAAATGGGCGGAAAGACAAGAGCCTTTAGGCCCGGAGCAAGGGATTCGGCACAAAGACAACTGTAGTGCTAAAGGGCCAATGCAGAGTCCCTTTTGGCCGTCAAGCCAGCGAACGACATCAACTCGATCTCCGGGAAGTGCTTCAACTCGTGCAGCGCATCCCGTTCGGTCTCGCGCGAGGCCAGCAATCGGGTATGCGCGTGGGCCAGGTCGGCGTCGTTGTAGCCGGGATGCGTCACCAGCTCCCACGTGCCAGGAGGCAGGTTCTGGAGCAGGGAACCGACGGTTGCGGCGTCCAGGGTTCCCGTGGCCAGTACGCCGATGGCGCCATCGGTCGTGGCCAGCCCCGCCCGGGCCACATGCTTGCGGAAGCCCGGCAGGAACTGGCGGAGCAGATGCACCTCGACCCGCCGCATCCACGGCGCGCCGGGTGTAACGCGCAGACTCCATGCGGGTTCAAAGGGATTGCGAATCGAGCGGATGCCGCAACCGGCCGCCGCGCGCAGCACGGGTTTGAGCACGGCAGGAAACATGTGCACGTGTTTGTGCGTGTCGATATGGGTGAGCGAAACACCCGCGGCCTGCAGGTGCGCGATTTGTGCGGTGGCTTCGGCCTCCATCTCGGCGGCGCGAATGCGACCCGTCATCAGTCGCTGCAAAAAAGCGCCCAGCGTCGGCATAAAGCGTCCCGTCCGCTGATCGATCAACGAAGGAATCTCGTTGGCTGGCAGTACCGACTCGCCATCCACCAGAACAACGTGGCAGCCCACCCCCAGGGTAGGTGTAGCGCGCGCCAAGCGGACGGCCTCTGCCGTCGCCCCAGCCCGTGCCATCAGGGTGGTGCTGGTCAGCACTCCGCCAGCGTGCAACTCCACAATTGCCCGGTTGACCCCGGCAGTCAGTCCGAAGTCGTCGGCGTTCACAATAAGAGGATTCACAGCCTGAGTTTATCAACTCCGGAGTGTCGCCATTTCACTGGCCCTACAAGTCGTCATTTCGCTGGTATGATGGAAAAGTCGTGTTGTTTTACCGCCACCGTGGGCGGTTAGCTCAGTTGGTTAGAGCGCCTGCCTTACAAGCAGGATGTCCGGGGTTCGAGTCCCTGACTGCCCACCAGTCAATTTTAATTGCGCATTGAAATCATCTAAATCGCATAAAATAAATAACTTAAGTGGTTATGAAGGCTTTCCATATGGCCCATTTTTCCCACGAAATACGATGTCTTCTGCCAAATTGTAGTAGGAAGATGAAAATGTGGTAGGAAAGAAAAAACCGGCTCTTGAGCCGGGTCGAAGGGGTCCGCAGCGGGACTTCAAGCCGTCTTTGACCGGATCCACTGAGCCGTAGAAGCTGGATCAAAACGGACCGAACTGGCGATTCTGATCGAGGGAAGGTTTCCTCGCTGGGCAAGGTTGTAGATCTGCTGTTGAGACAACGCCAGCATGTCCGCTAGTTCGCCAACCGTTAGGGCCTTTCTCCGGCGCTGAATTCGTGTGGCGAGATCAACGGCTGCGTCCGCGAGAGGAGGCTCGATCTTGGAGTCCACTCTCCCATCTCTCTGGACGGGCTTCTTGCGAAAACCAGTAGTGCCGGACTCCTCTTGCGGGTGCTCGGCAAACGATCGCCCTGCGCTCGTACCGCTTCGGTTCGATCTGCCCCTGTCAAATATCGTGCAATTCAGCCTACCGGTCATCTGCCGCGCTTTCCGAGCGCGCTTGTTGCCCAAATCATTGATGTCTTGATGAAGGGCACTTCGGACTGGCGGGCATGGAACCCCATCGGGGTTCTGCGCGCCAACTTTGACAACGCGAAGCAGGGGCCACTCGGGAAGCGGCTCGATCTGGTCTTGTCCAGACTGCATCAGGTTGTAGCTATCAGCCAGTGGATTGCTGACTGCATCCGAGATTCCTGACTTATCTGTGTGTAAGCTACTCTTCGACACATTACTTGTAGACATGGCCACCTCCCGTGTCTTTCTTCCCAGCGTCATGCGAATCAGCTTGTTTGTCCATTACATTTTATTGAACAGGTGTTCAATGAAACTGAACAAGTCTTGGCAGATTGGCGACGAATTGCAAGTAGCGAGAACAAAACAGCCAGTGGAAGTCAAGGAATATTTGTGAAAAAGTGTCGGTTTGTTGCTAAACTGTGTTCCCTTTAGGGGCTTTTTTATGGCGCCCAGCATTAGCGCCACTGCTCTCCTTCTACCTGTGCCTTGGGCAAGAACTCTCCTTGACTCGAACAATGAGGGCAGGTGATCGTTGCGTCAGCCCTTTGTGCCCTTCAGGAATTTCGTTTTCGCGGAGGATTCCCGTATGAACGAATGGGCTGAGTTCCGACATATCCGGTACCTGCTGGAGATTTTGAAGCAGCGAGGGGTGCGTCCCGCAGCGGAGAGCTTGCATACCTCTGCGCCGAATCTGTGCATGCAGGCGAATCAATTCCAGGAACATTTCCATATCAGGCTCTATGAAAAGGGTATAGACAACCGCTTCGTGCCAACCGAAGCTGGCGAGGCTTTCCTCGTTATGGCCCCGGGCCTGTTTGATGCGCTGGATGATTTTATTGCTGCTCTGATTGCCATCGACAAAGGAGAACTATGTACTCTGCGCCTGGGAAGCGGAACCTTTGTCGATGAGGAACTGTTTCGCGCGGCCTGTGAGCTTCACAAGCAGTTCCTTCCCTCCTGCACAATCCGCCCATCTCACGCCGATACTACGCAGCTGATCAGCGAGATTGCTTCCGGAGAAATCGACGCGGCGCTTGTGACGTTACCAGCGGAGCATTCCGAGTTGTGTGTGGAAGAGCTCAAACGGGATCGTCTTGTAGCCTGCCTTCGTGCGGATCATCCTCTTGCAGAAAGGGCGGCGGTTCGCCCGTCAGACCTGCAGGACCACCTTCGCGTCCTCTACCACAAACAGAGACATCCAGAAGCCCACGCCAAGCTCATGGAACAGTTGCGCGAAGTGGGCGTTCGCGTCGGAGATTATTCAGGCGCATCTCACCCGAGCGAAATGCAGCGGCTTGTCAAGGACGGCTATGGGCTGACTCTGATGCGGGAAGGGACGGTCCTTGACCCTGAATTAACCACTCGTCCGATCCAAGGTGTCGATTGGACCGTGGACACAGCCTTTGTCTACCACAAAGAGCGCCACCCGAAATCAATTCCGGTGCTGGTCCGGCACCTGAAGAGACGCTATTCTGCATCGCTACACAACACCGACTCGGCCGTAATTTCGATTAAGGGCCGGACGAAGAATATCGGCCGGAAGCGCCCACTACGGTCCGAAGACAATGGACCGGAACAACTGTGGCTGCTGGGGTGAGGCAGTAGCATTTCAGATCCCTGGTGTTGTTTTGTCCTTGCAGTGGCGTTCGGCGGTATCGAGATACAAGGGTGCCGGGATTCGGCTCCCGCAGCGACGGCTACGCCGACGCCATCAGCGGTGCGCCCGGCCCCTTCTCCTGAACCCCAGGTGGGCAGCCCAAAGCCACGACACGATAGCCGAGAAGTGGCAAGAAATGACGCCCAACATGAGCGATAGAAATGGCTTGTATCGATCATAAATTAGGGGTATACTGAGCGATAGAGAGGCTAACTATCGCTCATGGCATGGAACTGGCAAAGTCCGGAATGGCCGAATTTTAAGTGGGACCGCTCTCGAATGATCGCTGCGGAAGAGCAGTTTCTCCTTGGTGCGGGCGTTGTCATCGGCACGGTCAAGCACCTCGGAGAAGAGGAACACAATCAGCTCCTCGTGGAAGCGATGAGTGGTGAAGCGCTGACGACCTCTGAGATTGAAGGTGAAATCCTCAATCGAGCCAGTGTTCAATCCTCTGTCCAGCGTCAGCTCGGGTTGGTTAAAGATAAGCGGCGCGCCACGCCGGCCGAACAAGGGATTGCCGAAATGATGGTCGATCTTTTTCGATCCTCCGCGGAGCCTCTTTCAAGCGAGGTGCTCTTTCGCTGGCACGGGATGGTGGCCTCTGGCAGAAAAGACCTCATCGACGTCGGAAGGTACCGCACCGGGAAGGAGCCAATGCAGGTGGTTTCTGGCCCGATTGGTGCTCAGAAAGTATATTTTGAAGCTCCTCCATCGACGCGAGTTCCGTCAGAGATGAAACGGTTCGTCTCGTGGTTCAATCGAACAACGCCGCGGGGTGCGGAGTCCTTGCCCGCCATTACCAGAGCGGGCATTGCCCATTTGTATTTTGAGTCCATCCATCCCCTCGAGGATGGTAATGGCCGGATCGGGCGCGCGATCGCTGAGAAGGCGATGGTACAGAGCTTTGGACAACCGCTGCTCGTCTCATTTGCCACGACCATCCTCGCTCATCAGAAAAGCTATTACGAAGCCCTCGAAAGGGCCAATCAGAAAATTGACATAACGCTGTGGCTTGCATGGTTTGCGGACATTGCCTTGGAAGCGCAGCGCCGGACCATCTCACAAGTTGAATTCCTGATTGCCAAGACAAAACTACTCGATCGGCTGCGCGGGCACATTAACGACAGACAGCAGAAGGCAATTCTACGGATGTTCCGGGAAGGCCCCGACGGATTCGAAGGTGGCTTGAGTGCAAGTAAGTACAGCACAATCACCGGCGCGTCTCCGGCAACAACAACCCGTGATTTGGCGGACCTTACGGAGAAGTGCGCTCTTCTTCGCACGGGCGAGCGTAGACACGCTCGCTATAAGCTTAATGTCTAAAGTGCTGTGTACGACCGATCATTTAGTCCTCCAGGACTTCGTGACCCCCCGACAGTTTCTACCCGCATCGATGGTGTGAAAAGTCCAAGTGCAATGCTCCTTCCACCGCCCCGGTCGGTTCGGGTGGAAGATGCGCATGAGCCTGTCGGAACGCAGGCAGTAGCATGTAGGGATAGACGCAGCTGAACTCTCGTATGAGCTTACGACCGTCTTCTCGGTTGCTCGTCTCGATTTGAGTGACACTGGCAGGGATCTTCGCCACAGTTCCGCGACCTTCGTCGCGACCAACTGGAACGCGAGGCGGAAGCCCGCAAAGCCGCCGACCTGCGCCGCGCCTTATTACGCTCCCATCTGCGCACCGCGGCTGCCCTGGGCGTCGCCGTCTTCACCCTGGCCTGCGTCGGCTTCTGGTGGTTGGCCTATGTCCATCCGACTTCGTCCTACTACAGGGTTTTTTTCCAAGCGCTATGGACGTCCAGCGCCTTATGGTCCCCTTTCCAGCGATGCCGTGCGCCACCGTAATGCTTCGCTCAAGGTCATCAAAAAGGGATTTCGGGGTCCAATCTTGGAGATGGAAGCCGTCGACAGCGCCGGGCGCCTCACCATGAACAACAACGTGCGAACCTCTCTGATTGGCGTAAGCGACAGCGATGCGTTCAAATCATGCCGCTGGGAGTATGTCTACGACAACGATCAGCATGTCAGCTACGAAACCGGCTGGGATCAGCATGGGCGCATGGTTTGGGGGCTGGTTTACTCTCCGCCTGGTTCCGCCGGTGATCCGAAACACATCCGGCGTGGCACATTTGTAGGCCCCGATAATTTGCCCTTGCCACAGCGCAACAGTCGCGCTGAAGTCATCGAGTTTGAATATGACGCCAATGGCTAGGAGTGCGTCTGAGTAAGGTTTTGGCGGATGGTGACAGTGGTGCTTCGGATTGGCGGAAGCCAGAGCTTGTTGTTGAATCGGCGGCTTGAGGGCAGGTAGGCAACATTTTTGTGCTTGAGT
>Ga0224530_1000207_pt1 | contig 41221 bp, 38 predicted proteins | sample CBST75metaG_FD_179873 | JGI IMG/M metagenome (GOLD analysis project Ga0224530, IMG submission 179873) | Peat soil microbial communities from Stordalen Mire, Sweden - C.B.S.T75 | ecosystem: Environmental > Terrestrial > Soil > Wetlands > Peat | place: Sweden: Norrbotten County, Stordalen Mire...
ACATGGGACAGAAGGATGAACCAGGACCAAGTGAAAATCTACTGGCAGTTTACACGTCGAAAAGCTCGACTGAAGTTCCGCTATGAAAGAACTGGTTTCATCCGGTCAGAGACCTAGGGTGGGCTGGCATGAAGCTTGCCTTACAAAAAACGATCTCATCCTATCTGTCGGTGCATGAATAACACGGATCGATCGAAGCTTGAATCAGCGGCGTGTCGGCCAGCCGCGCGCCGATCACCATCCAGCGGATTGCCGGCATATTGGCAAACGTGGGCGTGCGCACATGCACCCTGCTCGGGTTCTTTGAATTCTCTTTCCACGAGACGCTGTACATGACCTCTCCGCGCGGCGCTTCTACGCGGCTGGTGGCGGTTCCTGTGATGAAGGTAAACTTCTTGTCGTCGCCAGAGTCAATCTCACCCGGAGGCATCTTGGTCAGCGCTTGGCGAAGGATTTTGCAACTCTCCATGATCTCCAGTGCCCGCACCAGCAGCCGCGCGCGTACGTCGCCATCCTGCTGCACCGGCACGTCGAATTCCATCTCCTCATAGGCCGCGTAGGGCGCTGAGTGGCGCAGATCCTGAGCCAGGCCCGAGGCGCGTGCCGTGGGTCCCACCACGCCGCAGGAGATGGCTTTCTCGTGCGTCAGCACGCCGATGCCCGCGCAGCGCTTTCGCGCGGTGGTGCTTGTAGTAAAGATGGGAATGACAGTGCGCACCATCTCCTTTTCCAGCGCGTCGATCAGGCTGAGCAGTGCGAGCGGGGCTTCGATATTGCGATTGACTCCGCCGATCCGGTTCATGGAATAGTTGACGCGGTTGCCGGAGATGGCCGCCAGCACGTCCATCACCTTTTCGCGCAGCTCAAAACAGGTCATGAACATGGTCTTGAAGCCCATGAGCTTGGCCGCGATGCCTGCCCACAGCACGTGCGAGTGCAACCGTTCCAACTCCGCCATCACCACGCGAATATAGAGTGCGCGCGGCGGCGGTGTCTGGCCGGTCAGTTTCTCCATCGCCTGGCAAAGGGTGAGCGTGTGAATGTTCGAACAGATGCCGCACACGCGCTCCATCAGCGCAGTCACCTGGATGTAGTTGCGCGTCTCGGCTAGATGCTCGATGCCGCGCAGGTTGAACCCAATCTTCAGTTTGGCGTCCCGAACCGTTTCGCCTTCGCAGATCATCTCTAGCTTGTAGGGCTCTTCCAGCCCTGGATGGTACGGCCCCATAGGAATCTTGTAGCTCACTTGGCCTCCTCGCGCAGGTTGAATCCCGGCTTGTCGCCAGCGCGCAACTGCAGCGGCTCGTACGCGCGCCCGATAAAGTCCACGGCAAAGCCTTCGTGCACCTCACGTTCAATCCAGTCTGCGGCCTCGCAAATGTCGAAGATGCTCTCAATGGAGTTGCCGGCAAGCAGAAAGGGAAAGCCTAGCAACTGCCCATCCAGGTCCCAGTGATACTCCAGCCGAAAGCCCTCGGAGCCAGGCAACTGATACGCAGTAATCGTAATAAAGCGTGCTTCGACGGTGTTCATTGCCTGCGCCAGTTCTCGTACGCTCACCGTGCCGGGTTCCAGCCAATGCACGCCGCCCTTTTCAACCCACGGGGTCGTGATTCCCAGTTTTTCTGCAAGACTTTCCAACGGATTCAAAGTGTGCCTCCAGCCGCTGAGTCCGGCGTCGATCCGCCTTCGATCAGCGGTTTGGGTTTGGCCTCGGGCGGCTTGCGGGCAACGGTATAGGACTCTTTCAACTCGCCAATATCTTCATAGATCGGCGGGGGAGCGGATTCCTGATGCAGCGCATGGGTTTTGCACCCTTCCACGCAGCGGCCGCAGAAGGTGCAGTGGCCGGGATCGTAGCTCCACTGGAACTCGGCCTTGCCTGGCTTGAACTCGATGGCCCGCGCGGTGCAGCGGAATCGGCACATCGCGCAGCCGGTGCACAGCGCTGGATCGAACCGCACCAAGCCGCGGTAGCGCTCGGAGACTTTGGGGCGCGCTGGAAACAGCAACGTCCGCGAGCCGCCCAAGAGGTTCTTCCACAGCATGGTCAGAATGTTCATGATCTAAGCCTCATCAACAGAGCGGAGGAAACGGCCAGGACCACGAAGATCAGCGTAACCTTCCAGTAAAAACGCACCGTCGTATCGATCGCCAATCGCGCTGTGGCGGATGCGATCACCGACAACAGCAGCACGATTGCAAAACAAAGCGCGACAAAGATGAGCGCCGCAAGCCACCAGATTGTGACGTGCGGCGCGACCAGCGTGGCTACCAAGCCGGTAGCCGCAACCCACTCCAGTCCGTGCGAAAGCTCCCACATCGCCAGTTCCGGTCCCGCGTACTCGGTCATCGGGCCGGAGTAGATTTCCTGCTCCGCGTTCGGCAACGAGAAGGGATTGAGATGCAGCTTGGCGGGCAGGCACACCAGCAGCGCCGCTATGCCCAGCAAACGCAGCGGCGAGTAGGGAAGTTGCGCCAGCGCTTCAAGCCGGAAGGTGTGCTGCGAGGCGGCGATGGAAACAATCGCCATGAGAAAAACGATGTTATAGGAAACACTCAGCACCGCTTCACGCGCTGAGCCGATCTCGCCAAACAGGGAGCGCGACGAGAAGCCCGCGGCGATGATGCACATCGAAGGTACTTCCATCAGCGCCAGCAACAGAATCAAGTCGCCTTCAAAGCCGCCCGAGGAAGGCAGAATGGGCAACAGCCCAACCGCGCCGGCCGCCGACGAGACCGCCAGCACCGGCCAAAGCTTCATCAGCAGGCCGCCCAATCCGTCGCGAGGCGGTGTGGTCTTGCCCAGCAGCTTGATGAAATCGAAGAACGGCTGCATGAAAGGTGGTCCGATGCGGCCCTGCATCAACGCCACCGCCTTGCGTTCTACCCAAAGGAAGAACCACGCGGCAGGCACCGCGAACAGAAGTCCGGGAAAGATGAGCAGGCGCGCCAGGGCAGTTGTCATGTTCATGGCTGCACCTCTTCTGGGTTTTTGGGTTCGGTCGCGGGTACAGGCGCTGGCGGAGTGTTGCCTCGGTTGGCCAGAATCTCAGCAGCCCTGACGATCCCTTGAATGATGGCGTCGGGACGCGGCGGGCAGCCAGGAACGTACACATCCACCGGGATATGCTTGTCGAGCGGCCCATCCAGCGTGCGGCTGTCGATGAAGACATTGGTCGTTGCCGGGCAGGAGCCGATGGCCACCACGGCTTTTGGCCCGCACACCTGTCCATAAACGGTCTCGATGGCCTGGGCGCAGTTATGCGTTACCGGCCCGGTGATACACAGAATATCGGCGTGCCGCGGACTGCCTTCCAACCGCACGCCCAACTGCTCGGCATCGTAACGCGGCGTCAGGCTGGCGATCAGTTCAATGTCGCAACCGTTGCAACTGCCCGCATTCATGTGAAAGATCCATGGACTGCGCCGCCGGCTGTAGCATACCAATCGATTCCAGAGGTTCATAGCTTTCCCCCAGTCAGCATTTGCAGCGCGTCTGGCCAAATGCCGGCAGCCAGCAATACGACCACCAGCGCAACAATTGTAGCTTGCAGCAGGAACGGCTCACTGAGCGGTGGCGAGTCAGGAGGCGACGGGTCGTGCTCCGGTCCCCACCAGATGTGGGTCAATGCCAGCACGTACGCAATCAGCGCAAGAATGGACGAGAGAATGAAAACCGCCAGCAGCAGCGGATTGATCTGCAGCGCCGTTTCGTAGAGCCTCCAGCGTCCCATATAACCCAATGTAGGCGGAACGCCCAGCATGGCCAGCATCCCGAACAGGAATCCAAAGGCGCTGACCGGGTAGCGGCCGATCAGGCCCGTGTGTTGCCCATCCAGCGCGCCGTCTGCTTCAGGCCCGCTGAGGCAGACAAACAGCAGTGCCTTGGCTAGCGCATGCGTAGCGGCTGCAAACAGCGCACCCGAGATTCCGAGAGCGCTCAGCGAGACAACGCCGAGCAACAGAAAGCCAACGTCCTCAACCGTGGACAGAACCAGCAAACGCTTGAGGCTGCGCTGCGTCAGCATCAGCAGAGCAGCGAGGAACGAAGTCGCAGCGGCTGCGCCCAGCAGCATTCCATGGGGAGCGATGAAGCCGGGAATCGACCACGCGGCAACCCAGAATTCACCAAAGGTAGCCATATCGATGACCGCAATAATCAGGCCCAGCACCAGGGCCGGCAGTTCATCGGCCAGTTGCAGCAGCCAGAAAAAGAGCGGGATGGCAGCCAGCTTGATGCAAACGCTGGTAATCAGCAGCGCCCACGCCCATTCTGCCTGTCCTCGTTCCAGCAGCAGGTCGCGCGCAACCAGCGATAAAGCGGAGAGGACAACTACTGTGAGATAGGTCAGCTTGGGGGTGAGTGTCCTCGCGCTCTGCCAAACCAGCACCACCGTCACCAGCGCGCCCAACTCCAAAAGCCCGAGACGGAGCCACGGATCGGCAACGGCCAAGCCGGCAACTGCGGCCCCACCGGCCAGAATCATCAAGATCGCCAGACGGCGGCTTTTCGCGTGCGCAAGTGCAGCCAGAACCAATGCAGCGCCGGCCACGGTGCAAGCTGCAACCAGCAGCGCCGGCACGCGGGGTGAAGGCAGCGCCGCGCCGGTGCTCGCAATGGCAGGCGCGATCCATCGTGCTCCTGCCAGCACAGCCGCCGCCAGCACCACAACCAGAACCAGCGCGTGCCGCTCCATCCACGAGACCGCAATGCCCAGAACACGAGAAGCCGCCTGCAGCCCGCGCCAGACGCCCAGATAGAAGGCGTCCACATTGGTCCAGCGGAAGAAGGTGTGCCAATTCTGCAGAAAGATTTCGGAGAAGTCGCTGGCCGTGAATCTGTCCCCGTCCGACAGCGGTTCGCCGCCGGTAAAGATGCCGCCTCCAGCTCCGGCCAGTACTGCGCCTCCACCAGCCGTAGCCGTCACCGTTGCCGGCCGCGCCACGTAGGCAATCGCATAAATCACGCCGCCCACAACCAGCGAAACCAAGGCCAGCACCAGGCCGCCTGTTGTCGAAAAACTTCCCGCATTCGCGAACAGTCCGAACCAAGTCACCTCGACGCCGGCGCCCATGCCCAGCGCGCCCAGGATGGGATTGAGAAGGTAGTTCACCGCCAGCTGCGGCGCGATGCCCAGAACAATGCTGCCCGTCGCCATGAATCCCATGCCCCACAGCATGGTCGGCGGCGCTTCGTGCGCATCCTGCGTCTTTTCCGTCAGCGGTCCCAGGAATACCGAGCTGGTCGCCTTGGCGCACAGAAACACCGTCCCCAGACTGGTTCCCCACGCCACCATCGCGGGAACGGCCCATCCGGCCTGCAATGCCGCGGCGTACAGCATCCACTTGCTGGCAAAGCCGCTCATCAGCGGAATGCCCGCCATGCTGCCCACGCCGATCAGCCATGACAAAGTAGTGTGCGGCATGCGCTGCGCCAGCCCGCCCAATTCGTTCATATTGCGCGTGCCCGCGGCGTGTTGCACCGCGCCGGCATTCAGGAATAGCCCGCCCTTGAAGAATCCGTGATTGAGGCAATGGAATAAGCCCGCGGTAATGGCCAACGGTGTGCCGATGCCCAGGCCCATCATCATGTAGCCGATCTGGCTCACGGTAGAGAAGGCCAGCATGCGCTTCAAATCGGTTTGCACCATGGCGTACATCACGCCCAGCGCCATGGTGATCGTGCCTACCCATACCAATGTTGCGCCCCAGGCCGCCGGCCACACGCCAAAGCTGTGCATGCGCGCGGCCAGATATACGCCCGCCGTTACATAACAGGCCGCGTGCAGCAGTGCGCTCACCGGCGTCGGTGCTGCCATGGCCTCTGGAATCCATGTGTGCAATGGCACCTGCACGGACTTGGCCACCAGGGCCACCAGCATCAGCAGAAAAACGCCGGTCGTAAAGCTGTGCGCCACGGCCGGATTGGTCCACAGCGCGCTTCCCGTGCGGAAGTAAATCACCAGGATGCCCGCCAGCAATCCGTAACCGGCAATGTGGGTCATCAGCAGCACCTTGCGCGCGCCATGCACGGCCTCGCGGTTGGTGTACCAGAATCCCACCAAGCTGAAAGAGCAGAGTCCCACCAGTTCCCAGCACAGATAGAAGAAGAACAGATTGGCGCTGTACACCAGCGCTATAAAGCCGCCGATAAAAATCTGCATCAAACAGAAGAAGCGGGTGGCGCATTTATCGTGCGCCATGTAGCCGATCGAGTAGAGAAGCACAAGGGCGCCGAGCAATGCGCCCATGAACGCGAAAAGTACGCTGAGTGCGTCCACATGAAGGATCAGGGCCAGCGGACCGTCCCACCCCAACACATTTACATCGATCGATTGGCCTGCCTGAACCGATCGTACCGTCCCAGCCACGGCCAACACGGCCGGCAGGCAGGCGAGAAGGGCCAGAATGCCTTTTACCCGGGCGGTGCAGAGCGGCGCGACCAGAATCTGCAGCGCGGCACCCAACAGAAGCGAACATGGCGCAATCAAAATGAGGGTCACTGCTGTCATGCAGGGGATGGTAAATGAATAGATTTCACATCTAGATGTGATGGCGATCACCGCCAAAGCGGGGAGGCATAACTTCTGGCCTGACTGCAAGAAGGAACAGGAGGATCCCTCAAAAGCACTGTTCTTGGCGCCAGCGCATGCTCTCGGTTCGCCTTCCGTCGTTGATCGCCAGGAAAGAAAACCTGCCGTGTGTTGACTATCCAGCATCGGCCGCCAATTCAGGCGATTGAGAATTCCGATTGGCACGTTGCAAGCTTTGGAGTATGCTGATTCACCGTAATTGCAGTTGCTCATCGAGGAGGGTTCAAGATGGAAGGCCTTTGGTATGCACATTTCACGGCAGGACCCGTGCAGGGCGACGGGATGGCAGTGCTGCACAACGGTGAGATCCTGGGTGGCGATCCCGCTCACGTGTACTCGGGTTCGTACCAGTCTGACGGACCAAATCTCTATGCCAATGTTCGCGTGAGTCCGTATGGGGCTGCCAAGGTTCCTGCAGATTTGCATCGTCCCTTGGAAGTCTTTTTGAAGGGCTCAGTCACTGGAGATTTGGCAACGATGTCCGGTCATCCTGAGCAGAAATCGGAATTGAAGATTGCTGTCGAATTACATCGGGCTTCATGACCGTGGCATCGGGAGTCCCGCTCCGCGATTGCGGAGCGGGCCCAACGTCATTTTTCTTCACGTCATCATCACCGGCGAATATTGGATGAGGTGCCTGTTGGTCCGTCCCCTGAGCAGCACCATCCAGCGTGAGTTGCACGCGGGTTCTGGATCAAGTCTCCGGTTGATTCTGTCTGGCTCAGCGGAGTGTCCGCTTTCGCTCAGCGCATTGGAATCGCCGCATAGGATCGCACTGCTCACAGCCGTATAACTCGGCCGCAGGCTCGACGATTCGCCATCGCCTGACTCTATTTCTGCCTCCAAAGCGTCTGCCGCGCGGTACCAGCTCTATTTCCTGTTTCCGATTTCTGCAGTTCCTCTCGCTCAACACAACATGTTTCTCCTTTCCGATATCGTGTGTGATGTAAAACCGAATCACAATCAGGGTATGTATCGATCAATTTTTATAATTTGTTTGCGCGAAGGCGGAACGGGTGTAAAATCGCTGCCGAATTCAGAAGAGAGGAAAATGTTCCCGCAAGAATTTGAGCCATTATTTGTGTTTTAAAACAACGAGGTAACTGAAACACCGGCGCATTGCTCGCTTGTCGACGAAGGCAGTGATCGTACCGGGAAGGGTTGACCGACCCGCAATTGGTTTCAAGAGAAAGGGGTATATGCATGCAAGCGTATCCGGCATCTGTTCCTCTCCCCTCCAGTGATAAACGGTGGAAACTGGTGGAGGCCACCATGCGCCGTCATGGCCACAAGGCCTCCTCGCTGATTGAAGTCCTCCACACCGTGCAGGAATCATTCGGCTTCCTCGATGAAGTTTCTCTTCGTTTCGTTGCCTCTTCGTTGCGTCTTCCGTTGAGTACGGTCTTCGGAGTCGCAACTTACTATCATTTCTTCAGCCTGAAGCCCCCCGGCGAACACACCTGCGTGGTGTGCATGGGGACCGGATGCTACGTCAAGGGCGCCGGCAATTTGATGAAGGCGATTGAAGAAGTCGCCCACGTGGGCGCTGGAGAAACCACGGCCGACGGCAAGGTTTCTGTGGTTGCGGCCCGTTGCATCGGTGCCTGCAGTCTTTCTCCCGCGGTGGTTTTTGATGGTGAGGTCATTCCCAAGGTGCAGCCCGGCACCGTAAAAGATCAGTTCCGGAGGTGGATGGGTCATGACGCTGGATGAGCTCCAGGAAATTGCCGAGAAGGAAAGTGAAGAGCAGAAGGGCGTCAAGCACAGGCTCAACGTATCCGTTGCAGCCGGCTGCTTGTCTCTCCACAGTGATCAGGTCCTGAAGGGCCTGCAAGACATCGTTCATGAACGCGGCATGGAGGCCACGTGCAAAGTGAAGGGCGTGGGCTGTATGGGATTGTGCGCCGCCGGGCCCCTGATGCGCTGCGAACCGCAACATACCTATTACGGTGGTGTGCCGGCGGATCGTCCCGAGATCCTCAACGCCATCATCGACAATCTCGATGGCAAGCCAGTACCCGAATTTGCGCTTTCTCCCGACATCCCGTTCTTTGCCAAGCAGCAGAGAATCGTGTTGGAGAACTGCGGCGAAATCGATCCTGAACGGATCGAAGATTACATCGCCGTCGACGGCTATCTCGCGTTGCTCAACTGCATCGCCACGCGCACCCGCGATGAGGTCGTGCAGGAACTGATCAAGAGCGGCCTGCGCGGACGCGGCGGCGGCGGTTATCCAACCGGCTTGAAGTGGTCGATGGTGGCCAAGGCCAAGGGTGAGCAGAAGTATGTCATCTGCAATGCGGACGAAGGCGACCCCGGCGCATTTATGGACCGCTCGGTTCTTGAGAGCGATCCGCACCGCGTGCTGGAAGGGATGGCCATTGCCGCTTATGCCGTGGGCGCCGACAAAGGCTACATCTACTGCCGCGCCGAGTATCCGCTGGCGGTCAAGCGGCTGAAGATTGCCATCCGGCAGGCTGAGAAGATGGGCCTGCTCGGCAAACGAATCGGCGACTCGGACTTCAGCTTCGATATCGAAATTCGCCTCGGCGCTGGCGCGTTCGTGTGCGGCGAAGAGACCGCGCTCATCACCTCGATTGAGGGCAAGCGCGGCGTGCCGCGTCCGCGACCTCCGTTCCCGGCCTATTCTGGACTGAACCATTGCCCCACTCTGCTGAACAATGTGGAGACCTATGCCAATGTTGCCCCTATCCTTCGCAAGGGCGGGGACTGGTTTGCCTCCATTGGTACGGAAAAGAGTAAAGGGACAAAGGTATTTGCGCTGGTCGGCGACGTCAACAACACCGGCCTGATCGAAGTACCCATGGGCATCACGCTGCATGACCTGGTTTACACCTTGGGTGGGGGCATTCCCGGAAACCGCAAGTTCAAGGCGGTTCAAACCGGTGGCCCTTCGGGCGGTTGTATCCCCGAGGCATACCTCGATATGCCGGTCGACTATGAGTCGCTGGCGTCGGTGGGTTCCATCATGGGCTCGGGCGGCATGATCATCATGGACGACGGCGCCTGCATGGTCGATGTGGCCAAGTTCTTCATGGACTTCATGCGTGACGAATCCTGCGGCAAGTGCGTCCCATGCCGCGTTGGCACAACGCAACTGTACGGTCTGCTCGAGAAAATCTGCGATGGGCAGGGACGGATGGAAGATCTGGAGAACCTGGAACGTCTCGGCAACATGGTGAAGCGCACCGCGTTGTGCGGGCTCGGCCAGAACGCACCGAATCCAGTCACCAGTACGCTGCGGTTCTTCCGCAATGAGTATGTGAAGCACATTACCGACAAGACCTGTGCGCAGGGCAAGTGCGCCTGTTCCAAGACGCCCGCCAGCCCGGTGGAACAGTAAGGAGAGCCGACAGATGCCAGAGCGAGATCAGTACCAGGTTAAGACGCTACGGATCGACGGCAAGGAAGTTTGCGCGTCTGAAGATCAGACCATCCTTGAAGTGGCGCGTGAGAACGGCATCGATATCCCGACACTCTGCCATTTTGACGGGCTCAATGAAATCGGCGCTTGCCGGTTATGTCTGGTCGAAATCAAAGGCAGCAACAAGATGCTGCCTGCCTGCTTTACGCAGGCGCAGGAAGGGATGGAGGTAACTGCGCATTCGCCGCAACTGACGGAGTATCGCAAGTTGATCGTCGAGTTGATGCTCACCGAGCGCAACCATGTGTGCGCGGTGTGTGTTTCCTCTGGCCACTGTGAACTGCAGGCCATGGCGCAGAAACTTGGCGTCAATCATGTATCGCTGCCCTACCTCCACATGAAGTGCACCACGGACGGCTCCCACAAGCGTTTCGTCGCCGATCCCAATCGATGCATCATGTGCGGCCGGTGTGTGCGGGTCTGCGGCGAGGTCGAAGGTGCCCATACCTGGGGCACCACCGGGCGCGGCATCAACTCCCGCATGATCACCGATCTCGGAGAGCCCTGGGGCAACTCGGAAACCTGCACCAACTGCGGCAAATGCGTCATGGTTTGCCCGGTCGGCGCCCTGGTCGAGAAGAACAAGGCGGTTGCGGAAATGACCAAACCCGTTTTCTTGCCGTATCTCCTCCAGATGCGTGGGGAGGCCGAGTGATGGACAAAGCACGTGTTGCAACGTTATGGCTGGATGGATGCTCGGGCTGCCACATGTCCTTGCTGGACATTGATGAAAGGCTGCTGGATATCGCTCCCATGATCGACCTGGTCTACAGCCCGGTCGTGGACAACAAGGTGTTTCCGGAAAACGTCGATCTCACGCTGGTTGAGGGCGCTCTCTCCAACAATGAAGACATTGAAAAAATCCGGATGGTCCGCAGCAAGACCAGACTTCTGGTTGCGTTGGGCGATTGCGCTGTCACCGGCAATGTCCCGGCTCTGCGCAATAACTTCGTGCTCGAAGATGTCCTGAAGCGTGGCTACGTTGACAACGCGACTGCCAACCCGGGACCGCCGACTCACGAAGTTCCGATACTGGAAGACAAGGTGATCCCCCTGCATGAGCTGGTGCATGTGGACCTGTTCGTCCCTGGATGCCCGCCGTCGGCGGACTTGATTTTTTTCGTCCTGAGCGAGGTGCTCGCCGGGCGCGTACCCGACCTGTCCACTCAGTGTCGCTTTGGCAATTAGGAGCAGGCAATGCAGACGATCCGAATTGATGGAATTACAAGGGTTGAAGGGCACGGAAAGATCACGATCCAGCTCGACGACAAGGGAGTGGTGCAGGACGCGCACCTTCATGTTCTTCAGTTTCGAGGATTTGAGAAGTTCTGCGAGGGGCGGCCGTACTATGAGATGCCTTCGCTCACTGCGCGCATCTGCGGCATCTGCCCTCTCAGTCATTTGCTCGCGGGCGCCAAGGCGGCCGATGCCATCATGGGACTCCGCATCCCGGAAGCTGCAGAGATGCTACGCCGCGTCGTGCATCTGGCGCAGATCACCCAGTCGCACGCGCTCAGTTTCTTCCACCTCTCCTCGCCAGACTTTCTGATGGGCTGGGATGCGGATCCTTCGGAGCGCAATGTCCTCGGCCTGGCCGCGAAACATCCCGACTTGGCGGTTAGTGGCATCCGCCTGCGCAAATGGGGACAGCAGGTGATCGAGTTGCTGAGCGGCAAGCGAATCCATGGTCATTGGATCGTGCCCGGCGGCGTGGCCTCGCCGATTACGGTGGCGCAGAGGGACGAAATTCTGAAAGGGATTCCGGATGCGCTGGCCACCGCGACCCGCACCTTGGAGTTCTTCAAGCACATGATGGAAAAGTTGAACGAAGAAGTTGAAGTCTTCGGCAACTTCCCCACCATGTTTATGGCGCTCGGCCGCAAGGACGGCAATCTGTGCCTCTACGGCTCGCGTCGGCGTCACGAGGGCTGGCTCCGCTTTGCCGATGCGGATGGCAACATCGTCGCCGACAACATCCACCCTCGCGATTATCAGGATTACGTAGGCGAAAGCGTCGACTCCGCCAGCTACATGAAGGCTCCATACTATAAACCCTTGGGATTTCCCTACGGCATTTATCGCGTAGGCCCGGCAGCCCGCCTCAACATGGCCCGGCAATGCGGTACTCCGTTAGCAGACAAGGCGTTGAACGAATACCGAGGAACCTACGGAGAGATCTCGCTCAGCTCGTTCCACAATCATTATGCGCGGCTGATTGAGATGGTCTTCGCGATCGAGCGGATGGAGGAGATACTGCAGGATCCGGAGATCCTCGACAAAGATATTCGCGCCGAAGCCAAGGCCAATGAAGCCGAGGGCGTCGGCATCATCGAAGCACCGCGTGGCACGCTCATCCACCACTACAAAGTCGACCACAATGGCATGATGATCGGCGCCAACCTGATTGTCGCCACTGCGCACAATACCTTGGCGATGAATCGCGGCCTCAAGCAGGTTGCCGACCGCTATCTCTCAGGACATACGGTGACCGAGGGCATGCTCAATCGGATGGAAGGCATGATCCGTTCGTTCGATCCGTGCCTCAGTTGTGCCACTCACGCCGACGGAACCATGGCTCTTGTCGTAGATGTCCTCAACCCGGACGGAAGCCTGCAGGAGCATATGACTCGTTAGAGCAAATTCGCAGTTGATGAAGAGTGGTTTTGAAAAGGCACGGCTTCAAAGCCTGCCCTGAGCCTGCCGAAGGGTGCCGCAAAGACCGCAAAATCAGCGGGGCTTTAGCACCTGAGGGAAAGTTTCTTCCTCTATACCATCAGGAAAAATGCGCTGGCAGCTCTGCCATCACGCAGAACGGGCAGCCACAAGGGGCTGCCCGCTCTGTTTTCGATGCGCGTGCATTGGAGCGCGCCTCTATTCGTACCGGAGTGCTTCGGCCGGCAGCACGCTTGCGGCTGCGGACGAGGGATAGAGTGTGGCCAGCAGCGAAATACCGATGGAAACCGCGGCCACAATCAGTCCGTCCAGCGGCCGCGGCGCAAACGGCAGGGTATCAATCGAGTAGACCTCCGCTGAGAGATGGATGAAGTGGTAGTGCGCGCCGGCCCACGAGGCCATGTAGCCGAGCACCAGGCCCACTGCTGTTCCAATGACGCTGATCAGAAATCCCTGCAATAGAAAGATGCGCCGCACCTGTCCCGGCTCCACGCCGAAGCTCATCAGCACGGCAATGTCCCGTGTCTTCTCCATCACCATCATGGTCAGCGCGATCAGGATATTGAGCGCCGCCACAATCACGATCAACGCAATCACGATGAAGGTGACCACCTGTTCCAGTTTGAGAGCGCGGAAAAGTTCCCGATTCTGTTCCATCCAGTTGGTGGTCATGTAGCCCTTGCCAGCGGCCTGCTCAATGCTGCGCCCGATGGCCGGAGCGCGGTCCAGATTATCCACCTTGAAGCTGATCACCGACAGCAGGTCCGGCTCGCTGAAGAGGCTCTGCGCATCGGCCAGCCGCATGAAAGCCATGGCCGCATCATATTGATAGAAGCCGGAATGAAAGATGCCGGTCACGCGAAAGCGCTGGTATTTCGGCGCCAGGCCAAGCGGCGTCAGCTCACCCTGCGGACTGGTGACCAGCACACTGTCGCCCACCTGCGCGCCAATCTGCTCGGCAATGTCTTTGCCCAGCACCAGCGCGGGGTAGGGGGTGTTGGACGGACTTGCATCGATCTCTGGATTGGGCATTGCCGCTTCTGGTTCCAAGTCCTTGGCTGTGCCCGAGCTGACCGAGTCGAGGATGTTACTGACCGTCCGTTCCTGTGCGGGAACGATGCCCTTGATCAGCGCGAAGCCGGCGCGCGGTCCGCGCGAAACCAGCACTTGCCCATAAATTCCCGGCGCCGCGGCAGTCACGTGGGGCACGGTGCGCAGATGCCCCAGCAGCGGCTGCCAGTCATGGATGCCGTCCGACTCCACGCGCATCAGGTCCACGTGCGCCGAGGCGCCCAGCAGTCGGTCCTGCAGATCGCGCCGCATGCCGTTGGTGATGGCCAAGGCGATGACCAGCGCGGCCACGCCCGCCGCCACTCCTGCAATGGAAATGGTGGTGACCACGCCCACCACGGCTTGCCGCCGCTTGGCCTTCAAATACCGTAATGCCAGAAAAAGCTCGAATCGCATGGGCCTACTTCGCTTGCGGGACAAGGACCGTTTTGGCCACGCCCACATTGTCGTGCCGGTCGTAGACGCGGACGGTCACGAGGTGCTCGCTGGCCGCTGTGCTGCCGGAAATGAGAGGAAGGGTGAAGTCGTATTGTTCGTGCTGTGCGTCGGAGAGCTTGTTCACCGGCTCGACGAACTGCCACGGTGCTGCGTCCAGCGAGTACTCGGCGCGGACAATCGGCGAGGATGCGTCTTCGGCATCGAAAGTGACGTGCAGCTTGTCGTCGCCGCTGTTCTGTGCGCCCGGCGGGGTCACGGCTGCCTTTGCCCGGTTTGCCTTGAGTTTCGTGATCACCGGCGGCGTGGTGTCCACCTCGAACCGCTCGCTCTCCCTGGATCCGGTGAATGCATCGCCGGGAGTGTGTGAAGGTGCATCGGAGGCCACGACTTTGACTTGGTAGCCGCCGTCGGGGATCTGTGTCGCGTCAAAGCTGTACGCCTTGTCGGTGATTCCCTCCTTGAGCAGCCGCCATACATGCTCGCCGTCCCCGCGCAGATACAGCGCAAAGGTCAGGTCGTCGCCATTGTCATCGTGGGTTGCCCAGCGCACGGTCACGGCAGTCCGGTCCTTTATGGCCTGCAAAGGAGCGTTGGCTGTGCTGTCAAGGACTACAAAGGTATTCTGTGCGGGCGCAGGGAAGGCAATGTTGACAGTCTGCGATTGGTTGCCAGACTGGTTTTGCGCATTCATGCGCGCTCCAGGCGCGACCACCAGGTTGTCCACCACAGGCGCTGCGTTCACGGGCAAGTAATTCACTCCCACGCTGCCCACCGTTCCGCCCACATACAACTCGGCTTTCCATTGCAGAAAGCGGCCAGCCGGCGATGCCACGGCGCCGTCCTTCAAAGGCTGCCAGTCGGACCACCCGCGCACCGGCTGCTCCACGTTGCCGCTGCGGGTCCAAAGTCGATACTCGATCGAGCCGGGCTCCACTTCGACGCGCCCGAAGCGGGCCAGCGCGCCGGCATCCAGCACGTCGCTCGAATACTCATGCTTGCCGGAAGCCGCCCCATAGCGATACACCTTGCCGGTATTGCCGGTGCCGATCAGCATGTCGCGCGCGGCGTCTGCGCTTGGAACCACGACCAGACTCAGGCCCTGTTGCGCTTCCAGGTGAGCCACGTCGGCATAGGTGCCGTCTTCGGCGATTTTGAAGATCCTGCCGCGATTGCCGCTCAGCGCCAACAATCCATCCGGCTGCGCGGCCAGCGCATAGACAATCTCGTCCTTGCCCGCCCACAGCTTGCGCGGAGCCTGCCCTTCAGAGAGCGCATAAATCTCGGTCCCCTCTGGCGCCGAGGCGCTGGCGTTCACTCCAGGCAGCGATCCCGGTTGCACTACGGTGATGGTGGTCGTGCCGATTCCCTGCACGGGCAGCGGCGGAAGCGGATTGCGGCTCTTGTCGCCGACGCTGGCCGCGTAGATGGTTCCGTTCGCCCCCACTGCCAGGGCCGTGATCTCGCGCCGGGGAGCCTCAAAAAGCACGTAGCCCTTGCCCTGTGGATCGATGCGGTACACCAGCCCGCTGCCGTCCGAACCAACTATCAAGTTGCCCTTCGCGTCCCATGCCATCGAGCGGATGTGCTGCTCGTCGCTCTTGAAGAAGGCTTCCGGCTCTTGATCTTTTTTGGCAAAATCGACCCGGTACACGGTCCCTGGTCCGCCGGTCGCGATGTAGAGCCTTCCGGCTTGGTCGAAGGTTAAGTCCCAGATGTAGTGCAACTTCGCCTCTGTTTTTTCGGCGCCTGCCTTGTCTCCCAGTTTTGCTGGGTCAAAGACCACCGTGGCGCTGCTGTCGTCCTGCTTGGCCGTCGCATCGGCCTTCAGCCGGTAGACCCGGCCGCTGGGCATCGTGGCCGCGTAGAGTGCGCCATCCGTTCCCAGCCGTACCACCTGTACGCTCAGGTCCTTGGTCTCGAACAGAGTAAACGGCTTGCTGTCTTTGCCCACGCGCAGCACGGCGGCCGGAGCCGCCGTTCCCACATAGGCCGTGCCGTTCTTGTCGGCGGCCACCGCCCACACAAAGGACGAGGGCGTGGTCAGCATTTCGCTCAGCGCTGGTGCCTCGCGCAAATGCCCGTCGCTCGTGAGCGCCACTCCCTGCGGCGCCCCCTTCTCAAACTCATCGAGCCGCGACTGGGTCCACAGGTGAGTGCCTTGGGATAGCGCCGGTGTAGCAGTGGCACAAGCCAACAGCGTGGCCGTCAGCGCGGAAAGATGCAGCGCTGAGCCGATGCGGCGAATCGTGCGGGTCGGGATAAGCATCCTGCCGTTGAGTCTACTAAAGTTGGCGCAGATGGGGCAGGGGAGGAGTCTCGTTTGCGTTACCGCTCCGGCCAGAAATCGAGAATACAACGGGGGAAGCAAGCAGAAACGGCGCAAGCTGCGTCTAGTTGATGTAGCAGCAGTTATTCCGATTTTCAGGTCGAACGAATCATGAACGCTCGTCTTTTTCGCACTCTTGTTGCTGGAGTCCTGCTCTGCTCTGTGTCTCTGTGGGCACAGGTTCGCCGCCCGCGCCATTCCCGCTATCCCAACTCGCCTTCGAACGACCCGCAACTGCAGATTCCCACCGATCAGGCGCAATCCTGCTACACGCCAGAGAGTGGTCTCAGCGGCTACGAGCAGTATCAGCAGTTCGATACCTTTCCCCAGCCGGCCAGCAAGGGCTATCTGTGTATCAACATTCCCGCGGGCCGGACATTTGTCATCGACCATCTCTTCGCTGAAGCGGACTACGATCTGGTGCTGCCGGCCGGGCCCGAGTGGTATCTCGACACCGTTGCCGGGGGTTATGAATTGATGACCGGCTTCGCGGCAAGCCGGGTCGGTTCCGTCACGGCCAATCCCCATTACGTGCTTTCGCAGCCGGTGCATCTTCCGGTGATGGGAGGGACCCGGGTGACCCTGATCATGCACAGCTATTACGTGAATACCAATAGTTCGATTGTCGAGACCCCAGGCACAGCCAGTCTGACGCTGATTGGCCACTGGGAATAGCGGATCGTTGCCGCGCGGGAGCTACCTCCCGCCCCGGAACTGGATAATCTTGCGCCGGTCTCGCTTGGAGGGCCGGTGTTCCGGTAGCGGCGCAAATTGCTGCATGGCTTTGCGTTCCTCTGCCACTTTCAGCCGTGCCGCCTTGCTGGCTTCGCTCTCGCTATAGAGCGTTTGCGCCACTGCCGCAGGTCCGCGCATCTCGCTCAGCAGCAGGACTTCGATCTGGAATTCGCCGCCCTCGTTCCTCACCAGAAGCTTGTCGCCGGCGTGGACCTCGCGTGCGGGCTTGGCCTCGATTCCGTTCGAGAGAATCCTGCCCAGGTCACAGGCCTTGGATGCCAGTGCCCGCGTTTTGAAGAAGCGCGCAGCCCACAGCCATTTGTCGATGCGTACGGAGTTCATGTCTCCATTCTCGTACAAATCGCCGGTCATTTGCTTGAGGAATCAATGGCCATTTCCTCAAGCATCGCTCCGCAGCCAGGCAGCTTCGCGGAATGCTGGTTGCGAGAGCACGGGCTGCAATCGGAGCCGGCCCGTGCTGCTTTCCCTACAGGTGCAGAAAACGATCCGCTCCGTAGACCAGCCCTAACGTGATCAGGGCAATGAAGACCTCGCCGATGGCTCCGACAGCAAACGGCCTCCACCCCTGCTTGCCCAGTTCGCGCAGGCTGGTCCGTAGGCCCACTCCGGCAAAGGTCAACAGGAAGGCCCAGCGGGATAAATTGGCAAGGCTCGCCAACTGCGGCTTGGCGAAGAACCCCAGCGTCGCCAGCAGCGAGATCAGCAGGAATCCGAGCACGAATTTGGGAAATTTGCGCCACAGGAACGTGGCTTTGTTGCCGACTTCCTGGGCCTGGCCGCGCGACGACCAATAGAGCGCATACGCCAGCACGATGAAGCCGATGAGGGCATTGCGCGTGGTCTTGGCCAAAACGGCGATCTTGCCTGCCGCATCGGAGTAGAGCGCCCCGGCGGCGGTGGCTTCGGCCGTGTTGTCCACCGCCAGGCCAGTCCACAAGCCATAAGCTTTGTCGCTCAGGTGCAGCGAGTGGCCAATCAGCGGAAAAGTAAACAGCGAGATGGCGCCCAGCGCGAGGATGGCGGCGATGGCGTAGGAGGCGTCCTCGTCGTCCGCATCGATGGCCGGCTTGGCGGCAATGATGGCCGAAACGCCGCAAATCGACGAACCAATCGCGAGCAGGGAAGTGAGCTTGGGTTTGAGCTTGAAGGTGTGGCCCAGCAGGTGCATGAAGCTGAGCGACAAAGTGAGCGCGACGGCCACCAGGAGCAGCGAGATGCCGCCCAGGTGAAGCACGTCTCCGAGCAGGAAGCGAGAGCCCAACAGTACGATTCCTGCCTTGAGCCAGAACTCGTAGGTGGCCACGCCGGCCTGAAAAATGCGCGGAACACCGGCCGTGTTGGCGATCACCAGCCCAATCACAATCGCCCACAGCACGTATTCAATATTGGGGAAGGTGGTGTGGTGTGCCTTGGTGTAAGTAGCAATGGCGCGCTCGATGAATTTTCCGCTATAGCCCACAGCGGCCAGTAGCAGCAGGCCAGGGATCAGCGAGGCGATGCGGCGGCCCAGGTCCAGAGGGCCGGTCAGGCTGAAGGGACGGGTCGAGGGGATGGTAGTCGCCATAGGGTTCTCCTTGTGTAGGTTTAGAGAATCGGTCAGTCAAACAGTTTGTAGGCAAGGGAAGAGGTTCATGCGCTGCCCACTACATCGCCTGGCGTGCACGCTGCCTTGCAGAACGGTGCCCTGCTGACCGATTGGCATCACCAAAGGATTGCCGGAATCAGGTTGAAGCGCACGAGCAGGGCGAGTGCGAGCGCGAGGATGACCGCATATACGTCGAGCGAGAGGCCGCGCCGTGGCGAGGCTGCATTGGCTTCCGTCATGGTGTATCTCCGAATGCGTTGTCTTGAACTTCAGGCTGTGACTGGAACGCCGTCAGCCGTCAGAGGGCTGGCGGCGGCAATCTCCCGTACCGCCCAGCCGGCGATGAGCAGGCTGGGCGCCAGGGCGGGTGCGGCGTCGCCGAGAGCGGCGAGCGTGGTACATCGCACTATCTGGTCCGGCTGGGCGGCGCGGGAGACCACGGCGCAAGGCAAGTCCGGCGAAAGCCCTTGCCGCAGCCATTCTTCGGCCAGCGGACGCAGGTCGCGTCCCGGCATGTAAACCACGCGGGTGGCGTCGTCGCTCAGCGGCAGTTCCGAATGGGTGTGCGGCTGCGCGTGATGGCCGGTGGCGAAAATCACGCTCGATGCGCGATTGCGCTCGGTGAGCGAGCAGCCGACGGCCGCTGCCGCGGCAAAAGCTGCGGTGATTCCCGGAACGATCTGGAAAGCCACGCCTGCCTCGGCCAGAGCTGCCATCTCTTCGGCGGCACGGCCAAACAGGAGCGGGTCGCCGCTCTTCAGGCGAACCACGCTACGCCCGGCGCGGGCGTGCTCAATCATTAGCTGGTTGATGTGTTCCTGGGTAATGGCTTTTGTACCGCAGCGTTTGCCCACGTTCACAATCTCAGCGCCCGCTGCCGCCAGGTCAAGAATTGCCCGTGGAACAAGGTCGTCGTGGAGAACCACGTCGGCCGCTTCAATCAGGCGCAGGGCTTTGACCGTGAGCAGGTCGGGATCGCCAGGGCCAGCCCCTACCAGATGAACGGTCGCCGGTCGAACTCGTTGGCCGTCCTCAATCTCCGGCAGAAACTCATCGCGCAAATCGGCAATGGCAAAGGAGCTTTCCTCCTGCGGCGCCTGGGCCAGTTGCCGCGATGGGCAGCTTCCCTGTGTGCACACCGGGCGCTGGGCCAGTTCATGCAGCAGAAGCCTGCGCGCCTCGCCGCGCGGATGCGTTGCCAGAACCTCGCGCCGCAATTGTCCCAGATTCTCAAGCCATGGACCCAAGTCCAGGGGCAGTTGCTCGTCGATCTCGCGGCGCAGTCGTTGCGCCACGGCCGGGCTTTTTCCGCCCGTGGAGATGGCCACTTGCAGGCTGCCGCGGCTCACCACCGAGCCGAAAAAGAAGTCGCAATTGGGAATGTCGTCGACACTGTTGCACAAGATGCCCCGCTCCACGGCTCCCCGGTACACGGCGGCATTCACCTCTGGCGCATCGGTGGCGGCGATGACCAGGCAGTTGCCATCCAGGTCCGCCTCCTCGAACTTCCGCTCGATCCATTCGAGCCTGTCCTCGACAGCCAATTGCCGGACTTCGGGCTTCGCCTCGGGAGCCACCACGCGCAGCTGCAGCCCGGTTTTGAGCAAACTGCCAATCTTGTCCAGTGCAACGCTGCCCGAGCCCACCAGCAGGCAGCGGCGTCCGTCGAGTTTCAGAAAGACAGGCAGCAGGCTCATGGCTTCTCTCCTATTCCGCAATACCATGCGGCACTGGCCCGCTGGATGTGTCGCGTTCCACTGCTTCCAAGGTCTCGCCAGCCAGTTGGGTGCGCAGTTCGTCGTTGCTGTGGCGACCGAACCACGCGCGCAGGTTTTCTTCAGGCGCGCGTCCGGTCAGGTAAGCGCGCAGCAGCCGCTCAATGGCCTCTGGCACCAGCGGCGCGGGGCACCGGTAACCCACTGGTCGCGCGATTCCAGCGTGCTGGCCCACGGCTCCGCCTAGGCAAAAGTAGTAGGCGTCCGTCAGCTTGCCCTCGTGCTTGATCTTCTTGCCCTCGATGCCGATGTCGGCAATCCAGTGCTGGCCGCAGCCGTTGGGGCAGCCAGTCACGTTGAGCCGCAGTTGCTGGTCAAACTGGGGCAGCCGTTCTTCCAGTTCGTCCACCAGCCATCGGGCAAAGCCCTTGGTCTCGGTGATCGCCAGCTTGCAGAACTCGGTTCCCGTGCAGGCTACAGTGCCGCGCCAGAAGCTGGACCCTTCCACCGGAATGCCCAACACGCCAAGCTCGCGAACCAACTCGGCCGTCTTCTGGTTGGGAATGTCGATGAACAGCAGGTTCTGCGAGACTGTGGTGCGCAGCCTGCCGTTGCCCAGCCGGTCTGCCAGGTCGGCGGCGGCTTCCAACTGCTCCCCGGTCAGCCTTCCGCGCAGCACGGTGGCTCCCACAATGCTCAGTCCGGCCTGCCGTTGCGGATGAATGCCGACATGGTCCCGGTAAATGTCGTCGGGAACCACTTCGGGAGCGGCGGGCAGCAGCGTAAAGTCCAGCCTCGACTGTAGTTCCGTCAAAAAACTTTCGGCGGTCCAGCCCTCTTTCAGAAATAGATACTTCATGCGAGCGCGGTCGCGGTTCTCGCGCAACCCCTGCTGGTTGCGGAAAATCTCCGCCACAGCGCGCGTCACCCGGACCACTTGCTCGGGCAGCACAAAGGCGTTCAGCTTGACCGCCAGATGCGGCTCCTTTGACAGGCCTCCTCCCACGCGCAGTGAGAAACCCATCTGGCCGTCTTGCTTGGCCGCGGTCAGGGCCACGTCGTTGATCTCCGGGTGCGAGCACCAGGAAGGGCAGCCGGTAATCGAAATCTTGAACTTGCGCGGCAGGTTATAGAACTCGGGATTTCCCTGCAGCAGTTGCGCCAGTTCCGCGGCCAGCGGCGAGGCGTCGATCAGCTCATCGGCGGCGATTCCAGCCAGCGGGCAGCCGGTCACATTGCGCACCACGTCGCCGCAGGAGCTTTTGGGCGAAAGGCCCACGGCGTTCAGCGCCTCCACCACCTCGGGCAGCGACTCAATGGTGAGCCAATGCAGCTGGATGCACTGCCGCACGGTAATGTCGGCCAGGTTGCGCGCGTATTTCCGCGACAAGCCGCCGATGGTGCGCAATTGGAGCGAGGAGAGCACGCCGTTGGGAATGGCGATGCGCATCATAAAGTAGTCCGAGGTCACCCCCTCGCCGCCCTTGCCGCCGGTGGCGCCCGCGCCATCTCCCTGGGTGTAGATGCCCCACCACTTGAAGTAGGTTGAGGCCCACTCGGGTACAACGCTGGAGCGGCCTTGGCGTGCAAAAGCGCGCACTTCGTCAAACGCGTCCCACGGGTTCTTCTCGCGCTTCAGGCGTTCCGCTTTTTGTGCCTTGGTCTCTTTCTCTTGGATAGCGTCAGTCATTTTCCCTCTTCGGTGGAAGCAGAAATGGAAAGCCCGCGACAGCAGATGCTGTGCCGCGGGCTTACGGAAACCTTGGATGTCGATCGGACAGCTAGACCCAGGTCACCTCTGCGCGCGAAGCGTAAAAAAGACGCGACAACAGGTTTGACCGTGCATGTCCGGATCATATCTGCAGTCCTAGCGGAAATCAATTGCCGTTTTTCGTACGGCGCGCCCTCGTTCCTGCGGTGCCGGCCCATTTTCCCCCCGTTCAAAATAAATCTGCTGCTCTTTGACTTAAACCCTTTACACCCAGTGGACGAGGCATCATAATCGGCCAGTCTTGGAGCGCGCGCGTTTCCCCGGTACTTCCTCTTCTGCCTCGTGCCCGTTCTCCAAGGCCATCCAGGAGGTTCGTTTCGATGAAAATTCTCAGCCCCTTTCTGTTAGGACTGTTCCTCGCGGCTGCCTCGTGTTCCGTGGCCGCTGCGCAAGAAATGTCACCCGCAACCCCTTCCATCCCCAAGGTCCTCCAAGTCACGCGCGAATACACCAAGCCTTACAAGAACGGTAGAGCGCACGACAGAGCGGAGAGCGCTTTTGTCCAGGCCATGACAAAGGCCAAGTGGCCCACGCATTACCTTGGCATGACCTCCCTTTCCGGCAAGCAGCGTGCCCTGTACCTCACCTCGTATGACTCCTTTGAGGCCTGGGAAAAAGACATCGCAGCCGTGGGCAAGAGCAGCTTCCTCTCGGCGGAGTTGGAGCGGGCCAGCACGGCTGATGGTGAACTCCTCGATGAGGTGGACCAGGGAATCTACACCTTCAGCGAAGAAATGAGCTTCCGGCCCTCGGCCGATCTGGCGAACAAGCGTTTTATGGAGATTTCTGTGTACCACGTCCGCCCCGGCCACGGGCAGGAATGGCGTGAAGTGGTCAAGATGGCCAAAGAGGCAAACGAGAAGGGCGGAACCAGCGCGCACTGGGCCATGTTCGAGCTCATGTATGGAGGCGAGAGCGGCACCTACGTCCTGCTCAGTGCGGACGAATCCCTGTCCGAAATCGACAAGGGATTTCAGGAAGACAAGAAGTTCGAGAAGGCTCTCGGCGAGCAAGGCATGAAAAAGTTTCGCGAGATCTACGGGGCGGCGGTCGATACGTCGCACCAGGAACTATTTGCCTTGAACCCGCACATGAGCTACGTTGGCGACGAGTGGATCAAAGCAAACCCGGATTTCTGGAAGCCCAAGGCTTCCACGGCCCCAGCCGCCAAGTTCGCTGCGGAACCCGCGAAGCTCAAGCCCTGAGCCGCCAGCCCAGTTCAACCTTTTTCCTCCACCAGCGGCTTCCGCACAGCGGGGCCGCTGTTTTTTGTCTGGATTCTTCCGGTCCTTATGCCCCCAATAGAGGCTCGATTTTGCACGTTGGCCCAAAGACGGTGAGAATAGAGAAAATCAGCCAGACCATCCGGCAGACCAGCCCGCGCGAGACTGCTCAACAGCGGCGGTGCCTGGTCGGCTTGTAGTCGAAGAAGATTCTTGTGGTTTTGAAGCTGACCGGAGCCTTAGTCGCACGATGAACGACAATGGGGGAACGACAATTTTTTCCTTGGGGAGAGGCAGTATCATGCCAGGCAAGATAGAGATCCTGATGGGTCCAATGAGAAGCAACAAAACCGCGGAGCTTTTGCGGCGCGCCGATATGCGCCGCCAGTACGCGAGTCAGTACGTGATAGTCCTGAAGCCGAGCGACGACACAAAGGGTGGTCCTGGCGTTGTCGAAAGTAGAAATCCGAATGGGCACGGCAAAATGGAAGCCCTGGAATTCAACTCGCATGACCCATGGGAGGTCCTTCAAGCCATCGCCGACAAGGAAAGCGAAATCGGAAAGAAAGTGGAATGTATCGCCATCGATGAAGGCCAGTTTGTCGAGGGCCTCTTCCTGTTCACCAAGCAACTGCTCGATGAGGGACACGATGTTCTGGTTGCGGGACTCGACCTGGACTTTCGCGCGGTGCCCTTCGGAGAGATGCTGAACCTCTCCTGGCTGGTCAACGCCTATGGCGGCAGCATCACCGAATGTCTTGCCTACTGCACCTGCGGGAACCGGGCGCTTTACTCCCAGCGGCTCATCGAAGGCAAACCCGCGCATTACGACAGCTCCATCAAAATGCCCGGCGATTCCTACGAGCCGCGTTGCGCGGAGCATTTTGTGTTGCCCGGCCGCCCGCACTGACCGGTCGAGAACCTCGGGGCATCCTGTAAAGTTGATGAGGGACCTCGCTCTTTGAGCGTGGGCCCTCCCGGGTCCGACCTCCTCTTTTGAAAACTTCCTCCAATCCGGACGTACTGACAGAACTGCTCCGCTCGGTCTTCGGGTTTTCCCACTTCCGGGCCAACCAGGAGGCGGTTTGCCGCGCGGCCATCGCCGGGCGCGACCTCCTGCTGGTCATGCCCACCGGGGCAGGGAAGTCGCTGTGCTACCAGTTGCCGGCCATCGCCCGTGGAGGTACGGCCCTGGTCATTTCGCCGCTGATTGCGCTGATGGACGACCAAGCCGCCAAACTGTCGGCGCTCGGCTTGCGCGTGGCCCGGATTCACTCAGGGCTGGAGCGCTCTGTAGCCCGCCAAGCCTGCGTGGACTATCTGCAGGGAACCCTGCAATTCCTTTTCATCGCTCCAGAGCGGCTGCGTGTGCCGGGCTTTCCTGAGATGCTGGCCAAGCGCCCGCTGGCCCTGATCGCCATTGACGAAGCACATTGCATCTCGCAGTGGGGCCACGACTTCCGTCCCGACTACCGCATGTTGGGCCAGCACCTCCCGGCTCTGCGTCCTGCGCCCGTCGTGGCTCTCACGGCCACCGCGACTCCCTCTGTGCAGGCGGATATTGTTGCGCAGTTGGGCATGGTTGATCCGGTCCAATTCATCCATGGTTTCCGCCGCGACAATCTGGCCATCGAGGTGGTTGAGGTTCCGATGCCGATGCGCGCGGGCATGATCTGCGGCCTTCTGGCCGATCCGTCGCGCCGCCCGGCCATCGTCTACGCCACTTCCCGCAAGCAGGCTGAAAAGCTGGCCGAAGAGCTTTCCAAAACTCCAACGGCGGGCGGCGGCTCGAAGAGTAGAATTCCGGCGGCGGCCTACCACGCGGGCCTCGATCCGGAGACGCGGGAGCGGGTGCAGACCGCCTTCCAGGCCGGCGAACTGGAAGTCGTCGTGGCCACCATCGCCTTCGGCATGGGCATTGACAAGGCTGATATCCGCACTGTGATTCACGCTGGCCTGCCAGCCACGCTTGAGGGCTACTACCAGGAGATTGGCCGCGCGGGCCGCGACGGCGCGCCTAGCCGCACCTACCTGATGCACTCCTATGCCGACCAGAAGACCCACGGATTCTTCCTCAACCGCGACTATCCGCCGGTGAACCACCTGGAGCCAGTGTTTCGCGCCCTCAGGGAAGATCCGCAGCCAGTCGAGGAGCTCCGCGAAGCCTCCAAGCTGGACGAGGAAGAGTTCGACAAGGCGTTGGAAAAATTGCAAATCCACGGCGGCGCGCTAGTCGATTTCGGCGGTAATGTCACGGTGGGCCGCAAGGGCTGGAAAAAGACCTATGAGGTGCAGGCGCAGTTCCGCGCCGAGCAGTTTGAGAAGGTTCTGCGCTTCACCACCTCCGCCGAGTGCCGCATGGCGGCCTTGGTGCGCCACTTTGGCGACGTAGACGACGCTACAAAGCCTTGCGGCATCTGCGACGTGTGCGATCCAGCCGGGGCGGTTCTGCGCCTCTTCCGCCACCCTTCGCCGCAGGAGCGCGCATGGATCCAGGAGATCGCCGACGAACTGCGCCCGGTGGACTACAAGGCGGCCGGAACGCTGCAGCGAAATCTCGGCTTGGCCGACACGCTCAGCCGCAATGAATTCGACGCTCTACTGGCGGCCATGGCCCAGGCCGGGCTGACTGAGATCGAAGAAGCCGAGTACGAAAAAGACGGCGAAGTCAGGAAATTCCGCAAGGTACGCCTCACCGAGACGGGGCTCGAATTGCGCTCAACCACACAGCTCGACATTCTGATTCCCGACGGAGTGGTGGAGGAGTTTGGAGGGCACGCGGAGCCCCCGGCTCGTTCGCGCAAGAGCAAGTCCTCCAAGGTGGGCAAATCCGCAGAGGCAGCGCCGGTGCGGCTGTCCGCGCAGGATGAACTTCTGGCTGCGCGGCTCCGGGAGTGGCGGTCGTGCGAGGCCAAGCGTCTGGGCGTTCCCGCCTACTTGGTTCTGCATGACCGATCGCTGACCGCCCTGGCGCACGCCCGGCCGGAGAATCCGAATCAGTTGCTGGCGATCGACGGAATCGGACCCGCCAAGGCGGAAAAATTCGGTGAAGCCATTCTGGGGATATGCGCCGCAGCTGAATAAACCCGACGAAAAGGTGCCCATAAGCAGAAGCCCCCCAACCATACCGTGGTTGGGGGGCTTCTGCTTATGGGCTGATCGAAGCTACGCGATGCGCTCGATGACGACAGACTCGAGCACGACGGGCTTGTTGGGCTTGTCCTGGCCACCGCGCGGAACCAGTGAGACCTTGGTAACAATCTCCTGTCCTTCCACGACTTCACCAAAGATGGTGTGGTTGCCGGTGAGCCACGGCGTTGCAGCCACGGTGATGAAGAACTGGCTGCCGTTGGTGTTGGGGCCGGAGTTGGCCATAGCCAGCTTGCCTGCCTTGTCGAACTTGTGGGCCGAGCCCTTGGTCTCGTCCTCAAAGCGGTAGCCGGGGCCGCCCATGCCGTTGCCGGCCGGGTCGCCGCCCTGGATCATGAAGTCGGGAATCACGCGGTGGAAGATGGTGCCGTCATACAGCTTGTCCGTGGACTTGACGCGGGTGGTGGGGTGCGACCACTCGCGCTTGCCCTCGGCCAAATCGATAAAGTTCTTGACGGTGACGGGCGCTTCGGCCTCGAAGAGGCGAACGGTGATCTTGCCTTCGGTGGTCGAAAAGATTGCGTAGGTTCCTGTTGCCAATGCCATGGTGGCTCCTGTTTGAACTTGCTTGCTACGGTTTGGGCGTTGTGGTGGCCCGCTTGGCAGGGTCAGCCGCGGCGGCCGGGGAAGGAGGCATCGGTTGCCCCTCGCGCACGATGGTGACCTTCTTCAGTACGACTGGGGTCAGCGGCTTGTCCTGGTCGTCCCGCTCCACGCGAGTAATGGTCTTGACCACCAGGATGCTTGACTCGTCGCACTGGCCAAAGATGGTGTGCAACTGGTTGAGGTGTTCGGTGGGCGCCTCGGTGATGAAAAACTGGCTGCCGTTGGTGTTGGGGCCGGAGTTGGCCATCGCCAGCCGTCCCGGCTGATCGAAGTTCAGGTTCAGATCGTGCTCATCCTCAAACTGGTACCCGGGATCGCCCATGCCGGTGCCGGCCGGATCGCCGCCCTGGATCATGAATTCGGGGATGACGCGGTGGAAGACGGTGCCGTCGTAGAGCGGCTTGCCGTGTTGCTTTTTCTCGGTAGTGGGATCAACCCAGTCCTTGGAGCCCTCGGCTAGGCCAATGAAATTGGCCACCGTTTTTGGCGCCTGACGCTCATAGAACTGGCAGACGATCCGGCCCATGGAGGTGTCCAGCACCACAGTCGGCCCATTGGGGTGGGTCATGGCCGTGGCTGTGGGCGCGTCTGGAATCTCTTCCTCCGGCTTGGTGGACTGTTGCGCCAAGGCCGAGGCGGCAAAGGCCGCGGCCAGACCGGGAATGAGAAATGCGTGTGTGAGTTTCATGCCGTGTTTGAGGGTAAATCATGCGGTGGGTGGACGGCCAGTGAACCAGAAGATCTCCGGCAGCGGTCATTGTCGCCAAGGCCTCTCGCTGGCGGTTGAATTTTTACGCCTGGGCCAAACTTTCCATTGACGTTCTACCCATAGATAAACTATATATAGACCCATGGCCAAGAAACCCGATCTGTTGCCTGGAACGCTGGACATGCTCATCCTCAAGACGCTTACTCGTGCTCCGCTGCATGGCTACGGTATTGCGCTCTCCATCAAGCGCTCCTCTGACGATGTCCTGACGGTGGAAGAGGGGTCGCTCTATCCGGCGCTCCAGCGTTTGCTGTTGCAGGGCTGGGTACAGGCGGAGTGGAAGATGACCGAAACCAACCGGCGCGCGCGTTTCTATACGCTTACCGCTGCGGGGCGCAAGCAGTTGGGCGTCGAGCTGACCAAGTTCGAGCAGATGATTGTGGCCATTGGCCGCGTCTTGCAGGATCCGCAGGAGGCCTAGATGAACATCTTTTCTCGTTTTGTAAAGAAGCTCTCGTTTCTCTTTGGCCGCCAGCGGTTCAGCAGGGAACTGGACGAAGAGATGGCCTTCCATTGCACGCAAGCGACCGAGGAGTTTATCGCCGCGGGGATGACGCCAGAGGCCGCCCGATACGCAGCCATGCGCCAGTTCGGCAACGCAACGCTGCTCAAGGAAAAGAGCCATGAAGTCGTCGGGTTCCGCGCCGAGACCGTGGTGCAGGATTTGCGTTTTGCCCTGCGCCAGCTGCGCAAGAATCCTGGCTTTGCCATCACGGCGATTCTGATTTTGGCCTTGGGCATCGGGGCCAGCGTGGCCATCTTCGCTTTTGTGGATGCCGCGCTGATCAAGCCCCTGCCCTATCCGAATCCTACGCGGCTGGTAGCGGTCACAGAGTCGGTGCCATTGTTTCCCCGCGCCGACCTTTCCTATCCGGATTATGTTGACTGGAAGAGGCTGAACACGGTCTTCAGTTCCATGGATGTATACAGGGCACATCGCTTTGGGCTCAATACGCCCTCCGGTACCGAGTCTGTCCACGGGCTGCAGGTGAGCGCGGGCTTTTTTGGAACACTGGGGATTCAGCCCATGCTGGGCCGTGATTTTCGCCCTGGCGAGGATGCGCCAGGCGCGGCTCCCGTCGTGCTGCTGCGCTATGGAGCGTGGCAAAGGCGATTCGGCGGCAGGCCCGACGTGGTGGGGCAAACGGTAAATCTGAGCGGAGTGGCCTACACCGTTGTGGGTGTCTTGCCGCAGGGCTTTGAATTTGCGCCACGGGAGATAGCGGAGTTCTTTGAACCGCTTCGACCTTTCGGCGAATGCGAGAAGCGGCGCAGTTGCCACAATCTGGATGGCGTCGGCAGGCTGAAGGACGGAGTTACCGTCGGCGGCGCACTGGCCCAGATGAAGGCCATTGCGCTCCAGTTGGAAAGCCAGTATCCCGATTCCAATCGCGGCCAGGGCGCGAGCGTCATGCCGTTGTCGGCGGAGATTGCGGGGGATATCAAGCCTATTCTGCTGGTCCTCTTGGGCGGCGCGGGCTTGCTTCTACTAATCGCCTGCGTGAATGTTTCGAGCCTCCTGCTGGTGCGCGCGGAGAGTCGCCGCCGCGAGATTGCGGTGCGCGGCGCATTAGGTGCATCCCGGGCGCGGTTGAGCCGGCAGTTTGTTACCGAGGCGCTCACCGTGGTTGCCTTGGGCAGTGCGATTGGGCTCGGATTTGCTTATCTCGGGATGAAGGGATTGAGCGGGCTGATCTCGAAGGACTGGATGGCAGGAATGCCTTTTCTGCACGGGCTGGGACTCAATCCGCGCGTGCTGCTATTCGCCGCCTGTCTGGCTATGCTTGCGGGGATTCTGTTTTCCATCACGCCGATTCTGCACTTCCGCTTTTCCGACATGCGCGACGGCTTGACGGAGGGTGCGCGCGGGTCAGCAGGGAGACTGTGGCGGCGCATGGGCGCGAACCTGGTGGTGATTGAGTTGGCGACAGCCATGGTGTTGCTGGCGGGCGCGGGCTTGCTGGGCAAGAGCCTGTACAAACTGTTGCATGAGGACCTTGGATTCAGGCCCGAACATCTGGCTACGGTGAATATTGGTTTGCCCTCGGTTGCTTTCTCGAAAGACGAGCAACTGGTTGCATTCGAACATGCGGTGTTGGAACGGGCCGGAAGGATGCCGGGGGTGAAGTCGGCAGCCGTCACTGGCATGCTTCCGGTGAGTTGCAATTGCAATACGGATTGGGTGCGCTTTGTGGGAAAGCCTTACAACGGCATCCACAACGAGGTGAATGAGCGCGAGGTCAGTGCGGGCCTGTTTCAAACCTTGCAGGTGAGGCTGAAGAGCGGCAGGTTTTTCTCGGAAGCAGACGGTGCGGGCAAGCCCAAGGTCGTCATCGTCAATCAGGCATTTGCGCAGAAGTACTTTCCAGGGGAAGATCCGATTGGAAAGAAGATGGGCGACACGGAGCTGACGCCAGCGTCGATTCGCGAGATTGTCGGCGTGGTTGAAAACTTCAAGGATGCGGGCCTGGACCAGGAGCAATGGCCTGCCGAGTACCAGCCTTTCGATCAGAATCCGGATGGCTATTTTTACGTTGTGCTGCGCACGGCGCAAGATCCAGACGCGATTTTGCCGGCTCTGGCGCCGATGATTCATTCGTTGAATTCCAGTGTGAGCGTTGATTGGGAGAGAACGATGCGGGAGGAGATCGATGACTCGCAGGCGGCTTATATTCACCGCTCGGCGGCGTTTCTGGTGGGAGGTTTCGCCACTCTGGCGTTGTTGTTGGGCGTGGTTGGCCTCTATGGAGTCATTGCCTATTCGGTGACCCAGCGAACCCGCGAAATCGGCGTGCGCATGGCGCTGGGAGCGCAGCGCAGTTCGGTCTATCAGCTCATTCTGAAAGAGGCTGGCCGGTTGATTGCCGTGGGTGTGGCGGTGGGCCTGTTGGCAGCGGTTGGCGCGGCCATGCTGATGCGCAAACTGTTGTTCGGCGTGCAGGCCTGGGATGCGAGCACGCTGCTTGCCGTGGCGGCGCTGCTTGCGGCTTCGGCCCTGCTGGCCAGCTATTTTCCCGCGCGGCGTGCTGCCTCGCTCAATCCAACCGAAGCGCTGCGGGCCGAGTAGAGCTTGGTGGAGAACTGCAGCTTCTCACCCTGGCCGCAAAAAACAAGGACGCGGCCAAGGGTGGGAAACCAGGCATTTCACACTCTCCCTGTTAGACGCCAATCACGTCGCACAGGTCCTTCACTGCTGCGGCACTCTTCTTCAGCGCGGCGCTTTCCTCTGGGGAGAGCTTGATTTCGATGATCTGTTCCAACCCGTCGGCGCCCAGTTTGCAGGGTACCCCAATGTAGTATCCGTCGATGCCGTATTCGCCCTGTAGATAGGCTGCGCAGGGCAAGATCTTCTTTTTGTCCTTCAGAATCGCCTCGGCCATCTCCACAGCCGCTGCAGAAGGCGCATAGTACGCGCTGCCGTTCTTCAGATGCTTCACGATTTCCGCGCCGCCGTCCCGGGTGCGTTGCACGATGGCGTCGATGCGTTCTTTTGAGAGCAGTTCGGTAATCGGAATTCCGGCCACGGTGGTGTGGTCGACCAGCGGAACCATGGTATCGCCGTGACCGCCCAGTACCAGGCAGCTCATGTTGTTCACGCTCACGTTCAATTCGGCGGCGATGAAGCTCTTGAAGCGCCCGGAGTCCAGAATGCCGGCCATGCCCAGAACCCGCTCGCGATTGAAGCCCGACTGCCGATAGGCGGTCTGCACCATCGCGTCCAGCGGGTTCGAGACGACGATCAGAATCGTCTCGGGGGAATACACAACCACCTTCGAAACTACGTCGCACATGATCTTGTAATTGGTGTGCAGCAGGTCGTCGCGGCTCATGCCCGGCTTGCGCGGAATCCCAGCGGTAATGATTACGATGTCGCTGTGGGCGGTGTCGGCGTAGTCGTTGGTGCCGGTGATGCGAACGTCAGATCGTTCGATGGGCAGCGCTTGTTGCAGGTCGAGTGCCTTGCCCTGTGGCACGCCCTCCACTACGTCAATCAGCACCACGTCGGCCAGTTCCTTGGCCATGATCCAGTGAGCAGCCGTGGAGCCTACGTTGCCGGCGCCCACAATCGTAATCTTCTTGCGCATTTCGTCCTCCTCGGGGAATGGGTGAAGCAGTTGTCAGGGGTCAGAGATCAGAAAAAGCACCGTGCCGATCTCTGATCTCTGACAACTGATCTCTGTCTACAGGTTGCCAATAATCCGTGTGGCAAACTCGCTGGTGCCCACCTTGGTGGCGCCGGCGGTCTGGCGTTCAAAATCGTAAGTCACGAATTTCTGCAGAATCGTCTTCTCCAGCGACTGCTCGATGAGCCGGGCTGCTTCTTTCCACCCGATGAACTCCAGCAGCATCACGCCCGACAGAATCACCGAGCCGGGATTGATCATATCCTTGTCGGCGTACTTGGGGGCTGTTCCGTGCGTGGCTTCGAACACGGCGTAGCCGTCGCCGATGTTGGCGCCGGGCGCAATGCCCAGTCCGCCCACCTGGGCCGCGGCCGCATCCGAGATGTAGTCGCCGTTCAGGTTGGTGGTGGCCAGTACGCTGTAGTCTGCCGGGCGCAGAATGATCTGCTGGAAGATGGAATCGGCAATGCGGTCGTTGATCAGTACCTTGTTCTTCCAAGCGCCATGGCCGTGGGTTTCGCCAATCGAATCCAGAACCCTCTTGACCTCGGCATACACCGAATCGCGAAAGCTCTGCGAGGCAAATTCCAGGCCGGGCTCGATCAGCGCAGCGTTCTCATCAATCGAAATGCTGGGGTTGGCTTCCACGTTGCCCAGAATCCAACTCTCGCGTTCCGTCACGGTTTCGGCGCGGAACTCCTCCTTGGCAACTTCGTAGCCCCACTCGCGGAAGGCGCCTTCGGTGAACTTCTGGATGTTGCCCTTGTGCACCAGGGTGACGGTCTTGCGTCCCATCTCTAGTGCGGCGCGGATAGCGGCCCTTACCAGCCGCTTGGTGCCGAAGATGGAGATCGGCTTGATGCCCACGCCGGAATCCGTGCGGACCTTCTTTTTGCCGCCTTTGAGCAGGTCATCGTTCAGAAACTGAATCAGCCGCGCGGCCTCTTCTGATCCCTCTTTGAACTCCACGCCCGCGTACACGTCCTCCGTGTTTTCGCGGTAGATCACGATGTCCAGTTTTTCCGGGTGCTTCACCGGGCTGGGCACGCCTTGGTAGTACTTCACCGGGCGCACGCACTGATACAGGTCCAGAATCTGGCGCAACGCCACGTTCAGCGAGCGGATGCCACCGCCCACCGGCGTGGTCAGCGGTCCCTTGATCGAGACCCGCAGATCCCGGGCCGCGGCTACAGAGTCGTCCGGAAGCCAAGTGCTGAACCGCCGGAAAGCCTTCTCTCCGGCATAGATCTCAAACCACTTGATCGAGCGCTTGCCGTCGTAAGCCTTCTCCACCGCCGCGTCGAAAACCCGTTGCGAGGCCTTCCAGATGTCGCGTCCGGTGCCGTCGCCCTCAATAAAAGGAATAATGGGATGGGCGGGCACTTCAAACTGCCCGTTGCTGTATTGGATCGGTTGGCCGTCTTTGGGCAATTCCAGCCCGTTGTAGGTGGTTTGCATGGTCTTTTGGGGAATTCCTTTCCTTGTACGGTCAAGGGAAGGCTACCATCTGCAAATTGGGGGTGGCAATGGCTACGGGTCAATCGGAACAGCTATTTGTCTTTGCCGTCCTTGAAAGAATCCCCTTCGAAACGCGGAATTCCGAAGTGGCCGCGCAGGTGAAGCAGGTCCACGGGGTTCAGGTTGCCTGCCATGGTCACCAGCGTCAGGCTCTTGGGCGTTTCCACCAACACCACGCTGCCGCGCACCGTCACTCCGTCCAGTACCAGCCACACATCGGTGGTTTCGCTCTGCACCGGTCCCCCGGCGCTGGTCGTCGTCACCAAGTGTTTCCAGCCGCGCAGGTGATAGGTCTGGCGAAGGGCATCCACCTCCGTCTCGTCCGGAATGCCAGCTGCGCCGAACCGGAGCAGATGCACGCTGAGGCCGTTGAGCTTCCTTATGCTTTGCCGGGTTTCGTGCTCTGAGTCGGGAACCAGGCTGGCGGCTGCGCTCAGCAGTGCCCGGTCCAGGGTAAAGCTGGACTTGGCCGCGGCCTGTGCGTTCAATTGTGCCAGCGCCGGCGGCGTCCACTCCAAATCCACCGGGCCCGCGGCCGGATTCGCCGCAACCACGTCTGTGGACAAGGTTTGCGGTTCCGCGGGCTGCTGAGCCACTACCGCCCCGCAACTCATTCCTGCGCTCAAAATGCCAATTTCGACCCACGACAGAGATTTCATGTTTGCTTAAACGCTGCCTTCGCCAAAAAGTTACGCTGAAAATGGCTAAAAGACCCATTTTGTTGCGTATCCAGGGTGAGGCTCCTCCGGCACGCGAACCCGTGCGGCATAAACGTTGGATGAAATCGCATTCCCTTCTGGTTCCACCCGTCCGGATGAGATAAACTCATGCGGGAACTGTACAAAAAACAAGAGCGTCCATCACACGGAGGGTACATAGAAATTGGGAAAAAGCATGGTCCCGAAGAAGCTGTTTTTCACCAAGGGTGTAGGTAGACACAAGGAGCGCTTGACTTCCTTTGAGCTGGCCCTTCGGGATGCGGGTATTGCCTCGCAGAATCTGGTTCGCGTCTCCTCCATCTTTCCGCCGCAGTGCAAGGTCCTGAACCGCAAGGAAGGTCAGAAGTACCTGAATCCCGGCGAAGTGGTTTTTGCGGTGATCGCGGAGAATTCCACCCGTGAGCCCCACCGGCTGATCGTGTCCAGCATCGGCGTGGCCATCCCCGCCGACCGCAACACCTACGGCTACCTGAGCGAGCATCATAGCTTTGGTGAGACCGAAGAGCAGGCTGGCGACTACGCAGAAGAGCTGGCTGCCGAGATGTTGGCCACCACTCTCGACGTGGATTTCGACCCCGACAAGAGCTGGGACGAAAAAAAGGAGATCTATCGTATCTCCAACAAAATCGTTCGCACCAGCAATATTACCCAGTCGGCTGTCGGTGACAAACACGGACTGTGGACCACTACCATTGCTGCCGCCGTTCTGATTCTCCCCGAGTAACGGCTGCATCCCTCAACAAGCTCTAAGGCCAATCCCGTCCCGCGGGATTGGCCTCGCTGTATCCATTGACACACCCGCTTCGGAGGAGCCCCGGCAGACTATGGTGAACGCACGCAAATATAAAGTGGGACTCGTGCAGATGAGCATGGGACCCGACCCGGAGGCCAATCTCGCTACCGCGGTGCGGCACATTGAAGAAGCCGCCCGGCTCGGCGCCAACATTGTCTGTCTGCCCGAGCTTTTCCGCGCCCAGTATTTCTGCCAGCGCGAGGACCTTCGTCTCTTCGATCTGGCCGAGCCCATCCCTGGGCCCTCCACAGCCAAATTGGCTGAGGTGGCCCGCAAAGCCCGCGTCGCCATTGTCGCCTCGCTCTTTGAGCGTCGCGCGCCGGGGCTCTATCACAACACGGCGGTTACCCTGAACGCCGATGGGGCCATCGTCAGCGTCTACCGCAAGATGCACATCCCCGACGATCCGCTCTACTACGAGAAGTACTACTTCACCCCGGGCGATCTGGGCTTTAAGGCCGTGGATACTGCCTTTGGCCGCATCGGCACTCTGGTCTGCTGGGATCAGTGGTACCCCGAAGGCGCGCGGCTCACCGCGTTGCAAGGTGCCGAAGTGCTGTTCTATCCCACCGCCATCGGCTGGCATCCGGATGAGAAGGAAGAGTTCGGCGCTGCGCAATATGATGCGTGGCAGACCATCCAGCGTGCCCATGCCATCGCTAACGGCGTCTATGTGGCCGGCGTGAATCGCGTCGGTGTGGAGCACGGTGACATCCTGGGCAATTGCGTCGAGGGGCCGGGCCTGGAGTTTTGGGGTGGCAGTTTCCTGGCCGATCCCTTTGGCCGCATCATCGCCAAGGCCTCGCACGATAAAGAAGAAATTCTGATCGGCGAAATCGATCTGGCTCTGATGGAAGACACGCGCCGCAACTGGCCTTTCCTCCGCGACCGCCGCATCGACGCCTATGCGCCCATCACCAAGCGCTTTCTCGACCCCGTCAACACCTGGTCGGAAGACGGAGATTCAAAATAGTTGCTGGAGTCACAGTAGCTTCTTTCATCGAAGTAGCCGCTTTCATCCAAATAGCTGTGTCATCCTGAGCGAGCGCAGCGAGTCGAAGGACCTGCGGTTGTTTTTGCGATAATTTAGTCACTCTAGGGACCATTCGAATCGAGATTTTCAAGATGATTGGAACACCGCGCGAATTGGGCTACCGCATGCCCGCCGAGTGGGACCGCCACGAAGCCACTTGGCTGGCCTGGCCGCACAATCCCGAGGACTGGCCGGGCAAGTTCCAGCCCATCCCTTGGGTTTTCGCCGAGATCGTCCGCCTGCTCTCTGCCCACGAGCAGGTCCACATTCTGGTTGAAGATATCCGGGCCCAACGGCGCGCCAATTGGATCATCGCGCGGGCTGGTGCAAATCTTGACCGCGTGAGTTTCCATACGTGGCCCACCGACCGCATCTGGACCCGCGACTCCGGCCCTATCTTTGTGCGTAATGGCAAAGGCCAGGTGGGCATTACCAACTGGCATTTCAATGGTTGGGCCAAATATCCTGACTGGCAGTCGGACGACCAGTTGCCCGGCCGCGTAGCGGAGTTGCTCAGCCTGCCCGCGTGGCAGCCCTCCGTCAAGCTCGAGAATTGCGCCGACCCTGACAATCCTCCGCACCGGCTGGTTCTCGAAGGTGGCTCCATCGACACCAACGGCGAAGGCATTCTGCTCACCACGGAAGAGTGCCTGCTCAGCGAGCAACAGCAGCGCAATCCCGGCGTGAGCCGCGCCCAGTTGGAGCGGGCCTTTTACGATTTTCTCGGCATCGATCAGGTTGTGTGGCTCGGCCGCGGCGTCACCGGTGACGATACTCACGGCCACGTGGACGACATCACCCGCTTTGTTGGCCCATCGGCCATCGTGACTGCTGTAGAGCCGAACAGCGACGACCCCAACCACGCGCCTCTGGCCGAGAATCTTGCCCGTCTGAAGGCTGCTCGTACTCTGGATGGCAAGCAGTTCACGCTGATCGAACTCCCGTTGCCTCACCCGGTGCTCTTCAACGGGCAGCGCCTGCCGGCCAGTTACGCCAACTTCTATATCCTTAACGGCCTGGTTCTCGTGCCCACCTTTAACGATCGCAACGACCGCGTCGCGCTGAACATCCTGTCCGATGTCTTTCCGGACCGCGAAGTCATTGGCATTCATGCCGTGGACCTCGTCTGGGGCCTGGGTACCCTCCACTGCATGACCCAACAGCAACCCGCGGCTCTCGCATTGTGACTAAGATCGATAACTGCTCGGGTGGGCGAGCGTGATACTTGCACAGCAGGAACAAGAAAGACTGTTTTGGCATGACCATGATCGACGACCAGAATGCCATGCAAGCCGCACTCGCCGAAGCCCGCCTCGCCGCGGAGGGCGGCGAAGTGCCCATCGGCGCGGTGGTCGTCCGCGAGGGCGACATCGTTGCGCGCGGCCAGAATCGAGTCCTGCGCGATCTGGATCCCACGGCCCATGCCGAAATCGTGGCTCTTCGCGCGGCTGCGGCGGCAATCGGCAACTACCGGCTGCTGGGCTGCACGCTCTACGTGACCCTGGAGCCCTGCGCCATGTGTGCCGGGGCCATGATTCATGCCCGGTTGGACCGCTTGGTTTATGCTGCCGCGGATCCCAAAACAGGCGCCGCCGGGTCGGTGCTCTCCGTCCTCAACCACCCGCAGCTCAACCACCAGATGCAGGTGGAGCAGGGAATTCTGGCCGATGAATCGGCGGACCTGCTGCGCAGCTTTTTCCGCGAACGCCGCTCGTCTTAAAGCCTCTTCACGGCCACATGCACAAGGTGCCCCATCCATGGCGCGTCGTTGTTCTTGCGCCATGGGTGGGAAAGTACGAGGCCAGTCGTACAGGAACGAGGAAAACCCGCCGCTCTTAGTCCCTGGTCAGCTTCCTGATCCGTTCCGCTTCCTGCGGCCATTGCTCCGTCAACTCCGCAGAACCCGCATTCCGGTAGTCGGCAAAGTCGAACCCCGGCGTCACCGTGCAGCCCAGCAGGGCCACTTTCCCCTCGCCCACCAGCCGCGTCCCCTGCCAAACTCCGGCGGGAACCACCAATTGCACATGCTGCCCAGCCGCCAGATCCGGCCCCAGCGTGAAAACCGCGGAGCGCCCATCGGGATAAAGCTGCAGCATCTCCACCGGGTCCCCCAGGTAGAAGTGGAATATTTCGTCCGACGCAAGTACATGCATTTCCGAGAAGGTTCCCGGCTCCAGCAGGTAGTAGATCGCCGTGCCCATGTGCCGCAGCCCGCGCGGCATTTCCACCTTGCCGCGCGAGGCATAGGTGCGCCGAAAAGATCCGCCCTCGACAGGGTGCGGCTCCAACTCCAGCAGTGTCTTGATTTCGTCAGCTGTCATCGTCACTGATGGTAGCAAAGCGGGCGCAGTACAATGGCCCCATGAACGTGCAGGTTTATGCGACGAAATGGTGCCGGGACTGCCGGATGGCCAAGCAGTTTCTCGATGATCACAGCATTGAATACACCGAAATCAACGTGGATGCCGATCCCGCCGCCTCGGCCGAGGTGCTGCGCCGCGTTGGCAAGCGAGCCGTTCCCCAACTGGTGATCGACGGCGAGTGGTTCCAGCCCTATAAGCCCGGCCAGGGCCTGCTCTACGACGAACTCCACCAGCGCCTGGGCATTCCTCGCGCCTGAACCTCCACTCCTCGTACAATCAATAGTTGGAACAGGCCGCGGAAAGCGGCTCTGGCGAGGAGTTTCCCTTGATCGACCGCTATACCCGCCCGGCCATGGGCCGCATCTGGACTGAAGAGAGCAAATACCGCTGCTGGCTGCAAGTTGAGTCGGCCGCCAGCACCGTTCTGGCCGAGGACGGCGTCATTCCCGCAGCCGCAGCCGAGGCCATTGCCACTAAGGCCAGCTTTTCCGTCGCCCGCATTCAGGAAATCGAGGCGGAAGTAAAGCACGACGTCATCGCCTTCACCACTACGGTGGCCGAGAGCCTCAAGGCCCAAGGTCTGGACGCCGAGTCCCGCTGGCTCCACTACGGCCTCACCTCCAACGACATTGTCGATACGGCCCAGGCTCTCCAGGTCAAAGAAGCCTCCGCGCAGATACGCGTTGGTTTGGTCGCCTTCATGGACGTCCTCAAAAAGCGCGCCCTGGAGTTCAAACACACGCCCACCATCGGTCGCACCCACGGCATCCACGCCGAGCCCACCACCTTCGGCCTCAAGCTGCTCAACTGGTATGCGGAGATGGAGCGCAACCTGGCCCGCTTCGACTTCGTGGCCGAGGACATGCGCGTCGGCAAGCTCTCCGGCGCAGTCGGCACCTTCGGCCATCTCAAGCCGGAGCATGAAGAGAAAATCTGCGCGCGCCTGGGCCTCAAGCCCGCCCCGGTGGCCACTCAGGTCATCCAGCGCGACCGCCATGCCGCCTACATCTCCACGCTGGCCATCGTCGGCAGCACACTCGACAAGATCGCCCTTGAAGTGCGTCACCTGCAGCGCACCGAAGTCCGCGAGGCGCAAGAGTTCTTCAGCGAAAAGCAGAAGGGCTCCTCGGCCATGCCGCACAAAAAGAACCCCATCACCAGCGAGCAGATTTGCGGCTTGGCGCGCGTCTTGCGCTCCAACGCCCAGGCCGGGTTTGAAGACATCGCCCTGTGGCACGAACGCGACATTTCGCACTCCTCGGTCGAGCGCATTATCTTCCCCGATTCGACCATCCTCGTAGACTATCTGCTAGCGAAAACCGCCAGCCTCATCGACCGCCTGCTGGTCTATCCCGAGCGTATGAAGAAGAATCTCGAAAGCACCGGCGGATTGATTTTCAGTGGTCAATTGCTGCTGGATCTGGCCGAAGCCGGAATGATGCGCGAAGACGCCTACCGCCTCGTGCAGTCCCACGCCATGCAATCGTGGAAAGAGGATTTGGTCTTCCGCGACGAAGTAGCCAAGGACCCGGCGATTACAGCACTGCTCACCCCGGAAAAGCTGGACCGCACCTTCGACTACATGCGCCAGTTGGGCAACGTGGACGCAATCTTCAAGCGCGTTCTCGGCGAATAGAGGATAGCTGTAACAATCTGGGTGCCCCACCCTCGGCGCGTTGTTGTTTTTGCGCCTAGAGTGGGCTGGCACAAAGCTCACCAGCCCAAACTATACGAATCTCAATCCTGGCAAGAAGGAGCCCGCACCGTGCAAGCCGCAAACCTCACCGTCGCCCTCACCGGCGCATCCGGCGCAATCTTCGGCCGGGAACTGCTGCTCGCTCTGGAAGCGGACGAGCGCGTAGCTCGCGTCCACTTTGTAGCTTCTGAAAATTCGCTGCGCGTGCTGGCCGAGGAACTGGGCCTCTCCGGCCGCAGCAGCCTTCTCGAAAAGCTTCTCGGCGCGCCGCCGGTCAAAACCGTGCAGCACTCCGACGCCGACATTGGCGCGGCCATCGCCTCTGGCAGCTACCCCTCCAGCGGCATGATCGTCCTGCCCTGTTCCATGGGCACCCTGGCGGCCATCGCCAACGGTATGGCCAACTCGCTCATCGCCCGCGCCGCCGACGTCACGCTCAAGGAGCGCCGTCCGCTGCTGCTCTGCGTGCGCGAAACGCCCTTCAACCGCATTCATCTGCGCAATATGACCTTGGCTGCTGAAGCCGGTGCGACCATCTATCCGGTCATTCCCGCGTTCTACAACCGCCCCATCGACTCAACGGAGATGGCCCGCCAGTACGTCGATCGCATCCTGGCCCACATCGGCCTGCCCCAGCCCGGAGCTTACGTCTGGAAGGCCGAGGAGTAGTGTGCTGCTCGTGTGTTTCGCACCTCAATTCGGACCTTGACTGGCCGTGCAATGGGCAGGGCAAACGCATCTTAATTGCCATATGCAACAAGGGCTTTGGGGGGTGAGATGGGGAGATGGACAGCCCCATGAAGCATTTTGCAGATTTGCGTGATCCGCGGGTGAAACGAACGCGGGAACAT
>Ga0224530_1000208_pt1 | contig 41210 bp, 44 predicted proteins | sample CBST75metaG_FD_179873 | JGI IMG/M metagenome (GOLD analysis project Ga0224530, IMG submission 179873) | Peat soil microbial communities from Stordalen Mire, Sweden - C.B.S.T75 | ecosystem: Environmental > Terrestrial > Soil > Wetlands > Peat | place: Sweden: Norrbotten County, Stordalen Mire...
GATCTCGTCGGTGTCGATTGGAAGGATACCGCCAAGAAGGAAGACTTCGCGACGGTTCTAGATGGCCTGCATATTTCACCGTCGCGGCCGAGCATCCTTTTGAAACACGTGCCTAAAGATCTCGATGTCGCAGAACGTGCCGGCATTTCACTCCAGCTTTCGGGTCATACGCATCGCGGGCAATTCTGGCCGCTTTCGATCGCCACGCATTATATTTATGGGGGATTCGATTATGGGTTTCATGAGGTAGGAAAGATGTTCATCTATATTTCAAGCGGTGTCGGTACGGCGATGCTGCCGTTCCGGCTCGGCACCAAAGCCGAGGTTGTGGCGATCGAGTTCAAATAATATTTTTCGTCATGGTCCCGCTCGCCTTCGCGAGCGCAGGCTCCAGCGGGACCATCCGCGCTTTTATATAAACAAGGATGCGTGGATACTCCGCCTTCGCGGAGGACGACAAGACGGGAAAAATCCCAAGCGTAGGATTTTCTTTTTTGAGTAACCATAAGTGGAAGTGAACGAGGACGGTTTTTAAAAGCACGGACCCTCGCCTTTGCGAGGGCGACAGAAAAGAATTCGAGATTGATTTTTTACCCCAAGCGGAGCGTTTCTTTTCCGAAAGATCGGTCTTTTAAAAGTAAAATAGTGGTTCTCGGGGGTTCGTCTTCACATACCTCGAGGACCACTGTTTTACTTGATGTATCTTTCGGAAAACGGGAAACGCGGAGCCGTTGACAAAAAACACTGTTTTAGACTACAATTTCTTAGTAAATCTTCCCCGGGCAACATCGGGTCGATTGGTTGACGGTTGCCGCAACTCTCACGGGCTTTTGGAGGGTTGTTTTCAAGAGGGGAGGATGCCGGTAAAAAATAAAAATAATTTTAAATCACTATGGCAGAAAAAGAAAAATACACCCGAACGAAGCCGCATGTGAACATCGGCACGATCGGACATGTTGATCACGGAAAAACGACCTTGACCGCCGCGATCACGCATATCTTGCATATGAAGGGTTTGGCGAAGAAAGAGGAAGGAGTCGATCAGATCGATAATGCTCCGGAAGAGAAAGCGCGTGGCATCACCATTGCGTTGCATCATTCCGAGTATGAGTCGGACACGCGCCACTATGCGCACGTGGACGCTCCGGGACACGCCGATTACATCAAGAACATGATCACGGGTGCCGCCCAGATGGACGGTGCGATCTTGGTCGTCGCCGCAACGGACGGTCCGATGCCGCAGACGCGCGAGCACATTCTCTTGGCGCACCAGGTCGGTGTTCCGAAGATCGTGGTGTTCTTGAACAAGTGTGATATGGTGGACGATCCGGAACTCATCGATCTCGTTGAGTCCGAAGTCCGCGAGCTCTTGAAGAAATATGAGTTCGACGGCGATAATGCGCCGGTCATCCGCGGTTCCGCATTGAAGGCGCTCGCCGCTACGTCGCTTGATGATCCGGCTGCGAAGCCGATCCTCGACCTCATCAAGGCGGTCGATGAATACATCCCGACCCCTGAGCGCGCCCTCGATAAACCGTTCCTTATGCCGATCGAAGACATCTTCTCAATTGAAGGTCGCGGCACCGTGGTGACGGGTCGTATCGAACGTGGCAGAGTGAAGGTGAACGATGAAATCGAATTGGTCGGTCTCCGCCCGACGGCGAAGACGGTCGTCACCGGTATTGAAATGTTCCAGAAGACGCTCGATGAAGGCCAGGCTGGCGATAACGTCGGCGTCCTGCTCCGCGGTCTCAAGAAAGAGGACGTGGAGCGCGGTCAGGTGCTCGCAAAGCCGGGCAGCGTGACCCCGCATTCAGAATTCGAAGCGCAGGTTTACGTGCTTTCAAAAGAAGAAGGAGGTCGCCATTCGCCGTTCTTCAAGGGTTACAAGCCGCAGTTCTACATCCGCACCACGGACGTGACGGGCGAAGTGACGCTTCCGGAGGGTATGGAAATGGTGATGCCGGGCGATACGGTGAGCCTTTCGGTCAAACTGATCACCCCGGTTGCACTTGAAGAGAAGCAGCGTTTTGCCATCCGCGAAGGCGGCAAGACGGTCGGTGCCGGTTCGGTCTCGAAGATCATTAAATAAGTTGTGATGCCTGCAGTGTGCGGTGCGCTCAAACGAGCTGCATTGCACCCTGCACGGCACTGCGACCTTAAAACAATTTATCATGGCAAAAAAAGAATCGGGTCTTCCCCAAAAAGTCAGATTGCGGATCAAATCGTACGATTATAAATTGATCGATACTTCCGCGCGACGCATTATTGAAGCGGCTGAACGGAACGACGCCGAAGTGGTCGGCCCGATTCCTTTGCCAACCGAGATAAAGCGTTACACGGTGAATCGTTCGACCTTCATCGATAAAGATTCCCGCGAGCAGTTCGAGCTCCGGATACATAAGCGTTTGGTTGAGATCTTGAATCCCAATCCGCGCATCGTGGAATCCCTTTCGAACTTGAACTTGCCCGCCGGAGTGGAAGTCGAGATCAAGATGGTCTAAATGCAAACAAAGGCCGCCCGAAAGGGCGGTTTTTGTTTGCCTGAAATTTGCGGTTGGTTCATAACAGCCATACAATACAAGAAGTTCCCGGGGACAAGGAGACCCCAAAAAATGCAGAGAAAAACCTGGCTTCTCGTCGGGGCAGTGATCTTTGCCCTGATCGTTCTTGTGGTTCGCTATGAACCGCATCCACCGAACTTCGCTCTCGTCGGGGCGTTCGCGCTCTGGGCGGGCGCCTATCTCGGCCGTCGTGTCGCGCCGCTCATGATCCTGGGGGTCATGCTTTTGGGCGATGCATTGTTCGGCTTCTACGCGTGGCAGATCATGGCGGTCGTCTATGCGTGTACGCTGCTCTATGTCCTGATCGGCCGTCGTGTCGCGCCGAGTCTCGGTTCTCGAAATTGGCTGCGGCGCATCGGTGCACCTTTTGCCGGCGTTTGCGTCGGTTCATCCATCTTCTTCGTTCTTACGAACGGGGCCGTCTGGATGTTCGGCAACATGTATCCAAAGAGCGCTGCCGGTTTCGCGGAGTCTCTCATCGCCGGTCTGCCTTTCTGGCGGAACGGCTTTCTCGCCGACATGATCGGTACGGCCGGCTTTTTCATTGCCTCCGCGATCCTCGCTGCAATCCTGCGGATCAGGGTGTCGCGCGCAGAACGGGCCTTGGCCTAACTCGCAATTCACAGTTCCTTGTCGGCGCTCTCCTCGGAGGGCGCCGGATTTTTTACGGTCCAGCTTTCTATCGTGATTCGCGGGGGCTGACCACTCACACTTCCGAGCGTTTGTTCTGTCATTCCGAGCTTTGCGAGGAATCTCCACGTTGATGAAAAAAGATTCTTCTCAAGCTCAGAATGACCGTTGATAATTAGTTATCGATAAGAAATTCTTTCACTGTCTTTTCCGCTTCCTCCGGTTTTGCGATCCATCGGATATTTTTATCCTTTCTGAACCACGTCATCTGGCGTTTTGCATAGTGCCACGTGTTATGTTTTATGACGTCGGTCGCTTGTTCAAGCGATATTTTGCCGTCGAGATAATCCACGATCTCACGATAGCCGATGGCGTCGAATGCCGCGCACGTCTTGCCATATTTCTTTACAAGATCTTCAACCTCGGCGACGATACCGTCCTGGAGCATGAGATCGATGCGCAGATCGATCCGCTCGCGAAGGATCTCGGACGGAAGATCAATACCGATCTTTAAGGCGGTGAACAGCGGTTCGTTCTTTTTCCGTTGCGCCGTGAACGGTTCGCCCGTCAAAATGGCGACCTCGAGCGCACGCACGACGCGCCGCGGATTTTTTGGATCGACGACATACGCCGCATTCGGGTCGCGGTCCACGAGCTTTTTCACGACCGCCGCGAGCCCGTTCTCTGCGATATCCTTCTCGATCGCCGCACGCAATTCGGGATCGGCTTTGATCTCGGGGATATCGAGATTTTCTACGACCGTATCAATGTAGAGTCCAGTGCCGCCAACAAGGATCGGCAATTTTTCACGACGAAGGATATCTTCGATCGCCGCAACGGCATCGCGCTTGTAATCCGCAACAGTATATTCCTCGTTCGGATCTTTGATATCAAGAAGATGATGGGGGACGTTCTCGCGCTCGGAAATCGGGGACTTCGCTGTTCCGATGTCCATACCGCGATAGATCTGACGGGAATCGGCGGAGATGATCTCGCCATGATATTTTTTTGCGAGCGAGATCGAGAGCGTCGTCTTGCCGCTTGCCGTCGGACCGACGATCGCGATGATCTTTGCCTTTTCTTGGATGTTCATATTTCAATATTTTTTCTATGCGTAAAACGGGAACTCGGAGCCTTTGTCATTCGGTGATATTTATAGTATAATAGATTTTGGCAATTCAGGCGATTACTCGTTCCGCCCAAGCGGAGCGGGAGGAAAGTCCGGACGCTCTCCTGGCGCAAGCCGGGATAAAAAGGTAGCGGCTAACAGCCGCCATTCATAAGAATAGAGGTGCGAGCAGTGACGTCCCAAGGCGAAAGCCAAGGGAGAGCCCAATCCCGAGCTAGTTGGCTTAACTCCGCCATAGGGACAAAAAAGCGGAGGTGAAACGGCAAAATCCTTACCGAGCGCAAGGCCGTGTCCTGCGAAGCTCCGCAAGGAGCGGAACGGGAAGTGCTGCATGAACCCGCGAGCAATCAAGGGTCAAGATAAATGATCGCCTCCGTATCTCGCGCAAGCGAGCTACGAAGACAGAATCCGGCTTATGGATTGCCAAAATCAAAAATGCCCCGCAAGGGGCATTTTTGCTGAGTCGTCCCATATTGGATTATTTAGTCACGGAGCGATAAACTTTTAATCCATTTTAATCATAGTCTTTTTGATGGAGGCCGTACTTACTCTTGCTGTAATGTGGAAGGATAAAAAAAGAAACAACAGGATAAAAATAAGCATTTGATTGAGGATAGGAAGAAAAATGATGGTCAAGATGGCAATAAGAAATAACCCGATTTTTTATGAAGGGATCGAATACGTATATTACAGAAGGAATATTATAAGTATTACCTTTATGCTATAATAAACTTACAACTGAATAATTATCGAGAGTAGCGGAGAGAGTTCTGGCTCAACGATCCGCTCGGCAACTTGCTCAAAGCAAAGTGCCAAATCCAGCCCGCAAGGGAGAGATAAAGGTCGAAACGCTCTTCTTTTCGATGAGCGCTTTTTATTATTCAGTTGCAAATTAATTCAAAAATCTTATGAATAAAACTATACGAACGGCGGAATTCGTTTCGCCAAAGCATCCGGATAAAATATGCGACATCATCGCGGATACGATCCTTGATGCGTATCTTGCGGGTGATCCCGCGAGCCGCGTGGCGGCCGAGGTGATGGGCGGGCATGGCCATGTTTCGGTATCAGGCGAAGTGACGAGCAACGCAGAAGTGGATATCGAGAATATCGTTAAAAATATCGCGGGCAAAGATCTTGTCGTGCACAAGTATCTTACAAAGCAAAGCCCGGAGATCGCACAAGGCGTGGATACTGGCGGCGCGGGGGATCAAGGCATCATGATCGGCTACGCGACGCGCGAAACGAAAAACTTCATGCCGCTCGAATATGAGCTAGCACGGAAATTATGCCGGGACATCTTCGAGAAATATCCGTTCGATGGAAAGACGCAGGTGACGATTGAGGAAGGCAAGGTGCGCACCGTCGTGGCAAGCTTCCAGAACTCAAAAACGCCGGATCTCGAAAAATTGGTCCGTTCACTCATCGTGTCTGAGGAATATCTCGTGAATCCGGCCGGGGAGTGGGCTCAGGGTGGTTTCGATGCCGACTCGGGCCTTTCGGGACGCAAAATAGTCATTGACAATTACGGACCGGAAACGGGCGTTGGCGGTGGATCGTTCTCCGGCAAGGACTACACGAAAGTGGACCGTTCCGGAGCTTATATGGCACGCCGCATCGCCGTGGATCATCTCGCAAAATATCCGGAAGCCCAGAAGGTGCGCGTGAAACTTGCCTATGCCATTGGAAAGCCTTTGCCTGTCATGGCGGTAGCCGAAGTGGATGGCGAAGAGATCGCGATCAATTGCTATGATCTCACGCCGCGGGGGATCTTTACTGCGCTCGCACTCGACAAGGTTCGCTGGGTAGACACGGCGGCATGGGGGCATTTCGGTAGAGGATTCAGCTGGGGATAAGTTGCCTCAAAGGAACTTTCTTGGATAAATGTTATGATATTAATTCGGACGTGAAAGACGCGGTTCGCATGCCGCGCATAAAAAATCTATCTCATAACATTTTATGAATTCTCAAACATATGTTCCCGGGGTTTGCAATATCGGTCCCGCCGAGATCGTTGCTCGTAAGCGCATTGGTTGGATCGGGCTTTTGGTGACGGTGCTCCTTTGGGCGGCGTGCATATTTTTCGGCATAGCGGCGCCATGGCGCTTGCTCCTTTTTATTCCTGCGGCGATGTCGGCGACGGGGTTCATCCAGGCATATGCTCATTTTTGCGCCGGATTCGGCATGAAGGGATTGTTCAACTTCGGGACGGAGGTCGGGAAAACGGAAACGGTTCAACAGCAAGAGTTCAGGAAGATGGACAGGCAAAAAGCGTTGCGGATCATCGGTTATTCTATCGCGCTTGGAGTCGCCATTGCGCTTTTGGCGTTCTATCTCTAGACACATGATCCTGCTATTTCTGGCCGCAGCCATAGTGATACTCGCGATCCTATTTCTGGGACATTTGGCGGTCTATTTATTTTTCCTGTCCGTCTTTCCCGCCATCGGTGGGAACCTGTTGGCATTTCAGATCATCATCGGTGTTTTATGGATTAGCTTCGTCGTGGCGTCCCTGCTTTCACAGAAATTCAATAATATTGGAACAAGGACACTTTATAGGGTTTCCGCTGCATGGCTTGGCTTTTTCATCTATCTGCTCATAGGGGCGTGCGTGTATGGTGCGATTTTTGCGCTTACTGCGGCGACGCAACAAACCATGTCATGGATAGGAGAAACGATTATACTTATTGCCTTTGTTCTGGGTATCTACGGCATCGTAAACGCCAATCGGATACAGACGACTTCCATCAATGTCGCGATACCGAACCTGCCGGAAAAATGGAGATCACGCAAAGCGGTCTTTATGAGCGATCTGCACTTGGGGCAGGTGCGCGGTGCTTCGTTTGCAAAACGCATCGTCGCGAAAATTCAGGAATTGAAACCCGACATTGTTTTTATCGGCGGCGATCTCTATGACGGCGTGGCCGTGGATGCCGAGAGCGTGATCGCACCGCTTGCGGAGCTCAAGGTTCCGCTTGGTATCTATTTTGTGACCGGAAATCACGAGGAATTTTCCGACAGCTTAAAATATCTATCAGCCATCCGCGGGGTAGGTATCACGGCGCTCATGGACGAAAAAGTCATGATCGACGATCTCCAGCTTGTCGGCGTCGACTATGCGCATGCAGCAAAGAAAGCGGCGTTCGATAATGTTTTACAAAACCTAAATATCGACCGGACATTGCCGAGCATCCTTCTGAAGCACGTGCCGTCCGATCTTGATATCGCACTGAAACACGGGATCACGCTGCAACTGTCAGGACATACGCATCGCGCGCAGGTTTTCCCATTTACCTTGCTTACCTATTTGATCTTCAAGGGATTCGACTATGGGCTACACCCGCTTGGTGCGATGCAGGTGTATACCTCGAGTGGCGTGGGGACATGGGGTCCGCCGCTCCGCGTGGGAACCCGGTCCGAGATAGTCGAGATCTTGTTCCGATAATCTGTCTTTAAAGCGACGGATTTTTTCAGAAAGGTTGCGGGTGTATCATGTTTTCATGCGCATCATCGCACATCTCGACATGGACGCCTTTTTTGCGTCGATAGAGGAGCGTGATAATGCACGCTTTGCGGGGCGGCCGATCGTGGTCGGTTCGGATCCCGAGGGCGGGAAAGGCCGTGGCGTGGTTTCCACCGCGAACTATGCGGCACGGGCATACGGTATCCGCTCTGCCCTGCCGATCTCGACCGCGTGGCGATATTCCGAAGCGGCACGAAAGAAGGGATTACCGCCGGCGGTGTTCCTTGAGGTGAATATGCGGAAATATGGCGAGGTGTCGGAACGTATCATGGAGATCGTCCGTGCACATATGCCGCCGGACGCGGATGGTGTCATCCTTGTGGAGCAATCGAGCGTGGACGAAGCATCGTTCGACCTTTCCTTCGCCGGTTCCTATGAAAAAGCTGAACGCATCGCGCGCGAGATAAAGAAGGAAATAAAAGAAAAGGAGCGGCTCACGGCAACGATCGGCATCGGACCGAACAAGCTCATTGCGAAGATCGCGAGCGATCGACAAAAGCCTGACGGGTTGACCGTGGTCTCTGAGGAGGACGCCGAAAAATTTCTCGAACCATTGAATATTCGCACGATCCCCGGGGTTGGTCCGAAAGCGGAAGAGCAATTTTTAAAAAAGGGGATGCGTACCGTACGCGACGCGAAGCGGCTGACCAAGGCGGAGCTGACAACGATGATGGGGAAGTGGGGCGCGGAACTCTACGAAAAATTGCGCGGGCGGAGCGATGCGCCCATCGTTCTCGACTCGGTGCAGAAATCCATCGGCGAGCAGACAACGTTCGACGAGGACATTCCTGTTAACGGAAATTTGAAAGACCGAAAATTACTTGAGGCTGCGCTTGCGAAGCTTGCGGCGGATGTGCACAAGCGCCTGCGGCGGGAGATCGCGGACGGCGCGCCCTTCAGAGCATTTCGCAGTGTCGGCATTACCGTGCGCTTTTCCGACTTCACGACGAAAACGCGGAGCGTGACGCTCAAGGAACCTGTTGCGGCGTCCGACACGACGGCGCAGAAGACGATCCAATTTCAGGCCTTGCGACTTTTTATGCCATTCATGGATCGGCGCGAGAATCCGTCACATAAAGCGATCCGTCTGCTCGGTGTGAAAGTGGAGCGGTTCAAGTGATTCACTCGTGCGAACTTGGGCATTGGTACTGCCTAAGTTACTGAATAAGGGAACGGATATTACGTTTGTCGTATAGATAATTTTGGAATTATCATTTTTACAGAAAAGAACTAGAACCTGTCTCAAAAATACTCCGCCCGCGATCTCAGCCGGTTGCCGCAAGGCCGAGGCGCAAGAAAGGAGGCGTGCCCGTGGGCACGACGACTGAAGACATTCCGGCAACCGGCCCGATCCCGAAGGGTTGCGAGCCGTACCATCCGATCGCAGCGTTACTTCGGGAAAGCCGTAGCTCTGCTACTGTCTTTCCCTTGGGCCTTGCGTTCGGATGGCACGGCTCGCAACGCGGGCTGGCATATTTTTGAGATAGGTTCTAAGGTGAGGTTAGTTTTGGGAGGTGCCCTTTGAAAAAGCTCATAGCCGTCTTCTGCTCATTGTTATTATTGGTGTCCGCGAAATCGACGGATCTGACGAAGGTCCACTTTCCGAACCCCAAGAGCGACCCACCGGCTCTCGCGGAAGCCCGCAATTTCGGCGTAAAGATGCCGAAAAACGATAATCTCAACCATCCTTTTCCTAAAGGATTCATCTGGGGCGTTGCCACATCGGCATTCCAGAATGAGGGCGGTAACGGAAAGACCGATTGGGATGTATGGGCATCCGAGAAAGGTATCCGGCCCGGCTTCGTCGGTTTCACAAAAACCGACATACTCCTGGCCAAGGAATATGGGGTTCATTGCGTCAGAACCTCGATCGAGTGGGGTCGTGTCGAACCTACGGAAGGAGTCTGGGACGAGCAAGAACTGGATCGTTCATTCCAATTGGCGAAGTTTGCCAAAAAGAATGGCGTCCAGATGATGATCAACCTGAACCACTTCACGCTGCCTAAGTGGGCTGCGGCGAAAGGAGGATGGGAGAACGATGATCTGCCGGCACTCTTTGCTGCCTACGCAGAAAAGGTCGCCCAGAAGTTCAAGCCGCTCGGCTTCGAATATTGGATGACCTTCAACGAACCCGTCGTGCTCCTCGCGGAAGGATACCTGAACGGTGCGTTTCCTCCTTTCAGAAACGGAGACCTCCGTGGCGTTATCTCCGCACGGCGGAACATCATCCGCGCCCATCGCGCCGCCTATGATGTCCTGCATCGCGTCTGCGATACCCACCGCAAAAAGATACGGGTCGGCATCGCGCATTCGACGGGCTACTACGTGCCGGCGAGAGTTGGGAACGAGGACGATCAAAAGGCAACGACCGTGCTCGATTTCATCATGAACACCGACTTCGTCGACGCCATCGAAGACCGGCTCGACTACATCGGCCTGAACTACTATTCCGGATGGCTGATCAAGTTCAACCCGTGGAGCTTTTTCTTCGGCGTTCCCGTTGAATACATGAACACGAAAAAAAGCGATGACAGCGTCTACCCGGAAGGCCTCTACCGGCTCGTGCGGGAATTCGCACGGTACCGCAAACCGATCATCGTGACGGAGAATGGCGTGGATGACGGTACGGACAGCAAACGCCCTGTTTTCATCATGAGCCATCTCTTGTGGCTCCAGAAAGCAGCAGCCGAAGCCAGCCCGAATGCGCCGGTCATCGGTTACTTCTACTGGACCCTCTTTGATAATTTTGAATGGGTGAAAGGCGACTGCGTCACATCGCACTTCGGCCTGTTCAGCGTCGACCCGCACACAAAGGAGAGAATACCGCGGCCGTCGGCGACCGTCTTTCGCGACATCGCCCGCGCAAACAGCCTCACGCGAGAATTGATTGCGAAGGCAAAATGAGAGCGATGAAGCATCTACGCCAGGACCTACGGGTCCTGGCGTATTTTGTTCCAAAACTTCGCCGACGAACTCTATTCGGAAACAGGGAAAAACGCAGCGATCAATAAAGTTAATTTCGTAGATTAGTCATGCTTGGGAGCGATCTCCATACGGTTTCCACGTCGAAGGAGAAACCTGTATAATGAACATAATATGCTGTTTATAAAAGATCTTTCGAAGCAGTTCGGCGCATTGAAAGCGGTCGATGACATTTCCCTTGAAGTGAAGGACGGAGAGATTTTCTGCATCATCGGACCGAACGGGGCAGGGAAGACGACCATCATAAAAACAACCGTCGGACTTCTCGCTCCCGATAAAGGAACGATAACGGTTGGCGGCAAAGACGTTGTTTTATTTCCTCAGGCAACAAAATCGATCATCGGATATATTCCCGACGATCCCTCCGTATGGCCGGGGATGACGGGGGAGGAATTTCTGCATTTCGTGGGAACGCTTTTCGGCGTCCCCGAACAGGAGCGCATGGACCGCGTGAAAAAGCTCCTTTCGATCTTCGAGCTCGAGGGCATCGAAAAGAATTATTTTGAAACCTACTCGCGCGGCAATAAGCAAAAGTTCTCGATCCTTGCGGCGCTGCTGCACAAGCCAAAGCTTCTGCTTGTGGATGAGCCGATCGTCGGCCTCGATCCCTTGAGCGTACGGCGCGTGAAAGATATTTTTGCCCGGCTTGCGAAAGAAGAGGGCGTCAGCATTTTCATCGCAACGCATACGCTTTCATTTGCGCAGGAGATCGCCGACCAGGTCGGCGTCATGGATCATGGGCGTATGATCGCGCGCGGCACGGTCGATGAACTTCGCGCGAAGGCGAAACTCCATAATGAGGCGACCCTTGAAGATATTTATCTTGCCCTGACCGGCAATTCCTTCCCGAGCGCATGATCGGATCTTTCCTAAAGCTTTCTATAAAAGGAGTGAGGGGCTATTTCTCGCGGCACACCATTCCCAAACTCATCACCGTATTCCTTTTTGTTCTTATTGTTATTGGTATTGCCACCGTGGTATTTTGGGGCGTCCGTTTGGGGTTCACTTCGATCAAGAACCAGACCTATGGACGCCAGACGTTGTCTCTTTATGTCTACGAGGCGTTCTTTCTGGTTCTGGGGTATTTGATGTTCGCGAGCGCCATCGTATCGGGACTCTTTACGCTTTTTCGCGGTGGCACGGACAATTGGATCGTCGCTTCGCCGCGATACAAGTCGGTGATCCTTCGGGCGGGATTCGGCATCCTTGATTCTGCTACGGGAACGCTCCTCGTTATTGGTATCCCCGCGGTTCTTGCGCTCGCGGGGGTCTATGGCGGCGGAGCGATATCCATTCCTTCGGCCATCATCGCACTGTTACTGCTCACCCTGATCACTTCAGGTTCGGCGATGGTCGTCATTTTGCTGTTTGCGACCGTGCTGTATTACTTCCGCGGTCCGACATGGCGCGCGTTGCAAGTGAAATGGCTCGCCGTGCTCTCCGGCCTTTTCGTGGCCGCGTTCACGTACGTGCTTGTGCGGACGATCGTCGGGATGAATATCTTATCCCTCTTTGTTTCAGGACCGCTCACCGCGACCGAGGCGAATATCGATGGTATCGTCGCCGCATTCCGCTGGTTTCCCACCACGATCGTCGCGCTCATGATGCTCGCGTTACAGAACCACGCGTGGGCATTGGCATGGTCTTATATCGGTTGGCTCGCGGTCATGGTCGTTTTTATACTGCTCGTCATTTATCTTTTCTCCTTCAAATTTTTAACATTATGGCAGGGCCTTCAGGAGGGAAGTTTCGAGGCGCGTACGTCGATCAATACCATGCATGAACCTCCTCGCGCATTCCCTCGTTTTTTAAAAACCGACCTCGGTGCTCTCTTTGAGAAGGAAGTCATCGTAAATTTCCGAAGTACCCGCGATTCTCTGTGGATCGTCTTTATCCTTGGTCTCTGGGTGCTTCAGATGGCGCTCAATGTTTTTCTACGGAAGAACGGCGCGGATTATGGCACGAGCGAGACGAATATCCTTGCCACTATCCAGGCGTTGCAAGTGGTGACTACGGTGTTCTTTACGAGCACGTTCGCTCTGCGCTTCGTGCTTCCGTCATTTAGCAGCGATCGTCGCATGTCGTGGATCATGGGAACATCGCCGATCACGCCTCGACGGATATTCTTTTCGAAACTTGGTTTCTATGTCATCGCTTTTTTGATATTGGGAATCGGCGTGGGGATCGCCAACGCTTCTCTTCTGGGAATCTCGTTTGTGGCGGAGGGAACGTTCCTGTTGCTCCTTGCGGTCATGATCGCGGCAATAACGGCTTTTGCTCTGAGCCTTGGCGCGCTGTTTCCCGACACCGAATCCGATGATCCGGAGATCGTCAGCACATCCCTTCCCGGTCTTGGTTTCACGTTCATCGCGCTCGCATACGGGGGAGTGGGTGCATGGCTGTATTACATTTTCTTAAAAACATCCCAGGGAGCGGGCGTCTATTCCTTCATCCTTGCCTCTGTGATTCTTGTCGTTCTTATGGTAATGGCCGCTTCAAATCGATTAAGAACATTCAATCCTTTCAGTGATGAAGTTGGCGGGGCATAGAAATTCTGGTTCAGAGAAGAGATATAAAATACTGCGTCAACTGAATCTTATGATTAAAAATGGGCCCAGATCGCTGAAGCTGATACTACCCGCTGGCCTGATGCGCTAATTGATCACTTATGTTTGATGATTGTTAGGGGAACAAGCGGAGGTATCACGTTTTGTTATAGAATGATAATGATAAAGGAGGATGGATAAGCATGAAAAATCTTCCCAAAAGTTTTTTCGTTTCGGCGATTATTGCGTTCATCGTCTTTGCCGTGTTCGGTGTGACCTATTTTCTGCGGAATAGGGATGCTGTGGCGCGCACGGATATCGGAGGGGTGGCGATGACAGCCGCAAGCGAAGAGACGAAGACGAACGTTGTTGCGCCGAGTTTCGAACTGATGCGGTCAACCTCGACACCCTTGTCGACGACGATCTCGTCATCGTCGGCTCACGATATTCTTGCGGGGAACTTTGATCTCCTGGGGCAGACCAGCACTATTACGTTCGGGGAAGCATTGGCTCTCGCCGATTCCGTCGCAAGCACGACAAAGATCCGGCCAGCCTTTTTGCTGGCCATCTTGCAGGAGGAACTGAGTCTGGAGAAAACCGATCTTTGCTATTTGACGAATCTCGAAACGGGAGAGGGGATCAGGGCGGGCGACGGCGCAAGCACATCGAAGACCATGGATCCCGCAAGGGATATTCCCGATTTTCTTACCATAACCAAGGCGCTCGGAAAGGATCCCTTGAAGACCTTGGTTACCTGTCCGATGAGCTTTGGCTGGGGCGGCGCGATGGGACCCGCCGATTTCATTCCTTCCACATGGATGTTGTACGGGAGTCGCGTTGCAAAGATCACCAGTGCGCCGGCCGATCCATGGAATACGAAGGATGCCTTTCTTGCTGCGGGACTGTTCCTCTCTGATTCCGGCGCATCATCCATGACGCGCACCGGCGAATGGAACGCGGCGATGATCTATTTTTCCGGTTCGGCCGATTCGGGTTATGATTTTTATGCCAATGGAGCGTTGACGATCGAGGACAAGATCGCGAAGGAGATCGAAACGGTACAGAGTATGCCTCGTTAGGAGAGATTGCTCTCTGTCGCATAGAAAAACGGAGCTTAGAGAAGATTGCGGTTTACTTTCGAGCAACGCCCGCCGCTTGACTTAAAGTACTTTAAGTCTCGAGAATGGAGTAGCTCCAAGTCGAACTTCGTCCGATTCTGTGCAGAAAGCGAAATAGAAAAGCCCCGCGAACAGATTGGCGTAAGCCTTTCTATCCGCAGGGCTGGATTACTTAACGTTCTTCTTTTTGGGCGCGACACTTGCCCGCAGAGCTTCGAATTCTTTGCGCTTTTCCTCGAGCTCATGACTCCTTTTGAACGGGGTGAACCGGTGGAACTCATCGGAATAACTCACGCCACGATGCTCCTCATCGAAGGCCTTTTCAAATGCTGCCCATGTTTTCCACTCTGTGGTGTCGGTCGGCGATGAATTCATCCATATCGGATAGATATCAATCTTCTGGCCATTAACCACGACCGGATCGCCGGAATATGCTTCTCCGGAGCCACGGAAGGGAACCCAGTAATTCTGCTGGATGTACTCACCGTCATAGAGACCTTGAAAGGTCGAGGGCATAAAGAGGCCGAGCCATCCGTCACCCTTCTCGTCAAAGACGATGAGGCGATTGTACCGATTACCGAAAGTGCGGGGCTCTCCCTTGGTAAAATTCGTTACCCTGGCAGGGATCTTGAGAAGATATCTCGTGCTCAGTTCGGGAAGGTTCGCAATACGTTCGTCTTCCTTCCTGATGATCTCGATCGTCGCTCTCCTTTTCTTCCGGTCTTTGAGGGCGGGAATGATGAAGGTAACGATGGTAATGCCAAGCACCAACCCGGCGATTATCGCCGCGAAATTTCCAGGCGTAAGGGTGAAATTGTCAAAGTTCATTTTCTCTCCATAGAGATCCGGTTGCCGTAGCAGCCGGAGTACAGCAGATGCCAGCCGTAAGATTTAAGGCGTATGCCACTGGCTACTGAAGTTTTGTTATGATAACACATAAACAGATAATCTGTCAAGACTTCGATCGTTCCTTTTCGGTTGAAATAATTCGAATGTTAGAGAAAAAATACAGAGGTACTACGTGTTGGCCTAGATTGTTAAAACAAATGCTATGCGGGAGGGCTTTTGCGGATATGCTATGATCAAAGCAATGGATAAAAATAAAAAAGGATTCTCAACGCTCGCGGTTATTGTGGTTTTGGTTATCGTATTGGTTTTTATAGCCGGAGTTTGGTATTACGAAACGCGCCAAACGACATCACCTCAATCATCGGGGGTTCCGCTCGGTGTCGCTGCGACAACGACACTTCCATCATCGACCGCCACATCTTCGGCTCCGGCCGGCCAGGGGACGACCGCTTCAACCTCGATCGTATACCAAAACAGCCAGTACGGTTTCGATTTTCTTTTGCCTGCGGATTGGCAGGGATATTCCATCGTCAACAAGACGTGGAGCGGGTCCGGCACTTCGGAACAGGGGATCATCGCGACCGGAACGGAACTTCTCATCAGGAATCCGAACTGGACAGCCGCCGATCACTATGAAGATATCCCCGTCATGGTTTTTACCTTGGCTCAATGGAATGCGTATGATGGGGGAAACGGCACCTTTGAAATTTCTGCCGCGCCACTCCCGGCTTCGGAGATGGGGCGCAACAATCGGTATGTCTTTGCCATCCCTCCCCGATGGGATTTCGATTACAGCACGGGATACCAGGAGGCGGATGCTATCGTGAGCGGAAATCCACTCAAGCCTTTCGGCTTGTAGCATTGAAAAATGGCTATGGTTTGATAAAAGAGCTCGGACAGATTTCCATGAAATCACCGCATCTTTGACGGAAGCTTGATCGTCCTTCCTGCAACCATAAAAACGCCGTTGCCCAGGTGATGGATGGTTCGCGGATTTTTTCTTGCGGGATCGATCCATGCTTTCTGAACCTCAAGAACGAAGAAGTTGTATTTGTTCACCATGGCCGTGTCGACGACTTTACATTCGAGATTGGCATAACATTCCTTGATGAGCGGCGCTTTGACGCATATAGCGGGCAGGGCTGTGAGGCCGAATTTTTTGAACTTATCAATGCCGTCGCGACCGGAGCTGTTGCCCACTTCCACGGTTTTTCTCGCGATTTCCACGGTCGGGATCGCAATGACGCATTCCTTGGTCTTTCTCAGGATTTCGAACGTATAATCCCGGTTGCTCACGACGCATCCGATGAGCGGTGGCTCGAAATCGAGCATAGTGTGCCACGACATCGTCATCGCATTCGCCTTGCCGTTGCGTGAGGTCGTGAGCATCACGACAGGTCCCGTTTCCAAAAGACCATAGACCTTCGATAATGGAAACGATCTCATCTTGGTCGGTGGAAGCCGTTGGGTCATATTTCCATGATATCATTTTTGTATAATGAAAGCGTTGGATTCCCGGTTCGGGCTTTTTGGCCTGGTTCCGGCAACGGCGCACTGCGCATGTTACCTTATCCGGAGTTCTTCGTAATATTCATCACGTGAGGCATGCAGGAACAAACTATCATCGCCCAGGTGAAAGCCGGAGACGCCGAAGGATTCGGCGTGCTTTACGACGCCTATTTTGAAAAGATCTATAGCTATCTGTTTTATCGGATCCGCGACAAGGGAATCACGGAGGATCTTGTGAGCACCACTTTTTTCAAGGCGATCAGCGGACTTAGCGGATTCGACGAGCGCAAAGGGAATTTTTCTGCGTGGCTGTACCGCATCGCGCGGAACTCGTTATACGACCATTTCCGGACCCAAAAAATCACGTCTTCGATCGAGGCTGCGGAGGCGGTGACCGACGGATCGGACGTCGAGGCTGCGGCGATCGGTCGCGAGTTTTCCGAAAAAGCCAGAAAATTGCTCGAGCTTTTGACCCCGGTTCAGCGCGAAATCGTGACGATGCGGGTTTGGGACGACATGAGCTACAAGGAGATCGCGGCGATAACCGGAAGGAGCGAGGCAAGTTGCAAGGTCGGTTTCCATCGGGCGATGGCGAAGCTGAAAGAGGTGGCGCCGCTCGCCATTCTGCTGCTGATCTTTTTCTGCACCATCTCATCGTAATCATCACGCATCATGAACGAAGAAAACATAAAGAAAATAGTTGAAGAATTATGTGCGGCCGATGGGGCGCTACGGGGAAAGGAACGGGAGCTCGCCGCTCTCGTCCGGGAACTTGTCGTGAAACCCAGCGTGAAGCCCGATCCCGATTTCGAGCGCGCCTTGCGGATGCAACTGATCGCCGAATTATCCCGAAGGAAGGTCGTCGATCGGAGTTTCGGACGTCTCGTTCCGCGTTTCGGGAATTTCATTCTTTCGTCGATCGCCGTGATCGCGGTGGCATTCGCTGCGTGGTTCGGTTTTTCCGCACTTCATCCGCAAAAGGAAAATAATAACGTCGTCGCCTTGCTTCCGGCCGTGACGATCACAAGAGTCGGTGATCATGCCTTCGGAACGATTGCCGTCGCGCCGTCCCCGCGCACGGTTTCCGTGCCGAAAGTCGAGAATGTCCAGGCTCTCATGCAACCGATGGCGGGACCTGTTGCTCTGCCGACAGGGGAGTCCAGCGCAACTTCGTCGGAGGAAATGAACGCGAAGATGCAGATCATGAGCTTGTCTCCGACACCCGCCGCGCCTTCATCAGCATCTCCGGCCGCAATCGGCTATGTCTATCGGGGAGAGGCATTTTCCCAGAGCGACGCCGCGGTTGATGTTCTTAAGAGGACAACCAGCACGTTCTCGCTGGGTGATGTTGCTGCGATCTTGGGAAAGACGGGCTTCGGCTATGCCGGCACGTCTTCGTTCGGCAATGCGGCGATTACCAATTTAACCTTTGTGCAGGACGAAGATTTCGGCTATTTGGTGACGGTCGATCTTTCGGGCGGGAATGTTTCCATCGATCCCGCTCCCGGCCGGTGGCCGTCGGTTGCCGGGAACGCCGTATCGAAATCGCTTTCGTCGAGTTCCGCATTGGGTATCGCAAATCAATTCTTGAAGGATCATGGGATCAACGCAGCGGACTACGGCGAGGCGAAAGTACTCGGCAGTGGCGCTGCGGTCAGCGTGTTCTATCCGGAAGTCGTGAACGGTAGGGAGGTCTATGCGATGGACGGCGAAAAAATCGGACTTACGGTGGAGGTGAATGCCCAATATGGGCGCGTGGAGAGCGTCCATGGATTGAGCGTGCAGAATTACGAAGCCTCTTCATATGGAGCGATCGTTGATACGGCCAAGATCATTTCCCTTGCGAAGCAGGAAGCGGGAAGTGGCGTCGTCTCGGCGGGAACGGGGATCCAGGAACTAGGGCTCGGAACACCGATTCGGGCCTATGTCGATGAGGATAAAGGGTTGCTCGTACCGGCTTTCGCATTCCCGATCCAGGGTCAGGGTTCAGCCGCGCCAAGCATTATCGTGCCGTTGGTGGAGAACTGACGTTACCTTTTTTCTGCGCCATCGTAGTACATGGGACAGGGCAGGGAAGCCCCGATATAAATAAAAGGATCAAATCATGAATCAAAAATTAAAGAACATTTTGGGCATTGTGGCGGGAGTCGTGGTGCTTACGCTTGGCTATGCGGCCGTCAGTTATGCCGTTTCGTACGGGAAGTCGATACCGCCGTCCTCGTTCAGGAGTTTTTCGGTTTCCGGGGAGGGTAAGGCGACGGCGGTTCCCGATGTCGCCGAGTTCAGCTTTGAAGTTACCACGGAGGGCGGCAATGGCATCGCGGCGTTGCAGGCGACGAACACCGATGCCGTGAACAAGGCGATCGCGTTCTTGAAGTCGGATGGCGTCGCCGATAAAGATATCAAGACCGAATCGTATGATATCGAGCCGCGTTATCAGACCTACAATTGCAGTCCCGTTCCCGTTGTTTATCATGAGCCGATGATGCCGGTCGGTGACGTTGGATCTTCTGTGTCGGCGGAAACCACAGCCTGCCCGCCGGCTTCGATCGTTGGTTACACCGTCACTCAGTCCGTCGACGTCAAGATCCGCGATTTCAGTAAGATCGGCGATATCATGAACGGGGTCGTGAAGAACGGGGCGAACAATGTCGGTTCGTTGAGCTTCACGCTCGACGATCCGACGGCGGTTCAGAACGACGCGCGTGCCGATGCGATAACGAAAGCCAAAGCGCAGGCACAGGCTGTTGCGCAGGAGTCCGGGTTTAAGATCGGACGTCTGCTCTCCGTGCAGGAAGACGATAGCAATCAGTCGGTTGTGTACAATATGGCGCAAAGCTCCGTAGAGATGAAAGCTCCCGAAGCTGCCGCTACGCCCGCCATTCAACCCGGCTCACAGGAAGTGGATATCACCATGACCTTGCAGTACGAGATCGAATAGGAAAGCAAAACTTTTTTGCGCTCCGCTGTTCATTCATGTTCGGTCTATTGTTCTGAGGGTTTCTCGCACTGAGTTGCTTATGTGGTAAAATAAAAACATGGATAATAAAACAGTTGAACATGCGATGGTAACGACGGCATTCGAGTTGGATAATTATCGCATTGTAAAAAATCTGGGGATCGCACGAGGCATTATCGTCCGTTCACGCAACATTTTCGGTTCTATCGGCGCAGGGTTGCAGACCCTGGTTGGAGGTAATATTTCTCTTTTCACCAAATTGTGCGAAAAGACACGCGAGGATGCATTTGATCTCATGCTCGAGCATGCGGGAGAGATGGGTGCAAATGCCGTGATCGGCGCCCGTTATGATGCGACAGAGATCACGCATGGGGTTACCGAGGTGCTTGCTTATGGCACCGCGGTCGTCGTGGAGCCGAAACAATAAAAAAATTTGAATAATAAAATATGATCAAAAGATCCATGTTTGCCCTAGCGAGTGCGATGATGCTCGCAGTTCCTCTTTTTTCTTCGGCCGCAGTCATAAATAGCGGTGTGTCTGCGGCAGTGAGTCCGTCGGTTGTCAGTTCCTCTGTCCCGCGTATTCTACCGGGTGACAACAAACCACCGGCAGCGATCGCTCCGTGGTGCGTGGATTACACTGAAAATCTCGGTATTGGAAGCCGCGGCGATGATGTGCTGGCGCTTCAAAAAGAGCTGACGCTTGACGGCGAAACGGTTCCGGCGACGGGATATTTTGGATCTATAACGTCTGCCGCTGTCACGGCATTTCAGGAAAAGAATGCGGCTGATGTTTTGACCCCGCTCGATCTTTCGCGAGGCACCGGATATTTCGGTTCCTCGACCCGGACGATGCTGAACTCCGTCGGTGAATCCCACTGCACCATCCCGAACGGCGGCAATAATAGTAGCAGCACGCCGACGGTGGAGAGTTTTTCCGCTGATCCGCAATCCGGCAGCGCGCCTCTCACCGTGCAATTCGTTGCGAGCGCACCCCAGGGGAGCACCCTCGGGAACGCGGTTGATTTTGGCGACGGTACGACGGGAAATCTTGGCGTTGTACCAGTGTGCTCAAGTTGCAATGCGGAAGGCATGGTTTCGCATACCTACGTTGCCACGGGAACTTACACGGCAAGTCTCACGAGCGGCACCTGTAGTTGTCCGGCGAATGGCGTTTGCGGTTGCCCCGCTATCTTGATTCTTGCGACGACAACGGTCGTCGTCGGTTCCGCGAGCACCACAGCCACTTCGAGCATCCAACAGGTTAATGCGCCTGAAAACGTAACGCTTTCATCCGGCGGCATCGCAGAGATCCGCAATGAGAACGCCTATTTTACCTTGCAAGGCATCGCTTCGTCATCGGCAACGATCCAGATCACGCCGGTTGGTTGCTGGAATTCGTTCCCGTCCGATCCCAAGCCAAAGATCGTCTGCATGCTCGCACAGGTTCCGATTCCGCCCCAGACCCTTGCCGTCGGCCAAGCATACGATTCCGCCAATTATTTCATCACCCTTACGCAGCTTAATAGCAGTACGGCGACGTTTGCCGTGAAGTAATATCTCTCTATTACGTGCTCCCGTAATTGTCCGTATGAGACGCAGGATATCGCTTTATTAAAGAGAACCTTATCGCTTCGAGCATATCGGAACTTTTATTTGAAAAACCGCCTTTTTATTGCAGGGTTTCTCTGATAAAATAACTGAACAAGTAAAACAAGGTCATGCCTCTCATAGAAATAAAAAATCTGACAAGAAAATTCGACGACTTTACGGCCGTGGATAATTTGTCTTTAGAGATAAATGAAGGGGAGATTTTCGGGCTTTTGGGTCCGAATGGCGCGGGAAAAACAACGACGCTCTCGATGTTGGCCACGCTTTTGCCGCCGACCAGCGGGAACGCGGTGATCAACGGTTTTGACGTCGCAAAACATCCGACGCAGGTTCGACGCTCCATAGGATTCGTTTTCCAGGACCCGAGTTCGGACGACCTTCTGACGGGGAGGGAAAACCTTTATCTGCATGCCTTGATGTATGGAGTCAAAGATAGTGAGATAGACAAAAAGATCGATGAAGGGTTGAGATTGGTCGATTTGACCGACAAGCAAAACATAAGAATGAGGAAGTATTCGGGTGGCATGCGAAGGAGGCTCGAACTTGCCCGGGGTTTCCTGCATAGTCCCAAGATATTGTTTTTAGACGAGCCGACTTTAGGATTGGATCCCCAGACAAGGGAAAATCTCTGGGAATACATCAAAAAATTATCAACGGAAAATAAGATAACCATTATTTTAACCACGCATTATATGGAAGAGGCGGACGAGCTTTGCGACAGGATCGCGATCATCGATCATGGCAAACTGATCGCGTTGGATACCCCGGTCAATTTCAAGAAAAGCCTCGGAGGGGATTTGGTCACCATAAAAACGAAAAACCCGGACTTACCCGGGATACAGAAAATGGATTTCGTGAAAAACGTGCACTATAAAGATGGCTTGTTGAGTTTGACCGTCAACGACGCCAGTGCTCATTTGCAGAAAATTTTGGAGAAGGTCGGCGAGGCGGAGAACGTTGAGCTTCATTCCCCGACATTGCAAGACGTATTTTTAAAACTGACCGGCAGGCAAATAAGAGAAGGCTCGGATGAAGGCGAGGGCGGCTGGATGACCAGAACCATGCATTCAGAAAATAGGTGATTGTTTTTTATAAAGCATGTCAAACATAAATTCAGAACTAAAGGGGCTCTACGCGATCTGGTATCGGGAACTTCTTGTTTTCATGAGAGAGCCTTCAAGGCTGATCGGGGCGATCATTCAGCCGCTTTTATGGTTGGTCATTTTCGGAACCGGGTTGGGATCGATCATTGAACCCGGAGCCGTGAGCGGCGCCAATTATCAGCAATTTTTATTTCCCGGAATTCTTGTGATGACCGTTCTCTTCGGCTCGTTATTTTTTGGATTGTATATCATCCTGGATAAGCGCATAGATTTTTTAAAAGAAGTCTTAGTCGCGCCATTGAACAAAAGCACGATGTTTTTCGGCAAAGCCTTGGGGGGTTCAACGGACGGTTTGCTGCAAATAATCATCTTGATGATACTCGGCGCGATATTCTTCGGGATCCATTTCAGCCTGTTAACGATCATTTTAACTTTTGTCATTATAATCTTGCTGCTGATCGCGGTGACCAGCCTCGGACTCGCAATCGGTTCGATCATGGAAAGCCCTGAAGGATTTGGATTGATCTCGAGCTTTGTCATCTTTCCGTTGTTTTTCCTGAGCGGCGCGCTGTTCCCGGTCACAAACCTGCCGACCTGGTTGAGGGTCATCGTGACGATAAACCCGGTTTCTTATGCCGTTGACGCATTGAGGTCGGTTATTTTAGGGATAACAAGTTATGGTCTGACGCTCGATTTTGCGGTGCTCATTGCCTTTACTGTTATAATGGTAATGGTCGGAACCTGGGCATTCAAAAGGATAAAGCTTTAAAAAAAATAAATTTATAATTCACAAAAATATGACGGGACTGAATTATGTCGCGATAAGGGTCAATGATCTGGAAAAATCATTAAAATTCTATAACGAGGATCTGGGGTTAAAGATCGTCGAAAAGCGCAGTTATATGCCTGGAGAACAAGTTATCAGTTTGCTTGATGAAGGGACCGGACAGAGATTGAACCTCATGTACTATGCGGAGGATTGCAAATTGTATACTCCATGGAAGATGGACGGGGTCGAATTGGATCACTTGATGTTCGTAGTGGAAGACGCCAAGAAAACTTTTCAAGAATTCGTAAAGAGGGGAGCGCCGGTCGCCATGGAATTAATGGAAAGAAAGACCGACGACGGAGAGTTCGCAATGGGATTCGTTAAGGATCCAAACGGCATATGGATAGGCTTTAGAAGCCAATCCAACAGCGGAAAGGAGTGATCTCGGAGGGCTCGTTGTCTGGAGGGCTTTCATCACGGTCATCATTACGGTGCGGGATTTTTGGTGGTATCATGGATACATCCATGAATAAAAATAATTCCACGGTTTTCTTTACGGCCGATATTAGCGTCAAGGGACTCACGGAAATATATTCCCGCATCAACCAGGGGATGACCGGAAAAGTGGGCATCAAACTGCACACCGGTGAACCGCATGGTCCGAACCTTCTTCCGCTCGAACTCATCAAGGGTCTGCAGGCGGAGATCCCGGACAGCACCATCGTCGAATGCAATGTGCTCTACCCGAGCCCGCGCTACGAGACGGCCGGCCATCGCGAAGTTTTGAAAACGAACGGTTTTGATTTCTGCCCTGTCGACATCATGGACGAGGAGGGCGACGTCATGTTGCCGGTGCCGGGCATGAAGGAGTTTCTCGCCAAGGGAAAGGATTATACGCTGGGCGATCATCTGACCGAGGTTGCGGTCGGTAAGCATCTCTTGAATTACGATTCGCTCCTTGTCTATACGCATTTCAAGGGCCATGCCATGGGCGGGTTTGGTGGATCGCTGAAGAACATCGGCATCGGTATCGCTTCCGGCCATGTCGGGAAAGCCATGGTGCACGGCATGACCGAGTTCGGTCCTGACGCCATGGATCATATCGGTCCGGGGTTTCTTGAAAGAATGGTCGAATCAGGGAAGGCTACCGTCGATCATTTCAAGGGCCATATCACATATATTAATGTACTGAAGAACATCTCGGTCGATTGCGACTGTGATGCGCATGGCGCCGCGCCGAAATGCGCGGATATCGGCATTCTCGGCTCGACCGACATCGTGGCCATCGACAAGGCATCGCTCGATCTCGTCTACGGCCTTCCCGCAGAACAAAAGCACGACATCATCGAACGCATCGAGTCCCGCAGCGGACCTCATCAGATCGAATATATGAAAACGCTCGGTATGGGCAATACCGACTATGATTTTGTGCGGTTGTGAGCCACCGATCAAAATCCCTGCGAAAGCAGGGATTTTGATTTGCATGATCGAGACAGGATTCTTATATTCCAAAAAGAGAACCACGGTGCTAAGGTGAAGACAGAGCAATTTCAGCACCTTAACGCTTTCACACAAGGAGGAAACATCCATGAAGGTTTCCATGCTGTTCGCCGCGCTCATCGTACCGCCGTTCACGGATGCCGCTCCGCGTGCGAAGCGAGCGGTTCCTGCCGGGCACACCGTCAGATTCGATCCCGTTGTGCGGGAGAAAATTGTCATCACGCATATCAAACAGCGGCTCGGATCGTACGGAAACTCCATCGTGACCGACCCTCGTTTTGCGATCGACCCGGCCATGTTTGCCCGTCCGCTGAATCCAAAACCTGCCGTCCCGCGCCGAAGGCCCAGACGGTATGACTATGACTACGTCTTCAGCCTGTGGTCAAAGGAACAAGGTCGGAGATTTTTGGAGAATAACGTCATCGCGTTCAACTGCGAGGAGAGGGAATTCGGAGTTCCGCGCGAGGTCATCGACGGCGTGCTGAACATAGAAACGCAATGGGGGCAGAACATGGGAAAGCGGCCGGTTGTCACGACGCTTTACACGCTTGCCGTCATGCGGCCGGATCTCATCCAGCCGGGATGGCCTGAGAAGCAACTCATCGCTTTTCTCTCCATTTTCGAAGACAGCGACGCCGATCTCTTTTCTATCAAAGGATCGTCCACCGGAGCGTTCGGTCTGCCGCAGTTCGAACCGACCTCCTATCCTGTCCTCGCCGTAAACTGTCACGACGACGATGATGATGCTCCGGATCTTTTCGACAATGGTGATGCGATCTGCAGCATCGGCAAGTATCTCTCCCGTGCAGGATGGGGCTCAAGTGAAGCGTCGCATCGGCAGGCGCTCTTCGCATACAACCATGACGCGTTCTATGTGGGGGCGATCCTCGATTATGCCGACTGGCTTGCGGGAAAACCATCGAAACACCCGCGCTATCAGTTTTTTCACCCGAAGAAAACGGAAGGGGCCGCTAGCAAATAGCGGCCTCTTTAATAGTTATTTGTTATAATGAAAGCATGGAAAAGAAAGAAAATGACGCTCTTCATCTCCGCATCGAAGAAAGAGCGAAAGAGGGCATTCATCTTACGAAGAACGAACACGTCGGATTCAATGGCCGTTTGGCGGTGTTCATAACAAGTGCCGTAGGCACCATGTGGTGTGCCTATCTCTTTGCCGTTATTGCGCTGATAAGTCTCCCGGCAGCCATTCGAGGGGGGGTACCCGTTCTGATCTCATGGATCGCGCAAACATTTTTGCAGTTAGTCCTCCTCTCGGTGATCATGGTGGGTCAGAAAGTGGCCGCACTCGCTTCTGATAAACAGGCGGAACAAACCTATAAAGATACGGAGGCGCTTCTAAAACTTCAAGACGAAATTCACCAGATGATCGAAATCAATAATAAACTGACGGAAGAAGTCCATGCTGTTGTTGTGAAAAAGATTGAACCGCTAGGCTGACCGAGCGGATCCTCAGAGGTTTACATTCTGCGGACTTGTTCACGGTGAGCGTGGCGGTCAGGAGAAAATCACGCTTCGCATGCTTACGGAACCGGCGTCGATACCCTCACTGAAGAAACGGAAACCATCGGTTTTATCCCGAAGGCTTGCGGCGTAGATAAGGGGAAGATAGTGGTCGTTCGTCGGATGGGCCATGTCGGCGAGCGCTCCTAGATTTTTGTAATCGATCAGCGCCTTCTCATTGCCAGACTCGATACTTTTCTTCACGAACGCGTCGAATTCCAGCGCCCAGTCATAAGGTTTTGCGTTTTGTTCCCAGCGTATTTTTTGTAGGTTGTGCACCAAGTTGCCGCTTGCAACGATGAGCACGCCTCTCTGTCGCAAGAAGCCCAGTTCTTTCGCGAGATCGCGGTGATAGTTCATCGGACGTTCATAGGCGATGCTGAGCTGAAAGACGGGCACATCCGCTTCCGGATACATATTGCTTAGAACGGACCATGCGCCATGATCAAGCCCCCGGTCAAGATCGGGACGTATCTCCGAAGATGTGACGGTCGTTCTGACCGAGCCGGCTTCGAGAGGTGCTCCGGGCGCATTATAGTGCACCTCATAAAGTTCGGGAGGAAAGCCATAAAAATCGTGGATGGTTTTTGGTCGTTCTGTCATCGTAACGGCGGTATCTCTCCCGGTGAGCCAATGTGCGGAGATACAGAGGGTTGCATGCGGTCTTGCGAGATCTTTCCCCAGCTTGATCCAACTCTTACGGTAGATATTTTCCGTGATGGCGTTCATCGGATTTCCGTGCCCCACAAATACCACCGGCATTTTTTCGGTCTTCTTGATGTCGAGATGTTTCGCGAAATCGTGGATCGTCATCGAATGAAAGACGGCATTTCCACCTTTCTAGGGCGTCGATGATGTCGGTTCGACCGCACCGAGGAACGAGAAGATCTTTGATTCGAAGTTGGCGAGATTCGTGTCATTATTGAAGACGTGATTTTCGTCCGGATATTCGACGGTCGTGACCGGCGTGCCGAGCATCGTGAGCGAACGGATGAAATCAATGCTTTGCTGGGGCTGGACGTTCGTATCCGATCCGCCGTAGGCGACCATCACTTTCTTGCCGGCAAACTGATCAAGCTTGCCGAAGATGTCGGCTTGGTCGTAGAGTGCCTCGTTTGCCGCCGAAGGATAGCCGTTGAAATAGAGCTCGGAGATATCGCCGTCGTCCGCAAACAGAGTGGACCAGTCGGTCACGGCGCTTATGGCAATGACGCCGTTATAGAGCGACGGATCATCGGCGACCGTTTCGAGACTCAGGTAGCCGCCATAGCTGATGCCCATGACATATGTCGCGGAAGGATGGTAATTTTTCTGTATCAGTTGCGTGCCGGCAGCGACTGCCGCGACGTCGCTTTTTCCGACATTACCGATCAAACTTCGGAAATACGCCGTGCCGTAGCCGAAACTTCCGGGATAATCCATTTTAAGAACCATGAATCCAGCCTGCCGCAGATCCTCAAGCATTTTATCGAAGCGGCCGTAGACCGGTGAAGCGTTGTAGCCGTCACTCAGTTCTTCGTATGGGCCGCCGTGCAACCAGACAATGAGTGGGGGTGTCGAGGAGCTTTGCGTGGAGGTCGTATAGCCCGGAGGCAGATAGAGGATGCCGTCACCGCCCGCAAACTTAACCGGCGTTCCCATGGCGATCGTAGGTGTTGTATTCGGCGTTTCGATTGTCGTGGTTCCGGTACCGTCGAGCGTTGCAAGCATCGCTTCGCCGGCGTGCAGGCCGACCGTCTGATACGAGATGAAACTGCCGAGATTCCGTAACGGTGCATACCAGGAGACCTGGTCGTCGATTTTTGCCGACCGACCGGTTGCATAATCGTAGCGATAGAGCGACCAGATATACGGTGCCGCAACGGTATTGGCGGTATAAAAGAAGGAAGTCGGCGTGGCAAAGACCGCTTCGGCAACCATGCTACCGTCATCCTTCACGACAGGCCTGCCGATGTTCGCGAATTCCTGGAAGGTTTGGAGTGGCGGCAGATCGATGCTGTAGACGGAGTTGAAACCGGACGTGTCATCGAGATAGATCAGGCGACTATCGTCCGGTGCAAAGGAGAACACGGAATTCGCTTCGACGAGGAGATCACGTTCTTCCGTCGGTTCACCCCATGTATAGGTGCAACCGGTTATGAGATCCTGAAGAGTGAATGTCCGTTCGCCGCTCATGATTGAGCTTTGCGTATAGTATGCCAGATATCGTCCTCGCGGTGAGAAGGTGAGATAGAACGTGTCCGCCGACGGGGAGGAAACCACATGCAGGATCTGCCCCGTACGGAGGTCGACGACGGCGATCAGATCATGGTCGGTCAGAAATGCCGCCGTCATAGTATTGCTGAGAGCGATATTCGAAGCGTTCATGTGAAATGGCAGGATGCCCTGCGAGATCAATTTTCCGCCTTGTACGGTGTAGACGGTATAGACCGGCTGGCCGCTCGCGGCATCGGTGTCGATCGTGAGGAATGTGTTGCGATCGGGGGAGACATCGTAATTTTCGCCCTGAAGTTCAGGATAGACCGCCGGTAGCTTCGCAAGCGCCGTGCCGCATCCGCTGCCGCCCAGGGGGCATTCATAATAGGTTGAAGTGCCGGTTCCGCTCGATGTTATGGCGACGGTCGTGGTTCCGTTCGCCGTATCCAGGCGCACCGCTTCGTCATATTTCACATCAAATGCTTGTGCGCTTCGTACCCCGCAGCCGATGACGATGATCGCGCCCGCCATAATCGCCAGTTCAACTTTTATTTTTTTATGCATACCTTCATCATATACTTTTTGTTCCCTTCGGGAAATCGTTATCGTAACTTGCTGAACATTTTTTAAAAGAACACGAGCGGCGCCACAAATACCGACCACGGCGAGTGTCCTCGGTGTTCTTCTAATGGTGGAGTTCAAAAGTTATCCGTTCCGCAAGCTCCCGTCGTCGCATTCATTAAGAACCTATCTCGCTCGACAGGTTCTAAGGTTCCAGCTTTTTCCTTATCTTTTCGATCACGTCACCGATGGGACATTGCTGCTTGACGAAATAATCCTCTATTTTCATCTTTGCGATCCGGTTCAGGTTTTCATCATCATCCATGTCGGAAAGGATAAAAATCGGGATATTTTTAAGGTCCGGATGCTGTTTCAGCATGGTCATGATATAAAAATCGTTGCGTGAGGCGAGAACGAGATCAAGAAGAATGACGTTTGGTTTTTCATCTTCTGTCATTTTCCACCCTTCTCTATCGTTTTTGGCGGAAAACGTTTCAAAACCGCATCCCTGAAATCTATCCTTAAGAATTTCTCTCTCTGCTGGATTTTCGACTACGATCAATACTTTCATATTTTTAATGCCCTGTTCTATTTTTCCAAAACTCTTTTTGGAGATGCAATATCTTACCATATAACGTTTATCTGTCAACTTTCTTGGACATAGCGATCTACCTGCTAGGTCGATATGATCTGGCTGGTTGTTTTTATTGCCGTGCCGCGGAACGGTCTGATATGGTAAAATATCAAGATAAATAAAAAATAAATCTATGACACGAAAATTTTTATGGATTGCGGCGATGGCGGTTGTGGTGACGGTCGGTATACTCTCTGTAAACGGCGTTGCCTATGCGGTGGTTCCGACGCTCAGTCAAACGAGCGTTACGGTCGGCATCGGGCAGTCGCTCACGATCACGTCGGAGAACAACAACAGCGTGTATGTGGATCTGAACTCCGCACCTACCATTGCTTCCGTTTCGGCGAACGGGACACAGATCACGGTTACGGGGCAGGGACTCGGATCGTCGACCGTCACGGTTTGTGCGGTTGGTACGGCTTCGGACTGCACCGTCTTCACCGTCACGGTACAGGCCACAAGTGCGTCGAAGATATCATTCAGTCAAAATAATTTTTCTTTGTCAGTGAACAGCAACCAATCGGTGGCTCTTTCTGGCGGCAATGGCGCTTATACGATATCGAGCAATTCCAATACGAGCGCCGTTTCACTGGGTCTGTCAGGCACTACGCTCACCGTTTCCGGATTGGCCGCCGGCAGCGCCACCATAACGGTCTGCGACACGTCCAATACCAATACTTGCGGTACGCTTTCGGTCACGGTCATTTCTTCCGGTTCTTCCAGCGCATCCAGCCTGTCTTTCAGTGAGAACAATATTTTCTTTGGCGGCGGGCAATAGCCAGTCGGTGGTCATCTCCGGCGGCAATGGGACGTATCAGATATCCAGCATTTCCAACCCGAGCGTTGTTTCCGCAGGTATGTCCGGCAGTAATATCACCGCGGCTGCCACTGCCGCCGGCAGCGCCACCATAACGGTCTGCGACACGTCCAATACCAATACTTGCGGTACGCTTTCGGTCACGGTTACGGGGTCGTCGTCAACATCGAGCCAGGTAATCGTATTCAGCGTTACAAATCCAACACTTGCGGTCGGACAGAGTCTCAACGTAAATATTTCGGGTTCTGCGCCGAGCTATTTCATTTTTTCGAATGCGAATGCGGGCGTCGCACAGGGAAACATGGCAACCGGCAACACGATTTCACTCTCCGGCGTGAGTGCCGGAACGGATTCGATTTCGATATGCGCTACGGGCGGCGCCGGGTGTCTTCCGCTTTCCGTGACGGTAACGGGTCCCGTGAGCACTCCTGTCGTTGCAACTACTCCTGCGGTCACGCAACCAACTACATCAACCACGCCGACGGTATCCGTGGGGACATCGGTCGCAAATACTGCGCTTCTCGCCGAGATCCAGACGCTCCAGACCGCGGTGACGCAGGTTTTGACCCAGATCCAATCGATCCAGACGCAGATCAATCAGCTTGAGGCACAGGTGAATGCCGGTAGCGGGAGCGGTATCAGCACGAATGTAAGCGCGAGCACTGCGACAAACGTTTCATCAGGAACGTCAGGTAATTTCACGGAACTTTTAACGGTAGGATCCCAGGATGCGCAGGTGACCGCGCTTCAGAATAAGCTTGCCACGCTTGGATTCTTTTCCGGTTCCATAACCGGTTACTATGGAACGTTGACCCAGGAGGCGGTCATAAAATATCAGACCGCGCACGGTATTTCCGCAACCGGGTCCGTTGGCCCAAGCACCCGCGCTGCGCTGAATGCAGGGGAATAGTCAGATAGAGTTTTGCAATAAGGAAAAATCATCACCCGTTTTTCGATGCCTAGGAATCCTGTTTTCGATGTTTTTTCTTTTCTCTTTTTTTCCGCTACGTGTACGTGAAAGAGTCCGCGGAATTGAATGAGGGTGAAAAAATGATTATTGATATTGTATATAGCTTGGCTCCGGACTTATCTTGAGCACTTCATCGGGGGTCATGAGATGGCCGGCGGCGACATCGTTTACATAGAATAGTTTGAAGCCGGTGAATTGCACGGGTTGGCTTTGGATGAAGTTTTTATAGGTGCTCAACTTTTCTGCGGGGGTTCCGAAGCCGTCCATATCCATCACGATCTGCACTTCGGGGAGCGGCGTTATGTTTTGAGCATTCGTCACCATGGCCTGCGTGAAGCGATGGACGACGAGGATCTTTGGCGGCAGGTTGTTTTCCCTTACGATGTTCGCAAGATAGTTTGCCGCGTAATTGATGTCGGACGCATCGAGTGTTCCGACCACGGTTCCCGGTTTCTGTCCGTTGTGCATGGCAAATTCCGGATCCAGTGCAAGATGGACCTGGGGCAATTTAAGATAGGGTTCAAGGAGGGGAAGTTCCGTCTGTACGTTACTGAGCCCGACCTGAAGATCAAGAAATACGACGCCATTGATCTGCGAGGCCATCTGGATGACCTGATTGATCTGATCGTCTGGCATGCGTGAACGGTAGTTGCCGTCGAATCCCGGAGTTCCCTGGGCGGAAACAGCGATATAGTCGAGTGCAGGGATCACGGGCGTCGTCGGGTCCGCCGCCTGCCAATCCTTCACGGTATCCGAGAGCATCTGCAAGACCTGCGCTTGGGGATATTTGCCGAGCACGCCCATCTGGGTTGAATAGAGATTGCCATAGTAGGCGACGATGCGATTGAAGGGGAGAAGCGCTCCTGCATTAGGATAGACGGTCTTAACAGGCCAGCCGACCGGAGTTGTCGAAGTTGTTATGACGGTCGAAGTCGGCGTTGATGCGGTTCCTTTAATGATCTTCGTACTGGTGACCGTGGTGAGGTTCGCTATCTGGAGCAGTTTTGCGTCATATGCCGCAGTATCTAAATGCCCTGCCGTTGAAGCAGTGAGTTTCGATATCGATGTCGTTGTCTGGGTAGCGGGATCCGCGCTCTGAACCAAGATCGCGCGTGGGATTTTAACCAGTGCAACTATGCCAAGAGCACAAAGGAAAACAAGACTTACTATGAATGAGGGTTTATTTTTTTTATCCATCTGTATCAGCATTTTCCACTATTTTCGTTTTTTTTGCCAATAATTATCTTCTCGTTTCAGGCTTTTGCGTAAAAAAAGCCCGCCGTTCGCATTTCGCTACTAAGGCGGGCTTTGTTTGCCTGTGCAGTCAAGTTTGGTTGGATACCGGATCAATCGATGATCATGGCGATGATCGCAAAGTCCGAAAATTCCAGGAGCATCACGAGTTCACTCTCGCTCATGGTCTTCTGCAGGCCGGCGGCATGGACTTGTTTGCGGATCGCCTCCACGTCTTCGGCGGGCAGGCGATTCTCTTTCGCGAGGCCCTTCAGCATGATTTCTGCAGCCTCCACGGATGCGGTTGGCCAGGGGCACTTTCCCTTCCTGAAATGGTGGAAATAACCATGGGCCAGATCCGGGGTACAGTTGCATTTCTCGAACCAGACTTTCTGTCCTTCTGTATTGGGCACGGGGTTCTCCTTTCAAGTGATCGCGAATCTATCGCGATCCAGCTGTTCGCGGCAAGTTTTTTGCGCAAACAACTCTGGACAAAGAGTAATATATAATGTTTTAAGTGTCAAATATCAAAAAGGGCTTATGCGAGCTGTTTTAAATAAGATGGTTCAATCATATATTCCTTACGTTCAAGCGATCTATGCTATGATGCTTATATGTTCGAGAAATTTCGAGAGTCAGAATTTTCAGAGACCGAGCAAGCGCTTATCGTGAAATTACGCGAGAAGGGGCCGGATGATCCTGACGTCCATGGCGCGCTTCTTTCATGGTGTAAAAATGAAGAAGCGAAAGTCGATGAGATTAACACTTCACGTGCAAGCATCGAGTTCAATCTTAAGCGAGCGAAACTTTATCGCGCCGCAGGATATGGTGACGATGCTTTGGAGAACCTTGAATCGGTCCGCGAAGCGGCCCGCAACGAAGGCGCGGAAGATCTCTGTGACGAAGCGGCGGCGATCATGGATGAGATTGATAATGAAAGATCGGAGGGGTAGATCATTGGTGCGATCTTAAGATATATCTCTGGAACTTCTTTATCTTTTGCCGGCAATCGCAGGATTCTTCCGATTTTCATTTGACACCTTTCCGGATTTTGCTACCATAAAATAGCAACCGAACATTTCATCATGAGTGCAGAGATGCCAAGGGATATGGCCCGATGCTCTGCCCGCAACCAGTCGAATCGTCGATCCGGTGCGAAATCCATCCCTTCACGGGAAAGATGTCCAACCAGACAGGACAACCGTGTAAGGGCGGTTGTTTTTGTTCTTTACCAATCCATCAGAGAGGAGTCGTATCGTGTCGTATGAAAAATATATTCTTCCGGGAAATCGGCCGCGGAGCTTGATCATTGGCGAGTATGATTTCCTGATCCAGGAGGTTTCGGGCGGTGTTTTATTGCACGAGTTCTGCGACGGGAAGCTCGTTCGAGAAAAAAAGATCAACGAGATCTCCGACGAAGAAGCTCGAACGCGCAAACGTTTAGGAAGCGCGGAAGGGGACGATCTTCCTCATTGTCTTTTCTTGGCGAGCAAGAAATCGAGAGATTTTCTGGATAAGGCGACGGCATATCTGCGCCAGTATCCGGAAATGCTCAGTGAACGGGCCGTGTTCGACTTCTATGCATCGTGAAAAAGAGATGTGGTTTGAGGTGCGCGCGAGAAAATTCCTCCCGCGCCCTTTTTTATCCAGAGCAATATTAAATATTTTTCATCAGCGGTTTTTCAGCGCGATATTGACTTATGTAATATAATATTTTATTACTACAAGTGATCAGTCAGGTTATTTTCGAAAGACCTGCTAGCTGATAGGAGGGAAATATGCTGTTCATTGAAAAATTGCTCCTCGATCTGGCTGCGGTCAAGAAAGAGGGGAAGAAACCGACGTTGGAAGTATACGAAGCCTTGCGGCAGGGTGAAGACGTCATTCATGTCGTTTCCGATCCTGATTTGCTGGCGCTCATTTCCGTTCTCGAAAGTAAAAGGGACGAGCTTGCGCATCGCTGGCAAGAACAGTTGAACCTGGACAAGGAAACATTGACGGAAGGAATGTTATATCTGGAAGGCATCAAGGAACTCCTGCCTTGCGAATTCATCTATGCCTTTCCAGATTTGATCGACGCCTCGTTCTTTGCTCGTCGCAGGGGTGATGATCTTGTTATCGTGAAAAATGATCAGGATCCGGGCATCGACGAATTCTCCTTCATCGCGGGAATCAAAGCGCTTTATCCTTCCGGTGTTGCCGAGGCGTAAGGGATCACCTCATTTTCATTAAGCTCACGTGTCTCGATCGGAAATTCCGATCGAGACACTTTTATTTTTCCATAAAGGATCCACCGTGGGGTGTCGTAGAACGAGATTTTCAGAAAAAAGCCCCGACATTGCCGGGGCTTTTTAGAGTGAATTGTGGTGCTGTTTACCGCTGCGCGGCGGAGGAGTTTTCCGCGAGTGAGACATCGATTCCAATAGCGGGTTTCCGGACGATGAACAGATCGTGCTGTTGCAATTGTTCGATCGCTCGCCGTGCGCGATCCGCCCACGCTGTTTCATCGCCGGATCGATATCTCAGATAGAGGCGATAGTGTTGTGCTGCTTTTCGCACTTCTCCGACCTTCGCGTAATCAATGCCGAGATTGAAATGGGCGTTCGCATACTGCGGATCTTCCTGCAGGGCTTGCAGGTAATGTGCCGCGGCCTCCGAGGGCATGTTCAACTCATCCAGGACGTTCCCGAGGTCGTAGTTCGCCAAGATGTTTTCCGGATCGATGGCGAGCGCTTTGCGATAACATTCTGCCGCCATGGAAAAGTGCTTTTTGCGGAACAGGATCGTCCCTATGTTGATCCACGCGCTCGCGTTCCCTTGATCGTAGGTCAGCGTTTCGTGATAGAGTTGAAGTGCCGACTTCATATCGCCGCTGTTTTCGGCGAAGACCCCGGAGCTGAAGCAGCATTCCGCGAAAGCTTGATCCGCTGTTCTTGACGATTCGAATTGGTAAAGGTTTCCCGTGACGCGTTCGATGTGCCGCATGGTTTGTCCCTCCCGTTACTTCTTTAATTTTATAACCCCTCCGAAAAATATTCCAATTTGTATTGCGAGCCGAATATTCGGGGATGGACCATGGACGCGGATGAAAATTCTTTGAATGCCGTTCCGTCCTGCATAAAATACGTTTCCTTGTGCATAGGATTTTTCCGTGATAGAACTATGGTAGTTTATCAAGCGTGGATTGCATCCTGCTTGATTCGGCCAAATCTTTAGGAGGTGCAATATGCAAAGTCTTCAGGAACGGTGGTATGGACTGTGGGATCGCATCGATAGCCGAGGGGATCCAGGCATTCCCTTGGAAGATCTGGTAGATCGCTACAACGAGCCGTGGCGGGCGCACCATACGCTCGCGCATATCGAGGCGATGTTCGCGGATCTCGATGAATTCCAAAAATCGGAAGAGGCTCGTTTCATGGATGCTGATATTGTCCAGATGGCCATCTTCTATCACGACGCCGTCTACGATCTTAGGGCGAAAGACAATGAGGAGAAAAGCATCGAGCTCTTTCGCGCGGTCGCTGAGTGGTCGAACTTTGTCGAGGACTTCACGGAGGGGGTCGCGCACGCCATTCTTGCAACCAAGCATACCGAGCTTCCCACCGGCTTCAATTGCCGCGTTCTCTGCGATCTTGACCTTGCCATCCTTGGGAAACCGGAAGCGATATTCGATGAATATGAGCGGAGGATCCGCGAGGAATACAACTGGGTTTCGGAAGATCGATTCCGTACCGGAAGATTGGCGATCATGGAAGGGTTTCTTGGTCGGCCGTTCGTCTATGGCACGCAGTTCTTTCGGAGGAAGTACGGGCGGGAAGCTCGCATGAATCTTCTTCGCTCGGTCGAACAGCTTTCCGTTTCTCCGGAATCGGATCGTTAGCAAGAGAAGATGGGCAGGTCCTATCGGCGGGCGCGACCAAAGGTCACGACCCGCCGATTCTTTCTATTTTGTGTTCCTGCCCGTTTCTCTGTTAAAATAACATCATGAACCAGGGAAGAGAAAGGTTTTATGAAGAACTTTCTGCATTGAACGATGAGGGCGCTGCGCATGAGATGAACAGCGAGCTCAACAGCATGGGGAAGATGAACGATGTTGCGCAGGAAAGCGAACTTCAGCAATTCAATGATTTCGCACAGGAACAGGAAGGGAACGATACCGAAGCGCGTCTTGGTCGCAAACAAATGATGCGTGAAAACGTTCTTTTTTCCGCGGCCATTGACGCCATGCATGATCTTGCGGAAAAGTGCGGCATCAAAGATCATCTACCCCTCGAATCGGTATTGGATGATCTTGAAAATAAAAGTGAGGCCGCGATGATCGCGGAAACCGCCGATAGATCGAGCCGGTTCTCTAAAAATCCCGTACGCATGGCGGAGTTTGTCACGGGGATGAAGGGGCTCATCGATATGGGCGTCGTCACTCCGTATATGTCGTTCGCAAAAGTGCTGGATATTTTGGAGAAGAAGTATGAGGAGAACAGGGATATGGCGAATCGCGTGACGGAACTGGATGATCGGGAATCTTCGCGTAAAAGCTTGAGCCAGCTTATCGATCTATGCGCGTTCATCGAGGATTCACCCAAGGATCTCATTAAAAAATTTCACGCGGAACGGATCAAACGGAATCCTCTCGAAGATACGTTGATCGTAAAAATTACCTGTCATGACGAAGCGGTGGGCCATCTCTTCGATAAGCTCCACGAGATCCCAAGATCAAACGTTGAACAGGTGGGTCAACAACTCATCTTTTCGGCGCCTTTTCGGAAAAAGTTCCTGGATGAAGCGCGAAAGAAATTTTCTTGGGTTCGATAAGGACCGGAAAAAGTTCAAGGATCCGGGTTTTATAAACATAGACCTTTGCGGTATCATTATCTCCCGGGAACGATGATATCGACCTTTGCAAAGGGAGCTCTGCGATCAGGATGCGTCCATGCGCATAGTGTGCCTCTTTACTGAAAGCGCCGTTCCTTATGCAGGATTTCCCAAGGAAAGGGATCGGTCTTGATGAATTTTTTGATAAAGTTCGGAGTTATCTTACGTGGTGGCGGACGGTTATAGGAGTATGGTATAATACTTCTATGGTAAAAATTCTTGGAAACGACATTTGGCGGGGGGGCGAAAAAATAGGCTGGATCGATGGCGATCATATTCGCGATCGGGACGGCAAAAAGCTCGGCTATTTTGAGGATAAATACGTCTATAATTTGGATGGTCGAAAGATCGCGTATATTGAAGAAGACCATTTGATCTCGGTTGGATCGGGCAATGAAGCAAAGGTAGATCTTGATAAGGTTGCGGAAGAAGTTCAAGGCGGCGTGCTTTCCGAGTTGGGCAAGTGCGCGGTATATGTATTGTTGGGAGACTAAACATCTGCCATTCCCGTCCCTCGGCCGACTCGGGATAAGCTCCGGCGAGGATACCATGCTGTCGGTCTCAATTTTAAAAAGCACGAGCCCTCGATCGAGTCGAGGATGACGCAAATTTTCCATGAAAGCGTCCGATTATAAGCTGCTTCCCGAAACTCCGGGCGTTTACCTCATGAAGGATGTTACGGGGAAGATCCTCTATGTCGGCAAGGCGGGAAATCTGCGCCGGCGGGTTTCGAGTTATTTTGAGCGTCCGCACGATGTCCGCATTCAGACGCTCGTATCCCGGATCGCGACGATCGATCATCGCGATACCGATACCGCGATCGAGGCTTTGATCCTGGAGGCGGAACTGATCAGGAAACTGTCTCCGCCGTTCAACGTCAAGGAGAAGGACGATAAAAGTTTTTTGTATATCGAGATAACCAAAGAAAAATTCCCGCGCGTGTTGCTGGTTCGCGGACGCGATATCGTCGGCGATAAAAAAAAGCAGTTCGGACCGTTCACGTCGGCGTCGAGCGCACGGGAGGCATTGAAGATACTCCGGAGGATATTTCCCTGGAGCACGCATGATCCGAAGCGGCTTGGAACGTTCAAGCGGCCTTGTTTCGATTATGAGATCGGACTGTGCCCGGGAACGTGCGTCGGCAGGATTTCGCGCACGGATTATTTGAAGAACATCAATCACCTTAAGCTTTTTCTTCAGGGAAAGAAGGCGCGCGTCATCCCGGCGCTCGAAAAAGAGATGGCAGCGGCGAGCAAAAAGCTGGAATTCGAAAAGGCAGAGAAATTACACCGGCAGATCTTTGCCTTGAAACATATCGAAGATACGGCCTTCATTTCCGATTCCGAGATCGTCATGCCGAAAGCAGAAGGATCGTCTCTTCGTAAGTTTCGTATCGAGGGATATGATATCTCAAATATTTCCGGCACGTCAGCCGTCGGTTCGATGGTTGTCTTCGAAAATGGTAAGCCGAACAAGGATGAGTACCGCAAATTCAAGATCCGCACCGTCACCGGCTCGAACGATGTCGGTATGCTCACTGAGGTTTTGGAGCGGCGGTTCAAGCATGCCACTTGGGCATTGCCGGATCTGATCCTGATCGACGGGGGATTACCGCAGACGAACGCGGCATACCGCGCAATGCGCGCGGCGGGTTTTACGATACCGCTCGTGGGACTTGCGAAAGGTCCGGAGCGCAAACGGAACGATATTGTCGGCGCTGTTCCCAAAAATGTCGACCTGAAAACATTGATCCAGGTCCGCGACGAAGCGCACCGTTTTGCGATCAGCTATCATAAAGCCTTGCGGCGGGTAAGGACGTTCGAATAAATATGTTTCTTGTGTCATCCTGAGCCATGCGAAGGATCTCCCTAAAAGGATTCCTCGCACGGCTCGGATTATAGAAAATTTTTATCATGCTGAAAAAAATTGAAACCTCGAAAATAATAGATATTTTAAAATCCGGCGGTGTCGGAATTCTTCCGACCGATACGATCTACGGCATCGTGGGTTCCGCATTGATGCCGGCAACCGTTGCGCGGATTTACCGATTGCGGCGCCGGAATCCGGAAAAACCGATGATCGTTCTTGTTGCGTCAGCAAGCGATGCCGAACAATTCGGTATCGTGGTTGATACGGCAGAAAAGAATATTATTGCGCGGGTTTGGCCGGGGAAAGTAAGCATCATTTTGCCCATATCACCGGGCCGCAAGTCGGAGCTCAAGAAATTCAGCTATCTCCACCGAAAGACAGAGGCACTTGCATTCCGCGTCCCGAAACCATTATGGCTTCGGCGGTTGCTTGAAAAAACCGGACCGCTTGTTGCACCAAGTGCCAATTTTGAGGGTGAGCCGCCCGCGCTCACGATCCGCGCCGCAAAAAAATACTTCAGGCATGATGTCGATTTTTATGCCGATGAGGGACGGCTTGTTTCTAAACCGTCGACATTGATCGCTATAGAGAAGGGGAAGATGATGGTCTTGCGTGAAGGTGCCATAAAGATCTCGCAGGACTTCGTATAGGCTCATTCTACCGGATGAGTCCAACGGAGCAGAGAAGTCGATCTTGTTCTATAATAAAGAGCATGGAAAACGAACAAATAGCCATGCCGCAACCGCCGATCACCGCGGTTTGTCCGCAGTGTCACGAACCGATTTTACCAGCCTATTACTTTTGTCCGAATTGCGGGAAGAATCTGAAGGAACCGCCGCTCTCGACATCAATTGCTGCCCAGATCGGTCTTTATGTGCTGAGCATCATCATGCCGGTGATCTGCTTTCTTGCAATCAATCAATGGCGCGGTATGAAATACATGCGATCCGCCGATCCGAAAGCGAAGCAGATCGGAATCATTGCCACTGCGCTTATGGCGGTCAGTACGGTTGTCGTGGTTTGGGTCGGTATTATCTGGACGGAACAATTGATCTCCTCGATGACGGGAGGGCTCATGGGGGCGGGGAATCTTGGCCTTTGATATCAGGGTTCGATCCTGATCATTTTGACATTTCATGTTGATTCGGCTATAGTAAGCTTACTTCCAAAGACCGCAGGCGTCTCGAAAAAGAGAGCAAGCTTGTCCTTCATAGCTTCTTAGCGAAGAAGGATCCTGCCGAGGATCATAGCCGATTTTTATCGGTGACGACGACTTTGGAGCAAAGGTCGTTTTTTTATTGGCAAAAAAGATGATTGGCGCCGATAAATAAAAAGAAATATTCCTTATGAAATCAAAAGCACAGAAACAGGAAGAGTTGAACGAGGCGCGCGGGCTTTTTGAAAAGAGCAAGGCGCTTGTTTTCACAGATTTCACGAAGATCACTGCCGAGGATGTGCGGAGATTCCGTCGCGATCTTAATCATGTGGATGCCGATTTTCTCGTCATCAAGAAACGGTTGCTCGGTATTCTCCTCAAGGAACAGGGCATTGATGTCGATCTGGGGCAATTCAAGACCTCGGTCGGCACCATTTTTTCCCGCGGTGACATAGAAAAGATTGCCGGACCTGCGTTCGCGTTCTTTTCGAAGCTCGAAGTACCGGAAGGCGGCGCGAAAGACGTTTGGATCAAACATCTGCTTGGCGGTTACGATCTGGTCAAGAAAGAACCGCTCGACGGCATGCAA